>Ga0137384_10004641_pt1 | contig 11001 bp, 8 predicted proteins | sample SagtaG_2_FD_104922 | JGI IMG/M metagenome (GOLD analysis project Ga0137384, IMG submission 104922) | Vadose zone soil microbial communities from Sagehorn Ranch, Mendocino, California, USA - Sage2_R_60_16 metaG | ecosystem: Environmental > Terrestrial > Soil > Vadose zone | place: USA: California...
CCGCAAACATGCGGTCTTTGCCATAGAGCGTGCCTGTGGGTAGGTTGACGTTGGCGTTGGCGACCGCCTGCTCGACTTCGTTGATGCCGACGCCGCGCGCCGCAAGCGCGTTGGGGTCGACCTGCACGCGCACCGCATATTTCTGCTGGCCCTGCACCTGGACCTGGGCCACCCCGGAAATCGTCGAGATGCGCTGCGCGAGGAACGTTTCCGCGTACTCGTTGACGGTAGAAAGCGGCAGGGTGTCGGAGGTGAGTGTCAGGAAAAAAATCGGCGAATCGGCCGGATTCACTTTCCTGAACGAGGGGGGCGTCGTCATGGTCGGCGGCAGCTGCTTTGCCGCGGCCGCGATCGCCGAATTGACGTCTTGCGCTGCGGCGTCGATGTCGCGGTCGAGAGAAAATTGAATAGTGATACTGGAAATACCTTGGCCACTGAGCGAGGTCATCTGGTCGATTCCGGCGATCGTCGAGAACTGTTTCTCGAGCGTCGTCGCCACTGCTGCGGCCATGGTCTCCGGGCTCGCGCCCGGAAGCTGGGCCGAGACCTGGATCGTGGGGAAATCGACGTTGGGCAGCGAAGAAACCGGCAGCAAGCGGTAACTCGCCAGCCCAAAAATCAGAATCCCTGCCATCACCAGCACGGTCATGACGGGGCGGCGGACAAAGAGTTCCGAGAGATTCATGTTGAGATCTACGACTTGACCACGACCTTCGCTCCGGCCCCGAGGCGCAGCTGGCCTTGCGTCACGACCTGTTCGCCTTTTTCCAGACCGTTCGCGATGATCGCGTTGTCGCCCTCGGTGCGTTCGACCGTAACTTTGCGCACCTCGGTGGTCATATCGGGCTTGACCACGAACACGTACTGACCGGCTGGGCCGGTCTGCACCGATCTGGAGGGCACGACGAGGGCGTCTTTCTGCTCGTAGAGCTTGATCCTCACGTTGACGAACTGGCCCGGCCACAGCGCGTTTTCACTGTTCCGGAATTGCGCCCGCAATTTGATCGTCCCGGTGCTTGGATCGACGGCGTTATCGACGAAGACAAGCGTTCCGGAGGCTGCGCTTTGATCCGAGCCCGGCGCGAGCGCCTCGACCGCGAGCGGCCCCGAGGACATGTAGCCGCGAACGGCGCGGAGCTGCTGCTCCGGCACGGAGAAGTTCACGTAGATCGGGTGCACCTGGTTGATCACCACCAGGGGAAGCGTATCGTTCGCCTTGACGAGGTTTCCCATCTGAATCTGGATTTTTCCGGGGTAGCCGTCGATCGGAGAGCGGATCGTGCAGTACTCGAGATTGAGCTTTGCGTTGTCGAGCGCGGCGCGGCTCCCTTGCGCCACGGCCTCGGCCGTCTCGGCGTTGGTGCGTATCTGTGCGTACGCTTCCTTCGAGACGAAATTCTTCGCGAGCAACTCCTGGTAGCGACGCTCCTGCGAGCGGGCTTGATCTTTTTGGGCCGTGTCGCGCATGAAGTTCGCGTCTGCCTGGCGCAACGCCGCTTGGTAAGGACGCGGATCGATCCTGAACAGGACGCGCCCGTGCGCGACTTCTTCCCCTTCTTTGAAGCCGACCTCGACGATTTGGCCGTCGACGCGCGCTTTTACCGACACCGTCGAAAAAGCCTCGACGTTGCCGATTGCGAGGAGGCGAAACGGCACGACTTCCTGCAGGACCGGCGCAACTGACACCGGTATCGCCGAAGGTCCTTTGGGCGCCTTGCGCTCGTTTGCGAGTATCTCGGTGCCGAAATAGGCGAACAGCACGATCGCGACGACAAGCAGGCCGACGCCGCCGAAAACGAACAGGCGCTTGGATGTACCTGCTGCGACGCGCGACCGCAATGAAGAATCCATGGATTCGCTAACGACGTGAAAAAGCCGCGTATTCCATCCGTGGACCCCAGTCCCCTCCCGTTGTCCCCCGATGCCTGGTCGGCAAACGCTTAAATTTACGGCAAAAGACGCTCGGATGCAAAGAGGTCTTCGGTGCTCTCGCGATCCCGAACGAGGTGAGCCGTTTTCCCATCGACCATCACCTCCGCAGGACGCGGCCGGGAATTGTAATTCGAGCTCATCGTCATGCCGTAAGCGCCCGCCGACATGATCGCGATGAGGTCCCCGGCTGCGACCGTCAGCGCGCGCTCACGGGCGAGAAAATCCGCCGATTCGCAGACCGGACCCACAATGTCGTAACGCTGCGCCTGGCCGTTCCGTCGCGTCACCGGCAGGACCTCGTGCCACGCATCGTAGAGCGCCGGGCGCAAGAGGTCGTTCATAGCCGCGTCGATTACCACGAAGTTCTTTGCGGCGCCATGCTTGAGGTACTCGACTCGTGCGAGCAGCAGTCCCGCATTGCCCGCAAGCGAGCGTCCCGGCTCGAAGAGGACCTTCAGCTTGCGGTTGCCGATGCGCCCGAATAGCTGTCCGAGGTAGTCCTTCAGAGTCGGTGGTTTTTCGTCGCGGTAACGAATTCCAAGCCCACCGCCGAGATCGATGTGCTGCAGCCGAATCCCGGTTGCGCCCAGCGCGTCGATGAATTCGAGGGCTTTGTCGAGCGCCGCGACGAACGGCTCGATCTCGGTGAGCTGCGAACCGATGTGGAAATCTATGCCGGCGACCTGCAACGAGGGCATTGACGCCGCCTTGCGGTAAAGCCGCGGCGCATCTTCGTAGGGGACGCCGAATTTGGTTTCGCGCAGACCGGTCGCAATGTGAGGATGCGTGCGCGGATCGACGTCGGGGTTGATGCGCAGGGACACCGGCGCGATCTTGCCCAGTTCCGCTGCAATCTTCGCGAGCCGCTCGAGCTCGTCTTCGGATTCCACGTTGAAACACAGCACGCCCGTCTGGAGCGCCGCGCGCATTTCCGCTACGCTCTTGCCGACCCCGGAGAAAACGGTTTTCGTCGCGCTGCCCCCTGCAGCGAGTACCCGTGCAAGCTCGCCACCGGAAACGATGTCGAAGCCCGAACCCAGTCGTGCGAGGAGGTTCAGCACCGCGAGATTGGAGTTGGCCTTGACTGAATAGCAGATGAGGACGTCCCGCCCCGAACAAGCCCGACTGAACTCGCGGTATGCAAGCTCCAGCGCGGCGCGCGAATAGACGTAGCTCGGCGTGCCGAAACGCTCCGCGATCTCGACGAGACGCACGCGCTCCGCGCACAGCGTGTCGTCCTGGTACGAAAAAAAATTCACTGGCGCGGAGCGGGTTTGGTATTCTGCTGCGGATCTCGTTCCGGCGAGGGAAGATGGAGCGCCGCTTTGTTGCCGCAGGCCGAGAGGGCGAGGAAGACGACAATGAGGCCAACGGCGCGGCGCATGGCGATGCCGATAGTTGATTTGTGCAAACGAGTTTATCACGGCGATGACCCCGAGCGAATTTGACAGCCTGGCCGATGCGACGTTGGAGCGGATTGCGCGGGCGGTGGAAGAAAGCGGCGCCGACTGCGAGTGCGAGCCCAAGGGTTCCGGCGTATTGGAGCTCGAATTTGCCGACGGCAGCCGCATTGTCGTCAATCGCCACTCCGCGGCGCGTCAGATCTGGGTCGCAGCAAGGTCGGGAGGCTACCATTTCCGCTGGGACGGGTCGGACTGGGTGGACACCCGTGAGGGCGGCGAGCTGTTCGCATCCCTGTCTAAGCTGGTGAGCGAACAATCGAACCGGGCAGTCGTGCTGCGCTAGGTACGCCGCGGGCGGGGTGCGTCCGCGGGAGCTTGCCGGTCGAGTTAGAACAACTGGTTCCTGGCGTCCTCCGTAGTCCGCACTCCCGGATCGACAGGACCCTGCTCGGGTGGCACGTTTTCGCGAAAGAAGAATTCCGGCCTTCCGTCGGGCGACTGAAGGCCGTTTTCGTTGACCTTGACCACGACGACGCCCTCGGGATTGCGCTGGACCATTTCCGGCGTGCCTTTTAGCGCCCTTGCCATGTAGCTCATCCAGATCGGCAGCGCCGTGACCGACCCAGTCTCCCCGGGACCGAGTTTTTTCGGCTGATCGAAGCCTACCCATGCGATGGCGACCAGGGTCGGTTGATAGCCGCTGAACCAGGCATCGATGTAGTCGTTGGTGGTACCGCTCTTGCCGGCGAGATCCTGGCGGCCGAGGACCATGGCGCGCGCCCCGGTTCCATAGCGCATGACATCGTGCATCATGCTGTCCATGATGAAGGCGTTGCGGGCGTCGATGACCCGCAGGGATTCGTCCCCGGCGCGGGCAGGCTGTGCCTGCGCGAGAACGTTGCCACGGTCGTCGACAACCTTCTGAATCACGTACGGCTCAGTGCGGTATCCGCCGGTAGCAAATACCGAAAACGCGCGCGCCATCTGAAGGGGCGTGGCAGAGCCCGCACCGAGCGCCATGGTGAGGTAGGGCGGGTGGCGATCGGCATCGAAGCCGAATCGGGTGATGTAATCCTGCGCGTACTGTGGGCTGATCGTCTGCAGGATGCGAATCGACACCATGTTCTTCGACTTGGCGAGCGCCATGCGCATGCTCATGGGCCCTTCGTACCTGCCGTCATAGTTCTTGGGCTCCCATACCTGCCCGCCCGTGAGCGCCGCGTCGACCACCACAGGGGCATCGTTGATCACGGTGGCCGGCGTAAAACCCTTTTCCAGCGCGGATGAATAGATGAAGGGTTTGAAACCCGAGCCGGGCTGGCGCCAGGCTTGGGTCACGTGGTTGTACTGGCTCCGGTTGAAATCGAAGCCGCCGACGAGCGATCGCACGGCACCGTCCTGCGGGTTGACCGAGATAAAAGCGCCCTCGGCTTCCGGGAGCTGGACGATCTGCCAATCGTCGTGTTCGTCCTTCTGGATGCGAATCACCGCGCCGCGCCGGATCCTGCGGGTCGGTGGGGTGCGGGAATCGAGCATGCGCTCGGCGAACTTGAGTCCCTCTCCGGACACGGTGACGGTTTCTCCTCCACGCCTATAGGCGCTCACCCGTTTCGGCGTCGCCTCCAGCACGAGTGCAGCGAAGAGGTCATCGCTGTCGGTATGGTCTTGCAAAATTTCCTCGTAGTCCTCCTCCTGCGCATCCTTGAGATCGACGAATCCCTCGGGGCCGCGATAGCCGTGGCGCCGGTCGTATTCGAGCAAGCCCTGGCGCAGCGCCGCATAGGCCGCTTCCTGGTCGGCGCGCGTGATCGTCGTGTAGACGCGAAACCCACGCGAGTAGACCTCCTCCGGATATCGTTCATAGAGCAGCTGACGGACCATCTCGGCAACGAATTCGGCGTGAATCTCGTATTCGGTGACGGCTTCCTTCCTGACGCTGATCGGAGTCTTTTGGGCCTCCTCGTATTGCTCGTCGTCGAGCAATACGAGCTCGTGCATGCGCCGCAGGACATACAGCTGGCGTTGCTTGGCGCGTTTGGGATTGATCACGGGGTTAAAAGAGGAGGGAGCCTTGGGCAACCCGGCAAGCATCGCGATCTCGGCCGAATTGAGCTGGGACAGAGTCTTGCCGAAGTAGACTTGCGCCGCTGCGCCGAACCCGTAGGCCCTCTGGCCCAGATAGATCTGGTTGATGTAGATCTCCAGGATCTGATCTTTGCCGAGACTATTTTCGATCTTGAACGCGAGCAGCGCCTCGTACAATTTGCGGGTCAGCGTTTTTTCCCGGGAAAGAAAAAAGTTTCGCGCGACCTGCATCGTGATCGTCGATGCCCCTTGAGTCTTGCCGCCGGTTACCAGGTTGGAGTAGGCTGCCCGGAGCACGCCGTGGTAGTCGACCCCGGTATGCTGGTAAAAGCGCTCGTCCTCTGCCGCGAGGATGGCCTGCCTCATCAGAGAAGGAACCTCCTCGATGCTGACGACCGAACGGCGCTCTTCGCCGAACTCCCCGATCAGCAAACCGTCGGCCGTGTAGACGCGCAACGGGATCTTCGGTTGGTACTCGGTGAGCGCCTCGATGGAGGGCAGGTTGGGGTACGCAAGGAGGATCACGAAACCAGCCAGCGCCAAACTCAACACTCCCACCCCAGCCAGCGCCAACACCGGGAAGGCGAACCATCGAAGCCACATTCAGGGGATATCCGGAAAAAGGTCGCCCATTATAGATAGCTGAAACAGCGGCAGGTTCACCCTAAGCTACTAATATCTCGCGTGAATAATTTACTTTACAGGGTGAGGGGTTGTTGCTAGCATTTAACGTAAATTATACTAATCGCGTCTAACCGGCCATACCTGAAGGAGAAATCCCGGTTGCAGCTGAATTTAAATTTCGATATTTTCAAGCCGAAAGCGCCGCCGCTGTTTGGGATGGACATCTCCTCGTCCTCGGTGAAGCTGGTGGAGCTTGCCGATGCAGGCAGGGGAGATCCGCGCGTCGAGCGTTACGCCATCGAGGCGTTGCCGAAAGACGCGGTCCTCGACGGTAACATCACCAACCTCGACGCCGTCGTCGATGCAGTACAGCGCGGCTGGAAGAGAATGGCGACGCGCACGAAAAACGTCGCCTTGGCCTTGCCCACGGCCGCGGTGATCACCAAGAAGATCATCGTACCGGCCGGGCTGCGCGATGAGGAGCTGGAGGTTCAAGTCGAAACCGAGGCCAACCAGTACATCCCGTTTGCGCTCGAGGAGGTCAACCTGGACTTTCAGGTGGTGGGACCTTCTCCGTCGGGACCGGAAGAGGTCGAAGTGCTGATCGCCGCCTCGCGCAAGGAAAAGGTGGAAGACCGCGTCGCGGTGGCCGAAGCTTCGGGACTCAAAGCCATCGTCATGGATGTCGAGTCCTACGCGATCCAATCTTCCTTCGAGCTCATTCAGCAGCAATTTCCCGATAACGGCAAAGATCAGAATATCGCACTGGTCGATTTGGGCGCGAACGTCATGAACATCACGGTGCTGCGCAACGAGCAGACCGTGTACACGCGCGAGCAGGCGTTCGGCGGCAGTCAGCTCACGCAGGACATCATGCGCGTGTACGGGATGAGCCTAGAGGAAGCCGAAGCGGCCAAACGCTCCGGCGGGCTGCCGGAGAACTACGAAACGGAAGTGCTGCGCCCCTTCATGGAGAACGCGGCGCTGGAAATCCAGCGGGCGGTGCAGTTCTTCTTTACATCGACCCAGTACACCTCGGTCGAGCACGTTCTGCTCACGGGAGGCTCAGCGGTGATTCCGGGGCTCGACGAGATGGTGCAGAGCCGCACCCAGATCAACGCCCTGGTTGCCAATCCTTTCGCAAGCATGGCGATTTCGCCGCGCGTCTCGTTGAAGAAACTGGTCGCGGATGCGCCCTCGCTGATGGTCGCTTGCGGGCTTGCCATGCGGAGATTTGACCCGTGATTCGCATCAATCTTCTCCCCTGGCGCGAAGCGCGCCGCAAGGCCCAGCGCCAGCATCTCGGCGTGCTGGGAGGCATGGTGGCCGTGCTCGGGCTTCTGATCGTCGGCGCCGTGCACCTGACCATTGCGGGATACATCTCGGTGCAGAGCGACCGCAATGAATTCCTGAAAAGGGAAAATGTCAGGCTCGACAAGGAAATCGAGGAGATCAAAAAGCTGAAAACCGAGATCGCGGCTTTGCTCGCACGCAAGCAGATCATCGAGCGGCTGCAAGCAGACCGTGCCCAGGCCGTCTATCTGTTGCAGGAGCTGGTTCATCAGGTACCCGATGGGGTTTACCTCAAGGCAATCAAGCAGGCGGGCTTGAAAATCAACATGACGGGCTACGCACAATCCAACGCGCGAGTCTCGACCCTGATGCGTAATTTCGCGGCGTCGCCCTACCTTGAGAACCCCGACCTGGTCGAGATCAAAGCCGCGCTCGTTAGCAACAAGCGAGTCTCCGAATTCATCATGAACGTGAGCCTGAAGCAGGTGCAGACCGAAGATGCCGGCAAATCGGGTAAGGCCGCACCCAAGGCCGCTCCGGCCAAAGGCTGAGACTCGATGCAGAAATTTCTCGAACAGTTCAAGAATCTCAATACGCGCGATCCGGGCGCATGGCCGCCGTTACCCAAGGCGATGCTGCTGCTCGGGGTGCTGATCGGCATCGTCGCGCTGGGTTACTTCCTCGATTGGCAGGAAGAGATGGAGTCGCTCGAGGCCGGGCGCGTACAGGAAGCGAAACTCAAGGACGAATACGTCGCGAAGCAGCAACAGGCAATCAATCTCGATCTGTACCGTCAGCAGCTTCGCGAAATCGACAGCTCCTTCGGCGCGCTTCTGAGGCAGCTTCCCAATCGGTCGCAAATGGACGCGCTGCTCGTGGACATCAACCAGGCCGGCCTCGGTCGCGGCCTGCAATTCGAGCTGTTCAGGCCGGCTGCGGCAGAGACCAAACGCGAATTCTACGCCGAGCTTCCGGTCACGCTGAAGCTCGCCGGCAGCTATCACGACATGGGGCAGTTTGCGAGCGATATCGGGCAGCTCTCGCGCATCGTCACGCTGAACGACATCGGGCTGACAGGAGGAGGAAAGGACGGCTCGCTCGTTATGGACGTCACGGCGAAGACCTTCCGTTATCTTGACGAGGAGGAAGTGGCGGCCCAGAGCCGGGCGGCAAAGGGCGTCAAGGCGGGCAAGAAATGAAAGCAGCCGCCGCCATCGCGCTCGGGTTGCTGCTCGCGGCGTGCGGGGGCGAGGAATTCGGCGACCTCAAGTCCGAACTGAAAGATAAGACCAAGGATCTGCGCGGCAGGATCGACCCCCTGCCGGTCGTGAAGCCTTACGAACCGGTACCCTACAAGGCTTTCGATCAGGCCGATCCCTTCAGCAGCGCGAAAATCGAGCTGGTCACGAAATCGGCGAGCACCGGCGGCGGAGGCGGACTCAAACCGGATCTGAACCGGCCGAAGGAACCGCTGGAAGCTTATCCGTTGGAGTCGCTGAAGATGGTCGGCGTGCTGCAGCAGAGGAGGGCGAATTTTGCGCTGGTCAAAGCCGATGCGGGCCTGTACCGCGTCAAAGTCGGCAACTACATGGGCCAGAATTTCGGCCTTATCACCTCGATTACCGAAAGCCAGATCCAGCTGCGTGAGCTCATCCAGGACGCGGTGGGCGACTGGACCGAACGTCAGAGCACCTTGCAGTTGCAGGAAGTCGGAGGAGGGAAATAATGAATGATGTCCTCGTGCGAAGATTTATTCAGGCGGTGATTTGCCCATTCGGGCTGCTCCTGCTCGTGTCGGTCGCCTCGGCGCAGCAAAACAGCATCGAAAACTTCGACGTCACACAGAGCGGTGGCCAAGTACTGATACGGTTGACTCTGAAGAACCCGGTTGCATCCCCCCCGGGTACCTTCACGATCGCCAATCCGGCGCGGATCGCGTTCGATTTTCCCGATACGACCAACGGCTTAGGACGGAACAGTCAGGACATCGGCGAGGGGGTGTTGCGCTCGATGAACGTGGTGCAAGCGGGCGAGCGCACCCGCCTGGTACTCAACTTGCGAAACATGGTTCCGTACGAGTCCAAGATCGAAGGCAGCAGCCTGTTGATCACCTTGGCCGCCACGGGGCGCGCGCAGCAGGCGGCGACCGGCGCCGCGGCGCGTTTTGCGGAAGGCAGATTGGACCTCCAGCACGCGCTGAAGGACGTCAACTTCCGACGCGGACGCGGTGGCGAAGGGCGAATCGTCGTCGAGCTTTCGGACACGTCGACCGGGGTGGATATCCGCCAGCAAGGACAAACGGTCATCGTCGATTTCCTCAAGACGAGCGTTTCCGATGTGTTGCGCAAGCGTTACGACGTGGTCGACTTCGCGACTCCGGTGCAAACCTTCAGCGTTTTCCCCCAGGGCGACAACGTGCGCATGGTGATCGAACCGCGCGGTCTATGGGAGCACAATGCCTATCAGACCGACACGCAGTTCGTGCTCGAGGTGAAACCGATCCAGTACGATCCCAACAAATTGGTGCAGGGGACGCGCAGCGGCTATTCCGGCGAGAAGCTGTCGCTCAACTTCCAGAACGTCGAAGTGAGGAGCGTGCTGAACGTCATAGCGGACTTCACCGACCTGAACATCATTACCAGCGACACGGTGGGCGGGAACCTCACCCTGCGCCTGAAGGACGTACCGTGGGACCAGGCGCTCGACATCATCCTTCAGACCCGCGGCCTCGACATGCGCAAGAACGGCAACGTGATCTGGATCGCGCCGCGCGACGAGCTTGCGACCAAGGAGAAGCTCGCCCTGGAGTCCAGCGCACAGATCACTGAACTGGAGCCGCTGCGCACCGAAACTTTCCAGCTCAACTACGCCAAGGCCGACGCTTTTGCGAAGCTCCTCGCCGATCCCCAGCAGCGCATTCTTTCCAAGCGTGGCGCCGCCTCGGTGGATCTTCGCACCAACCAGGTGTTCGTTCAGGACGTCTCGGTCCGGCTGGAGGAGGTGCGGAAGCTCCTCGGGGTGGTCGATGTGCCGGTGCAGCAGGTGCTCATCGAGGCACGGATCGTCGAAGCGAACGACTCGTTTGCGAAGAATCTCGGCGTGCGCCTGGGCAACGTGGCTCGCCCGATCGTCCAGAACGCCAGCAGCACGGGTCCGAGCCCGATAGGCATCAACCAGTCGGGCGTTGCGGTGACTCAGACCGGGACGCTGGACGACTTTTCCAACTTGTTTCCTGTAGGTGGCGGGACTATATCGACGAAGACCCCGGACAATTTGAGCGTCAACTTGCCCGCGGCGCCGGTCGGCAATGCCGCGGCCGCAGGCTCCATCGCGCTGTTGATCACCAATCGACTCGCCGGAGCGCTTCAACTCGAGCTCTCGGCTCTGGAGGCCGATGGCAAGGGCAAGATCATCTCGAGCCCGCGGGTGATGACCGCGAACAACGTCGAAGCGCTCATTGAGCAGGGAACCGAGTTGCCCTACCAACAGGCAACTTCGAGCGGTGCGACCTCGATTTCGTTCCGCAAGGCGAACTTGGCGCTCAAGGTAAAGCCGCAGATCACGCCCGACGGGAACATCATCATGAACCTGGACATCAACAAGGACTCGGTAGGCCAGAGCACCAACGCCGGTTTCGCAATCGATACCAAGCACGTCCAGACGC
>Ga0137384_10004645_pt1 | contig 10994 bp, 12 predicted proteins | sample SagtaG_2_FD_104922 | JGI IMG/M metagenome (GOLD analysis project Ga0137384, IMG submission 104922) | Vadose zone soil microbial communities from Sagehorn Ranch, Mendocino, California, USA - Sage2_R_60_16 metaG | ecosystem: Environmental > Terrestrial > Soil > Vadose zone | place: USA...
CGGCACGTTCCGCCGGCTGGCGGCCAGGTTCGGTTAGCCGGCCGCGGGCATGACGCCGCGGCCATGCCCCCGCACAGCCCGACGCGGGACCACTCACCCCGGCCTGCCCCCGCACAGCCCGACGCGGGACCGCTCGCCCCCGGCCTGCCCCCGCACAGCCCGACGCGGGACCGCTCGCCCCGGCCGAATGGCAAATCACCGAACGTCATCCACTTACTACTAAATGCCTATTGGCCCGTAATGGTTTACAGGTCTAATGTGCTGACCTGGCCCCCTTGCACCCGGCGGCCGCGTTTGCGCTACTTCCGGCTGGCTCCTCCTGGCTGGCCACTTCCGGCTGGCTAAGCATCCGATCTGCGGCTGGGGGCTGCATCGCGGTCATTTTCTGGTCTCCCGGGCCGCTGTCCGAGACATGGCGCCCGAGGAGGAACCCCGCATTGAAGCCGTCTGACTGGGCCAGGCCGAGCCGGGCGGGCGCAGCGCTCGCCGCCGGAACTGCCGGAACTCTGCTGCTGTTCATGGCAGCCGGGCCTGCTAGCTCCACCGCCCGTCCGCATCGGAACGCGAAGGTTGCGGTGCCGCAGGGCATCGGAGCCGCGGCGTTGTCCGGCGACCCAGTCTTCGGCAATACCCCTGCTGACACCAGGGAGACCGTGTCCTTCATCCTGAAGGCCCGCCACATCGCCATCCTGAAGGCCGACGTCGCGCACGGCATGCCGTTCGGCCCGCTGTCCGTCAGCGGGTTCGCCCGCGCCTTCGGCCAGACCGCGCCGCACATTTCCGCCCTGGAGAGCTACCTCGCGCATTTCAAGATCCACACCAGGGCATACCAGGACGGGCTGGACGTCACGGCGACCGGCACCGCGGGCGAGTTCGACAAGGCACTCGGCGTCCAGCAGAAGAACTTCCGCATCCCGGCGGTCAAGGCCCACAATGGCAAGCCCGGCCGGCCGGCCATGATCATTCACGGCACCACGGACCAGCCGCTGCTGCCGCGCGGGATCGCCAAGTTCGTGCTTGCGGTCCTCGGCCTCACCAACTACCCGGTAGCGAGCAGCAATGCCGTGCACCAGCCTGCGCTCGCCAAGGGCGCAAGACCCGCCGCCGCGACCGGCAGCCTGACCCCGGCCGACTTCGCCAGGCAGTACAATCTGGGCCCGCTGTATAAGGCGGGCTTCACCGGCGCCGGGCGGACGATCGGGATCGTCACCCTGGCCAGCATGAAGGCGTCGGACGCCAGGTTCTTCTGGAAGCACGTGCTGCACATCAAGATGCGGTCGCACAAGATCAAGCTGATCAACGTGGACGGCGGGGCCGGCAAGGTCAGCGGCGCGTCCGGGTCCGGCGAGACCACTCTGGATGTCGAGCAGTCCGGCGCACTCGCGCCAGGCGCGAAGGTCGTCGTCTACCAGGCGCCGAACACCGACCCCGGATTCCTGGACGCCTGCTACGACGCGGCCAGCCAGAATGTCGCCGACACCGTCTCTACCAGCTGGGGCGAGGCCGAGACCGTCATCGACACGTTCGTGGCCACCGGCCAGGAAGACCCGGCTTACGAGAAGGCATTTGACGAGGCGTTCCTCGAGATGGGCGCGCAGGGCCAGAGCACATTCGTCGCGGCGGGCGACGCCGGCGCCTTTGACGACTCCGGTGAGCTCGGCACCACCAACCTGGCCGTGGACAACCCGGGCGACAGCCAGTGGGCCACCACGGCCGGCGGCACCACGCTGGCCGGGACCATCCCGCTGACCTCGACCGACTCGGTGCACATCGCGGCAGAGCGGGCCTGGGGCTGGGACTGGCTGTGGCCGCACTTCGCGTCGTTCTCCGGCTTCACGTCTGAGGCGCAGTTCGCCCTCGCCGAGCCAGCCGGCGGTGGCGGCGGCTTCAGCGCGGACGTCCCGATGCCGCTCTACCAACGGCTGGTCCCTGGCATTCACCAGTTCAGCGACGCGGAATACCTGACGCCGACTGACCAGAAGCCGTTCGGCAACGCGGCGCTGCCGACCGCATGGACCTTCCACGCCCACCCGCCGGTTAAGACGGGCATCGGCTTCGGCCGCGCTGTCCCGGACGTCTCCGCCGATGCCGACCCGTTCACCGGATACGAGGAATACTTCACCGGATTCACCGGTGACCCGCTCGAATCTGGCTGGGGCGGCACCAGCTTCGTGGCGCCGCAGCTGAACGGCGTGGCCGCCGTGATCGACCAGGCAGCCGGCCACCGCGTCGGCTTCTGGAACCCGTCCATCTACCGGTGGGCCGCGCTCTCGCACTCGCCGTTCCGCCCGCTGTCCACGCCGAGCGCGGGCAACACCAACCTGTTCTACACCGGCACGCCGGGCCACATCTTCAACCCGGCCTCCGGACTCGGCACGCCTAACCTCGCCAGGCTGGCCCGTGACTTCGCGCGCTCCTAGACCAGCCAGGAACCCCGCCGCTGGTCCTGCTTGATGCCGGATGCACGCTCCCGCCTGGCCGCCGGCGCCGCTTTGGAGGCGGCGCCGGCCACCCGGGGGCCGGCCACCCGGGCGCCGACGACCCGGTGAGCGAGGGCTGCCCGCGGGTCAGTGCGTGCTCAATCTCGTCCGGCGCCGTAAACCTCGTCCTCAATTGTCTCGACGCTGACGCGCTTCGCCGATTCCCAGCTGCCGACGCGTGCGCTTGCCGCCACCTCGTCCGGCGATGGCGCCGGGCTCGCCACGATGCCGCAGAGCTCGCCGGCTATCGACTTGGGACTCGGGTCGGCCCACCGCGCATATGGATTGTCCAGGTCAGCGTGCGCGAAGGAGGAACCGCTCAGAGCCGGGACGACGCCGCACGCGAGCATCTCGGCCGGCACAAGCGAGACGTTGGTAAAGGACATCACGAGGCCCGCGCGGCACCTGTTATACAGCTCGCTAAGCTGCGCAGGCGTCATTTTCCCGTGGTTAGTCACCGGAAACGGCACTGGCGACGGCATATCACCGAAAATATGAATCTCCTGGCCCGGCTGGCGCTGGTGGAATTCACGCAATGCGAGCATTCCGAGCTCGAAACCACGGCGGGCGATTGCCTGCTTCGCATAGAAGACCACGCCCGCCCTGGCAGCCGGATTTGTCAGCCGGTAGACCGGCGTGTCACAGCCATATTCGGCGACCCGCGCTCGCACGTTGAAGCGCTTCTGCAGCAGGTCGGCTACCATCCAGCCGATGGCGATGCACCTGAACCCGAACCGGTAGGTGTCCTCCGCCAGCACATACTCCGAGCCCTTCGGGTAGAAGAACGGCTCGAAATCCTGGACCAGGTACAGCCGCCGGGTGGGCAGGCTTGCGCGCGCGGCGAGCACGTGCGCGGTTGGCCAGCCAGTGGCTACGTAGGCATCGAGCGGCGCCAGGCCGCCAGCCACGGACCGCACTTCGGCGCGCACTTCCGGCCAGCATTGCCTGATTACCTTCTCATGGCGTGACAACTGCCCGCGGAAACGGTCGTAAAGGTAGAGCACACACGTGTGCCCGGCGGCCTCGGCGGCCTCGATCATCCGGAACATGGTGGTGTGACCGCCGGAGCCTGCCCCCGGCGGAGTGCAGATCCAGCCGACGGTAAGCGGCGTGCCGCGGCTGGGCCGCTGCGCGGGCACCACGAGCCTGAGTGCCCGGGAATCCGCCACGTCGTCGAGTTCCAGCGGGAAGTCCAGGCCGGCTGAACCGAGCCGGTGGTGAGCCGCCCGGGCCAGGCGCTGGGCCAGCCGCCGGGATCCGTCGTCCCGGAGCACATGCAGGCCCTCGATAGTCCGTGCCCGAATGTCTAGCATTGACCAGCCCTTCGAACGAGTGACGGATTGAGAATTCGCGCAATAGCAGCCAGGCTCCCAGCCCGGCCATGGGCACCGCAACAGCATCTTGATTTCGCGCCGATGTTCGGTCCGGCAGGAACCGGTGTTCAGGCCTGCCCCTGCGCGGCGCCTGGCCCGCGGACAATGCGTAATTTATGTCCTCTGATGATGGGTGGACCAGTCCGTCTGGCTGCCGACGGGGCGACGGCAGTTCGTGCACAAAGGACATTCTGGTCAGGCAACCGCGTCTCGAATGCCCGGCTGGCTGGCTAGTGCCGTAGCAGGTCACGTTTGCCCGGCCTGGCAGGCTCGGCGAACCCGCCGCAGGCCGCGCAGCCGCCGGACGATCGTCCGCGACATCTCCAGCGTCCGCACCTTCCTCGTCGACGCAGGCACCCGGTACTCCACGCTCCGGCAGGTCACCCGCGACGACATCACCACGTGGCTCGCCGGACGGCCCGGCCGGTCCCGGCCCCAGGACGCCAGCACGCTGCGCAGCCTATTCGGCACCCTGAAGGCCGAGCGGCTCATCTTCGCCAACCCCGCCCGCGGCGTCCGCGTCAGCGCCCGCAACCCGTCAGTGCCCGCGCCGCTGCCCGCGAACCTGATCGACACGGCCGCCGCCGCAGCGAAGGACGATCCCGCGCTGCAGGTCGTGGTCGTACTGGCCGGAGTGCACGCGCTCCTGCCCGGCCAGATCCGCCGCCTGCGCCTGGATCAGGTTAACCTCGCCGACCGACGGCTCGACCATGGCGGGCTCGACCGCCCGCTGGATGAGTTCACCGTCAGCGCGATTCGCAGCTATCTCGATTTCCGGAACCAGCGGTGGCCCGCCACCAGCAGCCCATACCTCCTGGTAACCCGCAAGACCGCGCACACGGGCGAGCCCGCCAGCCGGTTCTGGCTGAACCGGCTGTTCCGCAGCCTGCCCGTGACCGCAGAACAGCTCCGCGATGACCGGATCATTGAAGAAGCCCTCGCCAGGCGCCCCGATCCGCTGCACCTGGCCGCCGTCTTCGGGTTCGGCCCCCGCACCGGGCTACGCTACGCTCAGGCCGCGCGCGACACCGCAGACGGCGGTTCCGGTCAGGGATGAATAGCGCTTCCGACGCTCATCCGGAACTCGAGCGTCACCGACGTTCTCTTCCAGCTGCTGGGTTGGTGATGAGAATGCAAGAGCACTTTTCGGAGCCCGAACCGAACGTGATCGAGAGCAGCACAGGGTTTTCGGTCAGGGTCCTTGGCCGGACGGGCATGCAGTACTGCGAGGGTGAACGATCGGTATGGATCGACTCCGAGGTCCTCGCGACGCCCCGGGCGATAGCGATGTTCAAGGAGACTATCCGGGCCTGGGAGGGGCCAGACCCTGGAGAGGTGAGCTCTACTGAACGGGACAGGATAGCTGGCAACATCAAGCGGGCATTCGATGCCTGCGGCTATGACCTCCAGGTCCAGGAACCGTTCGACTGGGCCAGCGTGGCGCTGCGGCCACCGCATCACCCCGGCAAGTTAGCGATCAGCGGCTACCTCACCCTGATCGCAGCCCCGGAGAGCGTGCTCGCCATCGCGTCGTCAGCTAGCGCGGCCGTCGGGCGTTGGCCGCCGGCAGCCATCCGGCGGTTAAATAGCCACCCATTTGCGGCGCCGGGCCGCCCGGCGCGCATATGAACCCACGGGTGGCCGGCCCGGGTGACCGCGCCCAACCCGTGGGTTCCCGTCTGGCAGCCCTCGGAATTGCTGAACTCTCGGGAGACCGGGTTCGACGCGTTCTACTGCCTCGGCGGCGTCCACCGCCCCGGTGACGGGGGTGCCCAGATCCAGTGCCCGCCCGTACTCCAGGTCGTCCATCACACGCTGGTCCCGCAGATCGGTCACCCCCAGGCGGTCTTCCGCCTGCTGGCGGACGCCGTCCGCCCAGCAGCCCCACGCCTGACGGGCGGCCTTCAGCTCCGTCACGGCCCGCTGCAGGTGCCCACAGGCCCGGTCCAGCTCGCTCACCCCGTACCCCGCGGCGGGCCGGATCGTCCCGGCCCGACGGGCCCGGCTCACCTGTCCTGCCCCTTCCCGCCAGCCAGCGCCGCGACCAGGGCCCGCAGCCGCCGCCACCCGTCAGCATCCAGCACCACCGCCGGGCCAGCCGCATCCCCGGAGCCCAGCACATCCGTCGCCTCCGCGCGGATCGTGCCCGGCGAACCATCCGGCAGCTCGATCACCAGCAACAGCACGCCATCCAGCCGCTTGAACGACCTCGCCGCCACCCGCCGCCCGGACAACGGATGCGCCTGCGAGATAACCTGCACCTCACACGGCAACACCGCGCGAAGATGTTGCAGTCTGTCGCCTTTTCTTCCGGCACCGGCAAATCACACCTGCTCATCGGCCTCGGCGCCGCCGCTGCGACCGTCGGCTACCGCGTCCGCTACGTCCTGGCCGCCGAGCTCGTCAACGAGCTCGTCGAGGCCGCCGACGACAAGCAGCTCAACAAGACCATCGCCCGCTACGGCCGCGTCGACCTGCTCTGCATCGACGAGCTCGGATACATGGAACTCGACCGCCGCGGCGCCGAGCTGCTCTTCCAGGTCCTCACCGAACGCGAAGAGAAAAACAGCGTCGCCATCGCCTCCAATGAATCATTTTCCAAAGCGCACATGTTCCCGCGAACCTGTGTCAGGTGACACCGAAGCTGCACGGGTTCGGGAGCGCGGCTCGGTGCGGGTTCGCTGCGTCAGTGCTGAAGTCTCAGAGGGGCCGGGTTAGCCGGATTTCTTCTTCATGGAACCCCAGGGCGTCGTAGAAACGGCGGGCGGGGATATTGGCAATTCCGGTATGCAGTGTGAGATGACGTAGTCCGCGGTCCCGTGCCCAGGTTTCAGCCGCTGCGATGAGTGCCCGCCCTATACCGAGGCGGACCGCGTGGGAGGCGACTGCGAGCTCGCCTATGTATCCGTCATTCTCACCATGAAGTGGCGGTGCTCCCTGATGGTTATCACTCCGGTGATGCTGGCCTTATCGACGGCGACCAGGACTGTTCCGTCCTGGCGGGCAGCCGCGGCGAAGGAGTCCGTGAGCCACTTCCGTGCAGCTGGGATGGCCGCCTGGTGATCCCTCCAGGATGCGACTCCTTCTGCCAGCCTGGGGGCGAGCTGCAGGGCTGCTGGCTTGTCGTGTTCGGTCGCGGCACGAATATGGATTTGCTCGCTGTTCATTCCGCCAGTATGCCACGCGAGCCTTTTTATAAAAAAGGGATTCGATGGAATCTGCCCCAGGGTGAATGTTTCACTGGCCGGGATTTATTTATCCAGCCGGGTATCATCTATGTGATCGGCGAGGTAGATCATGACGCCTTCGGGGTTCATGCCGAACGCGGCGGCGACCAGCTTGGGGTCCATGGTGTTGACCAGGTCGGCCAGCCGCGTGCAGCGCAGCATGCGGGGCGGGGACGTCGCAGGGGTCCAGGACGTGGCTGATATAGGCGGCCGACGCGGGTGTCCGCCCGGCCTTGGTGCCCTTGGTGACGATCACGTGCGGGTTGCCGGTGCGCTGGCTGCCGCGGTGGGTCAGGCAGCGTTGCAGCACCTGCCAGCTGGCGGGGTCGAGCGGCACCGGGTGCGGGCGCTTGCCGAGCCGGATCGTCCTGGCGCCGACGTCGACGTCACTGGCCTGCAGGTGGCGGACCTCGCTGCTGGAGGCGCCGTGCAGCAGGGCGAGGATGCCCAGCAGCGCCTCGTGCGGGTGGGCATCGGTACCGGTCCAGCGGCGGAACAGGGCACGCTGCTGGTCAAGGGCGATGGTTCGCCCGGTGAAGTCTCTGGGTGCGGTGGCGGTCAGGCCGCGGGCCGGTCGGCGAGGATGATCTTGTGGGTGCGGGCGTAGCGGAAGAACTGCCGCAGCACGGTCAGCCGCCGTTTGCGGGCCTTGGGCAGCGTGGCCAGGAACGCCTCGATGTCGTGTACATCCGTCAGCGCCCAGTCCTGCTTGCCCCGCTGGCCGGCCAGGAACCTGCCCAGGTCGCGCACGATGGCCAGGGCGGTCTCGATGGTGTGATCGGTTCGGGGCCGGGTGCCGGCGCGGCGGGCACGCTGCCGGGCGGCGAGCATATGCTCGCAGAATCCGGCTGCGGCCGGGCGCAGCGGAGCCGGGACAGCGCCGAGGCGGCGCTGGCGCCGCCCGGCGGCGAGCCTGTCTGCCTGGTCGGTCGGTAGCGCAAGGCCCTCGGCGGTGAAGTAGTCCTGCAGGGCGCGGGCCAGGGAGCCCATCGAGCGGCCCGGCCAGCGAGCTCGTTCCAGCAGGTTCTGCGGGTGGTTGGGATGCTCGTCGTTCAGTAGCCGCCCCAGCACGGTGATCATGGTGCAGGCGCGGGCCGGGCCGTGCCCGGCGGCCAGGTGCTCGATGAAGCCGTCCAGCCAGCCCGGCGGGTCGGTGAGCCGGGCGGCCAGGTGAGCAGCCTGGACGAAGGGCCGCTCGGGGCGGCGCTGCCAGCACGCCGAGCACAACCCGAGGGCCTGATGCCGTTTGACCTGACCGCATTGCGCGCATTCCCGTGGCGGGTCTTTCGGCTGGCGGGGCCGGGAGCACGTCCCGCACCAGCCGGTGTCCTCGCGCGGATACCCCGGGCGCCCGCACCGCGGGCAGAGCCGCTGGGCAGCCGCCTGCCGGTCCTTGCGCCGGCAATCCCGGCACAAGGCGGCATCCTGGCGGCGGACCGGGTGCCCGCACTGGGCGCAGGCGCGTGAGCACAGCACGCACCGCCCGGTACCGGGCTGGACGATCCGCTGCTTCCCGCAGCCGGGGCATGCCGTCCTGGCTGCGGCCTCAGTGATCTTGCGCCAGCACAGGCAGCAGTGCTCGCGGCCGATGATGCCGACCGGGGCACCGCAGCCGGCGCAGTCCCGCTGCTTCTTCCCCATCGCTCCGGTGCTGGTCAGAGGGGCGGCATCGACCGGCCGCGGGCCGTGGCGGCCTTTGGCTGGTCCGGCGCGGGACGCGGCGGCGCGGCAGGCCGGGCCACCGGGGTGGTGTCGACCTCGAACAAGTCGTTGGGGGTGCACTCCAGCGCGGTGCACAACGCGGCCAGGGTGGGCAGCTTCACCTGGGCGGGCTCCTTGGTGAACAGCGCCGACACCGAAGCCGCCGACAGTTCCAGCCCGGCCTTTTCGGCCAGCAGCCGCCGCAGCTGGGTGCCGGTCCACACCTCCCGCTGCGCCGCGGTCATCCGCAGCTTCCACCGGATGTTCATGCGTGCGGCTCTTCCCCGGACAGCTCGCCGAGCGTGGCGGCTACCGCCCGCCGGCAAGCATCCTCGATGAACGTGGCCGAGGGACGGACGTATCTCATCGTCGAGCTCACCGTCCAGTGGCCAAGTAGCTGCTGGATGGCGACCAGGTCCACCCCTCGCTCGTAGTTGTGGGTCGCGCAGGCCCGGCGCAGCGCGTGCGGGCTGAACCAGTCCGCGGCCGGGTGCCCTTCCAGGGTCATCAGGTACCGCAGCCGGTTGCGGATTGTGCCCGGATGCAGCGCGCCGCCGGACTCATCGGCGAACAGCACCGCCGAGTCGGGGAACTTGCCGCGCACGTCGTCCAGGAACCAGTGCAGCACCAGGTCCAGCCCGTCCAGCATCGGCACCCACCGCGGCCGCGGCCCGGAGGTGTGCGCGCCCTTGCCGAACCGGACATGCAGCTTGCCGAACGGGCCGCGATTGAAGTGCACGTCCGGGCGGTCCAGCAGCGCGGCCTCCTCCGACCGCAGCCCCGCGTGATACAGCGTGCGAAACAGCGCGTAATCCCGGGCGGCGGGCGCGTACTTGCGGGCGGTCGCGATCCGGGTCTTCAGGAACTCGAAGAACTCGCTGACCCGCTCCGGGACCGGCGGCGGCAGGTCGGCCGGGGAGTCATCCCCGACATGGCGGGAGGCGTTGAACTCATCGACCGGGCACACCAGCTTCACGCCGAACGCGGCCTCGATCTCGGCGGCCTTGCGGGCCTGCAGGAACCGGTGGAAGCCCTTGAAGGTCTGCACGTACTCTCGTCGGGTCGCTGTCGTGCGCCCGGCAACCGCAAGACCCCCGACGACCCGGTCGATGTCCTCCGGCGTCACCTCCCACGCCGGGCGGCCCAGCGCCTTCAGCGCCCGCTCCAGCTGGCCGATGTCGTTGTCGATGGTGACCGGGCTGAACCCGCGCGCCCGCCAGGAGGCGACGAACGCGTCCACGCAGGCGGCCTGGAACTCCCACGGGTCACTGGTGACCGGCGTCTCGGGGACCGTCCCGCCTTGCAGCACCCGCAGCCTCGGCATCACCGGCACACCTTCCTTACACCTGAACTATTAAGGTGACGCCTAACATACGCCGCTTACGCCTCAAAGACTGCCAGGCACGCCGGAAGGCAGACATCCCAGGCACCAGCCCGGATCACCCGATCTCAACATGTGCCAGCCCCGGATGGCTGGACGAAAACCTTCACCGACCCCCGGCTCTGCGCCGCGATCATCGACCGGCTCACCTACGGCGCCAACATCATCGAGACCGGCAGCGACTCCTACCGCCTCGCCCATGCCCGCCAGCAACGCCAGGCACCAGCCGCCTGACACCGGCCGGGGCCACTTCAAGCTGTCCCGTCTCGATTGACCTGACACACGTAAATGCCGCTGAGCTGGGCTGTGTCAGTTCGGCTGAGGCTGGGATGGTGCTTCTGTCTCACGGCTATGGTGAAGGCATGTGCTGCTTCGCTGCCATGATTACCCGGGCCGCCGCTTAGCGGCGGTACCGAGGCTGCTGCAACCGCGGCCTCAATGCCTGCCCCTGCCGGGGTCAGTGCCAGGGCGTACCGCCGGATCAGCGTCCCGCCGGCAGCCACTCGCGTGCCCATCCCTGCGCTGCCGGACCGTCCTGCCTGATCAGGGGAGTCATGTCTCAGTCGCAGCGATCCGATTCACATTCACAGTACGAAGAACCATTCCCGCACCCGCCCGAAGCCGTACCCGCTGTCACGAACGGCCAGCCCGGCCACGCCCGGCAGGAGCGCCCGCCCGCCTGTCAGCCTCGCCAGTCACCGCCGGCACCCGCCGAGATGCGGCCTGGCTCCATCGCGGCGCAGGACCCGTGCGCCGCCACGATGCTCCTGATGGTCGGGCTCCCCGGAGCCGGGAAAACCACCCGGGCCAAAGAGCTCGCCGCGGCGAACCG
>Ga0137384_10004646_pt1 | contig 10993 bp, 14 predicted proteins | sample SagtaG_2_FD_104922 | JGI IMG/M metagenome (GOLD analysis project Ga0137384, IMG submission 104922) | Vadose zone soil microbial communities from Sagehorn Ranch, Mendocino, California, USA - Sage2_R_60_16 metaG | ecosystem: Environmental > Terrestrial > Soil > Vadose zone | place: USA...
CCGAGAGCGCACCGGTCATCCAGCGAGGCCAGGACGATGGCATCGGCGATGCCATGTCAGCCAAGATCCGTAACGCGCTTACGCTGTACGGTTCAGTGCTCGCGGTGGAGAACATCGAGATCCGGCTGCACCAGAGCGTTCTGTACAACTCGATCTATCGTGCTGACGGTCGACTCTTCGTCAACCAGCATGCATACGGCATCCCCGCCGCTCATGCCCCCGTGTTCTGCTTCCACGAGTCCGGGAGCGGCGACATGGTCGCCGCTTACCTTGCCAGCTTCGAGAGGGTCTGGGCTACGGCCGAGCCAATCAGCACGTGGTAGAAGGATCAAGCCCGAATCGTCATCTGCGGACGCCACGTCCGCTCTGGGGTGCTGATCAAAGAGCATCACGCGCAGGCACGCCACCTGTTCGACCGTCAGCCCCGCGCGCACGCCGGGCCACTACTACGCGTGGCGCGCGTAGTTCAAGGCGACTTATAGTGCGCTGGCTGCGCGCATAGCGCTCTACCGTCATCCTGACTTTGGTTGTCCAGCTCGCCCCGATTACCTGCGTCGATGGCTGGCCCTCGGGACTGCCAATCGTTGAGACCCTCCCTGAAATGCCGGGAATGCCTATTCGTCGTCCGCCTCTTCGTCTTCGTCGGAAGCCTGATATCCTGAGGCAGACATTAGCTCTTCTGACGAGGGAAGAGACTTGAGAGGCCCATCTTCCTGCCGCCGAGGCGCGTCATACTCAATACCTCGGAGGAAGGCATCCAAGGCGCCCAATCGCAGTCGCCGACTGTTGAGGTCGCTTGAATTTCGCACACCTCTCGCGTAGGCCAAGGCCGCCTTTGAAACGCTGGCGGTATTTCGATCCTCCTCCCTCATACTAAGGAGGCTAGATACCAGGGCAGAAAATTGCGTCAGACGCTCCCTGACGATATCGCGTTCTTGCCGATCGAACGGCATTTCTTCCACGCGACTTCCGAGGACCAGAAACAAAGTGTAGAAATCTACTTTCCTTGACCATCTGAGCGAAGTCGGCCAGTCTAGTAGCGCAGTCAGTTCCGCAAGAACCGTAATAAACGCTCTCTCAACACGTTCCCTATCAGGGAATTCCTGCTCGAAGCTCGCATAGTATTCGTCCAGTCGCGCTTTCTTGTTCTGCGGACCGAAGAGCAACCCTACAGCCAACTCGCTAATGTACTCGATATCGAGCATCCTGCGAATATCATTAGTCGTGAAGAGTCCCGAATTAACCCAGAATGACAACTGGCTCAAATCGGTCATACTGGTTATGAACTCGCCCCAGTATGTCGCCTTGCGCAACTCCTGGCGATTAAGAGCCATGTTATTTCGGTTGAGCCTACCGAATATCTCTCGGACCTCGACCTCATCCAGTTCAGGCAGCATCCTGACCACGAATCTGTACTGGAAGATCTGCTTTTTTACATTCTCGTCCAGTTCATCGAAAGACAAGCCAGCGTATTTTTCTGACTCGTCGCTCAACGTGAATTCGTTATCGATGAACTCTAGACAAGCTCGAACGCGCTGTTGCCCATCAACTATGGTGTGTTGTTCCACCCCCTGGCCAGTCACCCTCGTTTGAAGGTAGAGTTCTGGCACCGGATAGCCGCGAAGGATTGTGTCGATCAAATAGGCTTTCTGTGTTTCTTGCCAGACCGGATTTCGTTGATAGGGTGGCCGCATATTGAGCGTCCCCTCTCTCAACCGACCCCAGAACCATGCGACTGTCGAAGTCGTGGCATCAAGAAACCGCTGCGGTGTCTCTGATGAACCAATCTCACTCATAATACCGTTTCCTCACCCTCGACGCGATATTCTTGATCGTCTTCCTTCATCCGAGGAAGGCTTCTGGGGGAAGTATCAGCTTCTTCGGCTATAAGTTCAAGCTTCAAATTACGAATATTGGTCACATGGTACTTGCGCAATGATTCAAAATCGCGATAAATTCTGACATTTATCTTCCGTCCCACAGTTGGTTCCTGATTGCCTGCATGCCCCAGAGCCGACATCCATCTATCCCCAAATGGCAATCTCGGCAGCAATTTTTCTGTAGCGATGGCCCCATCAAAGACCAAGTTGCGCCTATGCCATCTAAACATCTCCTGTTCTAGCTCATCCCTCTCAGGCAAGTTTTCTGGGCCAAGATCCCTCAACCATCTCCATGCCTCATCAAAGTACCGTTCACTAACAGCCGCAACGTCAATGTCAGATCGAGACCCGAACTCAGTAAACCGCTTGAAAGGAGACAGGCTGAAACCGAGGCATGCGCTTCCGACTACCAGCAACATATATGGATCCAATTCAAGTTCAAGTGCCAAACTGGTTTTCCAGTCAATGTACTGGCGACGGTCCGAAAATAGCCATGGTACTCGGTCGAGCACAAGTCGGCTGGCGAAATCATCCGCTGAGAGTTCCCTGAGCTGCGCAACCAGGACATCTCTGGCAGCAGGGTACGGTGTCTCACTAACAGTCGCCATAGACCACCTATATTGCCAGAATGCCCGGTCGCTTCGGTAGAAGCTTGGTCTCTTCAAGCCGCGCCAGGTCCAGGACCTTCCGAGCGCTGAGGGCGATCGAGCACCCAGATTCGCCTGGCGCATTGCTGATCGCCTCGGCCGTCTCGCCGGAGCCCTCCGGCCATCTGCCGTCATGGAAATGCAGGACGCTTACTATGGCCGCCATCGTAACCGTCCAACGGCACTGGACTCGGAGCGTCTTCCACGGGTTGCTCGCTAGACCCGGACTTGCGGAAACAGAATCCAGCACGCTGGCGGGCCGCCGTGTACGCGGCCACGGAGGAGAAGGTTGGGGGTTTGAGTCGCTCGGAGCGCGCAGCAGCTTCGTCCGCAGGTCATCCCTGAAGGAGGGGCTTCCTGGTGGTATCTGGGCAGACAGACGTGGGCCCACGGCCAAGCCCACGCCTAGCGCAGGTCCTGGTTTCTCCACGTGGCTTCCCGCTGCAGTGGAAGAACAGCGTTCGGCTGATGCCGACGCTGCCCGCGGAGGGCAGAGATACGTGGGCGGGGTGTTGAGGTCATGTTCTAGTCTCACCTGAAGCGGCCCCGACAACCTTCACTTGTCGGGGCCGTCCGTCCTCGACAGGATCTAGCTTCGTAGTGGTTCTTCCGCTGATGCCGGGCTTATGCTGGCCTGTCGTGCCAGGCTGCTGATGAAGGTCGACAAGCGATCCGCCTCTTCCTTGGTGACGTCACGGGGGAGCGCGAGCCAGGCATCGACGGTGTCCCGCAGGGGGAATGGGAAGCGCATCAGCGGTACGGCGCTAGATGCCGAGCGTGGGGCTGTGCCATGCTCATCCTCTTCGAAGGCGACGCCGGGGACCGGACGGGCAACACTCGCGGCTCCTGACGACGATTTCTTGACGGGCTTCCCTCCGTTGGATGGTGTCTTGGAAGGACTGCTGGCGCGGACGGTAGGACCGTACGCCTTCCAGCCTGGGTCGTCGTCGAGCCGGGCGACGTACATCTTGAGCGCCTGCTCGAACCTGTTCTTGTACTTGCGCATGGAGTCGTCGCTGTACGCATTCCGCTTGAGATTGCGGAAGCGCTCGAACAGACTGTCGACATCCAGACTACGGATGTCCGTAGTCGCCCAGCCGCTCTCGACCTCGAAGATCTTTAGCGTTGCTGTCCGTAGCGCTTTGACGCTTGCTACGTTGAACCAGCCCTTCTCGATTGCTGCATCGAGGAATTCGATGAGCCCGGCACCTGTGTCCGGATCTGCGGGCGCCACTGTAGTGGTATCGGTCACGGTCCCTCCAGGAACCATCTGGGATGGCCTCCATACCATCCGCGGGGGTTACGACGGTGTCGGCGAGCGGATGTCAAGCAACGAGACAGCGTGTTCGTCCGCGTGTCGCAGACGATGGGCACGGGTGAGTCGCTGCTAGACGCAGCCAACAGCTACTAGTCTGATGCACGCATGTACCGCGCAAATTGTGCGCACATATCGCGAGCGTGTCGTGCCTTCCTAGGTGGCGTGACACGGTGCCAGCATCCCCACTACGTGCGGCTTCGTCGGTTAAGATCGTCTGTAATTACGCGCACAATAACGCGTGGAGGTGCCGTGGAGGCTGCGAGGTTGAGGGCGGACGTCGCCAGCCGCGCGGAGCGCATCGAAGAGGCCGAAAGCCTGCTCGACTACTGCGCACGCCCACAGTGCCGGACGGAGTTCCGGCGCACGGTTGGACCAGGTCGTAAGCAGGCATACTGCTCTGACCCCTGCCGCAGGTTGGCCCACAGTGAACTGCGGCAAAAGCAGGCTCGCCTGGCTCACTTCGAGCGGATCGTAGAGATGTTCCGAAGGGATATCGCCACTTTCGGGAAGACCGACTTTGATGCGGCAGACAGCGAGAGTCAGTCTCTCGACGTTCGACGCACGGCCGAAGATGCGGTACGCCGTGCGGCTGGCGTTCTTACTTTCGCAAACCCTGATGAGCCTGCCGTGCAAGAGCTTAAGAGGCTATACGACGCGATGGTTCCCCTCGTTCTACCTAGCTGAGACAGGTCTCTCACAGTCCTCTCACACACTGGTGAGACGGTGCTGGACTCAAGCGCTACGGCTGGACAGCGAGTGGACCTTGACCTGCGTCGACGGACTCCGTCAGAATGACCGGACATCCGGCACGAGACTACGGATCAGAAGGTTGGGGGTTCGAGTCCCTCCGAGCGCGCCCAGCTCAGCGGCCGGTTCCGATCTTGGGACCGGCCTTTTGCATGCTGCGTACAGCAGCAAAGTACAGCAACGCTGACCGCAACGGCGGTTCATCGGCGGGCCTCGTCGCCCTGGTCCCCGTCATGGTCAAGCCAGTCGCTCAGTCGCCGGAGTGCATCCCTGGTCACCTTGTCGGGGACCTGGGTGTAGATCTCCATCGTGAGCGCGATCCGGCTATGCCGGAGGATGGCCATCGCGATGCGTGGGTGAACGTCGAGCGCGGCCAGGAGCGAGCCGCAGGTACGGCGGGTGTCGTGGAGCGTGATGCGGCGGACCCCGTAGCGAGTGCACCGGACGTCGAAGGCCCGGTTGATGTTGCGGGGTTCGATCGGGCGACCGGTACGAGTTGGCTTGGATCGCCCAGGAAACCGCATCTGACGAACGGCTGATCGAATAGGCCTCGCTGTGCCTAGCGTCACTTGATCCTTAACGGGATTGGTTTCGCTTGATAGTTGACACGGCCGACATGCCCTAACGAGCTGGACGGGCCCTGGGATACGGACCTTCGCCGACCGCGAGATGCCGGTCAAGGTGCGCCGACTCGGCCCACACCCTCCGGTCAGTGAGTGCCGCAGCGTGTCCCAAGCGCGGCGCACTCAGGTTTCTGCTAGCTGGGATGGGGACGGGCGGCCCGGCACATCCCCGGGACGCCCGTCCTCGTGCCCCTAGTCAATAGCGTTGAAGCTGATGCCTGCTACATAGACGTGGGCGGGGGTGTGGGTCACGCCAGTCGTGGCGGTGACCGCCACGACTGCCATCAGCCCCGATGCGGCGGCGATCAGGACCGCTGCCACCCACAGTCGCATACGCCGGGTCATGGCGACCTCCTTTCTCGATCAGGTTTCTGCCGGCTGGATCAGGACGGGCGGCCCGGCACATCCCGGGACGCCCGTCCTCGCGGCCCTAGTCAATGCCGTTGAAGGCGATGCCTGCCAGGTAGACGTGGGCGGGGGTGTGGGTCACGCCCGTGGTGGCGGTGACCGCCACGGCGGCCATCAGCCCCGATGCGGCGGCGATCAGGACCGCTGCCACCCACAGTCGTACGCGCCCGGTCATGGCGACCTCCTTTGCTCGATGCGACCTGCGGTGCGAGGTCATCGGTGGTTCGGCGCTGCGACGGCGGCGGATTGGTGCCGCATCGCCGGGCCGGGCAAAGGCCCGCCAGCAGGCCGGAGCCGATCTGCCGAGGGCAGGCGCAGGACGGACACGGCAAGTCCGGCGCTAGGCCGGAATCCCGCGGCGGCAGCCCGATGGCGGCGCTCGCGCCCATCGGTCACCTTCAGCTCCCACAGCATGAGCGAGAGTGTCACGCATCAAGCGGAGCCAACGTGTCAAGCATCAAGCGGGACAGCACATCAGGGGCCATCAGGGGCCATCAGGGGCCATCAGAGGCCATCAGAAGCCGTGACAATTTTCTCTACGGCTTCAAGGGCGCGCCTGCGGCGCGCCAGCCGTCCGGCCTGCGGCCGGACCGGCCGCGCGGGATCGCGAAGCCACGCGGGGAGCGTGTCGACCTGGACGCGATGACCGCCAGAGCCAGGGCGGGGACGGCAGGGGACGCGCCTTACTCCGGGGCGGCTAGGCCGCGACCTGCGGTGCGGTAGCCCTCCGGTCGCGGCACGCCGCCGGTCGGCACCCCCGCACCCGCAAGCAGGCGGTTCCGCGGGCAACGCTCCCCGGTGGCCGCGCCGCGCGAGCTGGGCCGGGCCGTCCTCCACGCGCCGGGCATCCTGTCACCGCGCAAAGATCACAGTCAAGGGCGCTCGCTGCGCTCACGTCGCTACCGCGATCAAAGCCGCGAAGTTAAAGGCCGGGCGGGTTTGTCGAGGGGGTGCCTGGCGGCGTGTTGAGTTGGTAGGTGCCGAAGCCGGTGCGGGTGAAGAAGCCCAGGCGTGCCCATTCGCCGAGCTGGGTGAGCATGTTGCGGGGTTTGACACCGAGGAGGACGGCGAGCTCGTGGCCGCTCCAGTCGCGTGGGGGGTGGCTGGTGATGATGGCGGTGATTTTCTCCCGGCGGGTGGGCGGGCCGGGCGGACGGAGACGAGGCGGGGTATTCCGCTCGCGGCGGGTCCGGCCGGGCTTGAGGTCGACGGGCGGGGTGCTGATGGCGATGTCGATCGCGGTGATGGCGGCGGGATGGGCCGGGCGGCCGTCGTCGCGGGTGAGGTACCGGGAGGTGGCGCATTTGACCTTGCGGGCGCTGAACCGGGGGCGGCGGCCGGGCAGCAGCGTCGCCAGGACGGCCCGGCCGATCGCGCCGGGCAGGTCGGCCGGGCCGTCCGGGCAGACCCCTTGGGCGGCGGTGAGCTGGTCTTTGGCGGCTTCCATCGCGGTGGTGAAGCTGGCCCGGTCCGGATCGGTGCCCGGGCAGGTCTCCACCGCGGTGACCATGGCCATGCGCAGCAGCTGGTAGAGGGTGAGCAGGGCCCAGGCCTCCTGCTCCAGGCCGGGCCGGTCACCCGAGCGCAGGACATGGCCATCGAGCAGGGTGTGCCGCAGCGCGAAATACGCCGATTCGATCTCCCAGCGCTCATGGTAGAGCCGGACCACGGCGGCGGCCGGGAACCGGCGGTGGTCCATCAGCGTGGTGATCAGCCGGTAGCCGTCCCGGACCCGGCTGCCGTCGGCGCCGGTCACCGTCACGCTGGCCTCGATGACCCGGACCGCCAGCCCGCCCAGGTCCGACAGGTAGGAGCCGTCCGGCAGGTGGCCCAGGACAGCAGGATGGCGGGTGGACTTGGCCCGCGCCAGCAGCAGCGCGCCGGTGGCCGCGACCTCGCGCAAGAACGCGTTCGCATCGAAGGCCCGGTCCAGCAGCACCAGCATGCCCGGCCGCAGCAGGGGCAGCAGCCGCCGGGCCACAGTGGCCTCATCCCGGTCCGCGGCCGACCCGAGCGCCGCGCCGAGCAGGCCGCGGGTGCCGGTCTCGGCCAGCGCCATCAGCCGCAGCGTGGGATACCCGGCAAAGCCCATCCGGTACCGGATCCGGCCCAGCCACCAGCGGTTGCGGTTCGTGTCGGGGGACTTGATCGAGTTGCAGCCGTCGAAGGCGACCGTGCGCAGCCCGCCGAACCGCACCCCGCGGGTGTGCGGCTGGGCCAGCGGCCCGGCGACCACCTCGAACAGCGCCTTCAGCGGCGCCGGGCCGAGCCGGCGCCGCAGGTCCCGCAGCGCCTTCTCCGACGGGCAGGCCACCGGCAGGCCTTCCAGCCCGGCGGTCAGCTTGGCCCAGACCCGGGCATAGCCCAGCCGGGGATACATCCCCAGCACCAGCACGAAGTACACCCCGACCCGCGAAGGCAGGTCCCGCAGCCGGCGCTGCACCGTCTTCGTCTGCTCCAGGATGTCATCGACCAGCTCGAACGGCAGGTACTGCGTTAATTCGCCCAGATGGCCCGGGGCGAACACCCCCGCGGCGACGGTGACGGAACGGGTGATCGTGGTCGTGGCAGACTGAGTACGCAACGGGACCTCCGGTGAGCGGGACGATCGTGACGGATTAACCCGATCTACCAGAGGTCCCGTCTTCTTACCACCCACGCCGTCAGGCGACCGCCCTTGACGTGATCTCAGATCCCTTAACTTCGCGGCTTTGCGTCGCATGCGGTCGGCTACGCCGACCCTTGACCCGGCGGCCGCTCCCACGGAGTTCGGCGCCTGCACGGGCGATGGACAGAACCAGGTCTTACTGTGCCCATGGCACAGGCACGGCATCCTGGCCGGGCTCACTGCCGGGTCTTCTTCGTCCGATCTCCGCATGATCTTCATCCCATCTCCACATACCTGCCGGTTGCTCAGGGAAGAGGCGCTTACGGCCGCCTGTGGACTCCCCCTCAACCTCACCGCCCTGGCTCGCAGGACAGGCAGGAGCGAAGGCGTGACAAAGCCACCGAAGTGGAAGTGCTACCTGGGCCTTCATGAGTACGTTCAGGATCGGCCCGATCGCCCGCACGGCGGCCCGCCGCCCCGGAGGCAAACATGCCGCCGCTGTGGTAAGAAGCGCGATCAAGACGCCCTACCGCGAGGAGCCCCATGGGTCGGAGGTCCCTAGCGGCCAAGCTCGGCGTATCGCAGCCGCGGCGCCGCGACAATGACCGGCCAGAGGTGCCCACGGCGCCAGTAGTGCCCCCGGTGCCAGGGACGCTTGGGTTGCCCGCTGTCCGGGTCGGCAAGCCCGCCCGCCCCAGGGCGGCCCGCTTGGTACGGACGCTGCGCACTCGCTGGTGGCCTCGGTTTCTGCTGTCGGGTGTGCTGCTCGTCGTGGCCGGCGTGACGCTGCTCAGCGGTGGGGCGAAGGCGTGGGTCGTGGGTGCTGGCGCGGCGATCATATTCGTCATCGGTCTTAGGTCGCTGTCGATGACGCCCGCTGACTATAGGCGCGATCCGCCTATGCCGCCGGGAGCTGGTTACAAACCGCTAGTACCGTCGGTGTACAGCTCAAGGCAGGCCACACGATGCTGAAATCCGCGATCCGCCGATGGCTTGACTGGCGCCGCGAGCGCCACATCGAACGCCAGGAACGGAAGATCAACGCCCGCACGGCGCTGCGGGACTACAAGAAGGCAACAGGCCACGAGGGCGGTGCCCCAGGAGGAGGTTAGTCCGGGCAGCAGCGCATGGGCGTCATGATGCGCGAGGCCCCCGGACAGCGTGACCTTGAGCCGCACGCGACTTGGATCCCGCTCGCGGGATATACGCGGGATGAACATGAGATCGCTTAGCTAGAAGACCGCTAACAGCGCAGGTCAGAACAGCCGACGGTGAGGAGCCAACAGCGATCTTGAAAACCGGCCCCCGGACCTGCTTCGAGGCCAGGAAGAAGCGAGAGGGCAAGCCGGACCTGATAGCACGGTTCGGCGGGATCAGCCTGCGGCAAGCTGCCGTGTGAGCAGACTCATCCGCTGGATTCAGTGCCATTGCTCCGCCCGTTGCAGCAGGATGGCGTGGTCAGCAGCAGGCTCTTTCTATGATTCGGGCCGGATCACCACCGCGGTGGAGGAGGTATTGCACGCTCCGGGCGGAGCGGCGGCGGTATCCCCGACGAGTTCCGCTGTGGCTGTGGCCAGGCCACGCAAGCGTCCCGGTCCCGCAGTGGACTGCCCTGAAAGGGCGAGTGTTGCTTTGATCATTCCTGGACCAGGTTCACGTCGCTGATTGTCTTGGACGGCTCGGCTGCGCACCGAGGCCGGGGCGGGGGACGGCTGGACGCCGCGCGAGCTGCGCACCTCCTTCGTCAGCTTGATGAGCCACCAAGGGGTCAGTATCGAGGAGATCGCCCGCCTGGTGGGCACGCCTCCACCCGCACCACTGAGATCGTCTACCGCCGCGAACTGCGGACCGTCATCACCACCGGCGCCGAGATCATGGACCAGCTCTTCACAGGAACCTAGCCGCGCCAGACCGGAAGCCGCCAAGGATCCGCACCAGCCAGCCGCCGATCCCTGGTTACCCGACCGGAGGGGGCTACCCCGGACCCGGCAGGGCGATGGCCACCGAGCCGATCCGGCTGGCCACAATGCAACGTGGCCATCCGCCGGTCACCACCAGACCAGATCGCTGGTGACCAGGGACAGAAGCCTGGCGCACAATGTCTACATGCAAGATGCCTCAGCTCGTACCCTGCTTCGTGACGGCCAAGGGCTCTGGCAGCAGCAGGTGCAACTGTCCCGGGGCCACTGGCGGCGTCAGGACGCGGCGGGTGCCACCGGCAGCGCGGGATGGTGGGAATCGGTAACTGTTACCTGGTCGCCTGCACCCGCGCCGGATCGCCGTCCTGCCATGCTGCAGCGCATGCTGGAGGCTGCTGCCGACATGATTGCGCCAGTGCTTGCCGATGTCGCGGTCACCAGCGCCCGGCGCCTGCTGCAGCGCCGGAATCACCGGCTGCTGGTCGCCTCGCTCCTGCGGCGGCCGCTGGTCTCTCCCGCCCGGGAACTTCCCCGGTCAGACCGGACACCGTGAGGGCCGGGTCCCGGACATGCCAGATGCGGCGGTCTGCGCTGGGGATCCACAGGCCCGAGACCAGCGGATACAGCTATACCTGGCGGTGACGCCAGCGGGCACGATGAACTCTTGCGGTTCAAAGAACGACAGCGCTCATCGCGGTCGCGTACCGTCACAAGCGCATAGTGTAATTAGCCCAAACAATTACAGATCGCCGAATATTTGCGGCTATCGAGGCCGATCGAGACGCCATGGACCTTGCGCCAGATCTTCCAGATCTGCGCCCACAGGGGTGGCACCGTCACGCG
>Ga0137384_10004654_pt1 | contig 10986 bp, 9 predicted proteins | sample SagtaG_2_FD_104922 | JGI IMG/M metagenome (GOLD analysis project Ga0137384, IMG submission 104922) | Vadose zone soil microbial communities from Sagehorn Ranch, Mendocino, California, USA - Sage2_R_60_16 metaG | ecosystem: Environmental > Terrestrial > Soil > Vadose zone | place: USA: California...
CAGGATCGAAGAGGGAGGGGAACCTCTTCCCGCTCCGAACAGGGATAAGGGATAGCGGTGATCGCTTCAGAGGGGCTGCGTTTTTTTTGAGGTCCGCCGCGAAGCATCGGTCGTGTGCCCAATGAAATCTGCGCATACCTTCGAGTATGATAGCGGTAACCTCAACGTCCACTCGTTCGTTGCAAAAAGAGGAGATTTTATGTGCGCGACCATCCCAAGGTTAGTGCGCTCACGCGGGCCACTGCTGTGCGTTGTAGTATTTGCCGGTTTATCTGCAAGCGCTCAAGGCCTGACCAGTGAAGCGCCGGATTTGGGCTTAAAGATTGCGGCCCTGACCCACTCGATCGAACAGATGCAGAGCGAGTTGCAGCAGTCTCGTCTGGAAATCCAGCAGCTTCGCAACATGCTCACACAAATTCTTCGAACTGAAGCGAATCCTCCGCCCTCGAATCCTCCTGATGAGCATGCCGCCGAGCGCAAGCAGCCGCAAAATCCTGAGACGAATGCACCCCTCGCGCGCATCACGGAAGACGATTGGCAGATCCTCAATGCCAGAGTCGAAGAGCACGAGCAAGTGAAGGTGGAGAGCTCTGCCAAGTACCGCCTAAAGATTTCGGGCATCGCCTTATTCAATGTGTTCGATACCTCTGGTCAGCTGGACAATTTAGACGCGCCAACCGTGGCCGTGCAGCCGCCTCCTTATGCTTACACCGGCAGCCTCGCCGCATCGTTCAGGCAATCCGTTGTGGGCCTTAGAGGCATTGGGCCGAGGGTATTCGGCGCAAGTACGAGCGCGGATTTTCAGTTGGACTTTATCAACGGGGCGGCCGGCCCTTATGGTGGCGTGGCGGCCGGTCTCGTGGGCCTCAGGATTGCGCGGCTGCAGTTTGATTGGAGCAAAATTTCGATTACCGGCGGGCTGGAGACCCCCTTCTTTTCGCCGAATTCCCCCACATCGTATCTTTCGCTGGCAGTTCCCGCCTTTGCGGCCGCGGGAAATCTTTGGAACTGGACTCCTGCAATCCGCGCCGAGCGGAGATTTGATTTCACGTCCGCGGAGTTCAAGGTCGAGGCGGGAGTATTTGATTCCGCGGGTTATTCCGTGAGCGGTTCGAACGTGCGTGTGCCGACACCGGGCGAATATTCCAGGCAACCTGTTTATGCCGTGCGCCTATCCGGGAACAACAGAATGGAAGATCACGCCATTTCGTTCGGGATTTCCGGGATTTACGCTCCCTTGCATTTTCCCAATAGGCAGGCCGCATCTGCTTCGGGCGCGATTGCCGATTGGAAATTTCCGCTGATCGCAAAACTGCAATTGAGCGGAGCGTTTTTCACTGGCAAAGGGCTCGACGGCTTTGGCGGTCTGGCGCTTCCGACCGTACAGCCTCAGGATTACCAACATTATCTCTATGCCACCGCGCCGACGCTGGCGGGTATTCCCGTTATTGGCGGCTGGTCGCAACTGAAGTTCACACTCAATAGCCGCAGCGAGTTCAACGCGGCCGGGGGGTTGGGCACCAGGGATGCCGCACGTTTGCGGACGGCCACACAGTTCGATCCACTTCTGCGGGCTGTTCCTTCGAGCAATCGGATTTTCTTCTTCAACTACATTTTTCGGCCTCGCGGCGATTTGCTGTTCTCCGCTGAGTATCGGCATTTTCGCACGAGCGAGGTCTTGGGAGGGCCGAACGTTGCAGGGCAAGTGGGTTTGGCGGCGGGATTCCTCTTTTAGCCATGGCTAGGAAGCTTCTCATTGCGACTGTGCTGGCCGCCCTGGTTTTGCCTCCATCATCGGGCACTCCCAGGGAGGCCGATCCGGCAGTGGTTGACGTGACGAGTGAGGTGAAATTGATCGAGAAGAATTCCACCAAATCGGCGAAGGACGCCTCCCAGGTTGTCCTTTGGCTCGTTCCGGTGCAGGGCACAGAAAATTCTGCCGCCGCGGTTTCGGCGAAACATCATTACCGCATGTTGCAGGAGAACAAAACCTTCGAACCGAAATTGTTGGTTGTGCCGCTCGGTAGCAGGGTGGACTTTCCCAACCTGGATCCGTGGTTCCACAATGTTTTCTCGCTTTATCAGGGCAAGCGCTTCGATCTGGGCCTGTATCAGGCCGGAGCCGAAAAGGAAGTTGTATTCGACCGGCCGGGGGCGTCTTTTTTATTTTGCAACATCCATCCGCAAATGACCGCGGTCATCCTCACGGTGAATTCGGATTTCTTCGGCATTTCCGATAAGGCGGGCCGCGTTTTCATTCGCCACGTTCCCGCCGGGCGATATGCGATGCATGTCTGGTATGAGAATGCTTCATCCGAATTCACGGACGTTTCGCAACGGGCGATTGACATCGGCCCGGGACAGAACGCATTGCCGGCGCTCTCCATTCCCGTGGCAAGACACGACTGGCCGCACAAAGATAAGTATGGTTACGATTATGATCCCAAGGCTTCAGCGCCGGCGTACTGAATATGGAAGAAGCGAGGAAGGGGAATATGGATACGGTTCTGGTGATCGAAGATAGCCGCGCCATGCAGAGAACTTTACAGCGCTTGTTTGAGGCAGACTCCCTGGTGGTGCAAATCGCTTCCGATGGCATGGAGGGACTGGAAGTCTTCAAGAAGCAAACGCCGAGCGTGGTCGTTCTGGATTTGAAGCTACCGCGACTTTCGGGTAAGGAGCTTTGCCGAGCCTTCAAAGCTCACATGCCCTCGGTTCCCATCGTCGTCCTGAGCGCGGATGCGGAGATTGAGGATAAGGTGCTCCTGCTCGAATTGGGCGCAGACGATTACGTCACGAAGCCATTCAGCCCGCGCGAATTGCTGGCCCGGGTACGGCGAGCGATGCGCCGAAACGGAGCTAAAACGCGGATCGTTTCAAACGTCGCCCCTCAAGCGATGGATCACGAACTGCTGGTTTTCAAGGACGTGCAGATTGACTTTACAAGCATGGAGGCAACCCGGGCGGGCAAGCCGATTCCCATGACGGCCCAGGAATTCAAGCTCTTGAGGTACCTGGCGCGGTCGCCGGAACGAGTGATTTCGCGAGAAGAGTTGTTGAACGAAGTCTGGGGCTACCAAAATTATCCGTCCACTCGTACGGTGGACAACCATATCCTCCGCTTGCGGCAGAAGCTCGAGCCCGATCCCGCCAATCCGCGTTTTTTCCTGACCATGCACGGCGCGGGATACAAATTTGTGCCTGGGCACGGCGCGAATGGAAAGAACAGCTAGATAGAATGGCAATGTCACGCTTGCGCTTAAAGACGCAGCTTCTGATCTCCACCCTGCTGATTATCTGCGCTCTTACGGGCGCGATGCTCCTGATCGTTCGCCATACCGTTCGGGCGGAGATTGACGACCAGGTGCGAGATAGCGTGGCGGCCTCCGTGCGCGCGTTTGAGAGCGTTCAGAACCAGCGCCAAGACCAACTCTCCCGAACCACAGCGATGCTCGCCGAACTTCCCACCTTGAAGGCCTTGATGACCACGCATCACGCGCCGACCATTCGGGACGGTTCGCTTCCTTTTTGGCAGCTCGCGGGCAGCGATCTGTTTCTTCTCGCGAACCCTAAAGGCGAGATGATGGCCTTGCACGCTAAGAAATCCGGATTGAATCGTGCAGACGTCGAGCGGAATCTCACGAGATCTCTCGATGCCAATGAGGATGCCGCCTGGTGGTATGCCGACGATCAATTGTATTGGGCCTTCATTCGGCCGATTACGGCCGGTTCCGGAAGCGACGTCAAACAGCTTGGCGCGCTTGCCATCGGCTATCAGGTGGATTCTACCGTTGCGGAGCAGCTTGCGCTCGTGGCGGGCGGAAAGATTGTGCTGGTAAGCGGAGCGAAGGTCATCGCCTCCACCCTGTCATCCCGCGAACAAAGCGAATTGGAGGATCACCTGGGGCAATACACCGTGCTTTCGGGTTCGGGAACGCAGGAGGTGGACCTGGGGGCGGAGCCCTACGAGGTGGCGGCGGTTTCGCTGCATGCCGACCCTCGGACGCCAGTGCAATGCTACGTACTGATACCCCTGCGTCGCCCCATTAGCTTCATCGCTAAATTAGATCGAACGATTCTCGCGCTCGGCATTTCGGCTCTGGTGTGCGCCACGCTGCTGCTCAGCTTCGTCGCCGGCAGGATCACGCGGCCGTTGGACAACCTTCTCGCCGGTGTGCGTGCTTTGGCCCGCGGCGATTATGCCTTTTCCATTATGCCGCGAGGAAGTAGCGAAGTTGTTGAGTTGGGAACGGCCTTTTCAAAGATGCGGGAGGAACTGCTCGCTTCACAGCGGCGGCAAATCGAGACCGAACAGGTGGCCGCGCTGGGAAGAGCGGCCGGTTCCATTTCTCATGATCTGCGACACTCCCTCGCCGCCGTCGTAGCCAACGCCGAATTTCTCTATGAGGCCGATAAACTTAAGCTGGATCGAGATGAGATTTTCGAGGAGATAAAGATCGCTTCGGAGCAGATGACCGAATTGCTCGACTCGCTGCGGGAGCTCTCGCGCGAGCAGCGTGCGCTTTCGGTACTAACCACATCGCTGGAGTCGGTTGTCAGGCATGCCGCCGACGCCGTTCTCACCCGGCCCGAATTCCACAATCGAGTGATCTCCATTCAAACGCCTCCAGACACCACGGGTGTTTTCGATCCCAGGAAAATCGAGCGTGTTTTTTTCAATCTGCTGCTGAACGCGTGCGAAGCGACCTCAGACCGAGGGAAAATTGATATTGAAATCAGGGCTTCGCATCACTCATTCGAGGTGCGCGTCGCGGACGACGGCATTGGCATCCCTGCTGGGATTCGCGGCACGTTATTCGACCCGTTCATCAGCTCAGGGAAGTCCAATGGCACCGGCTTGGGTCTAGCGATTGTCAGTAAGATCATCCACGACCACTTCGGTTCGGTAGGCGTCGAAGAGACCGGCGAAACCGGAACGGTTTTCCTGGTCAAGTTTCCTCGTTCGCAAAGTAGAAGCGGTGATTCCTTGGAAACCGAAATCAACGAAGCGAACCGCAGTCCCGCTTAGAACAGGGCTCGTGCCTTTGACGATGATTGTTGCCGAGGCGGCGCCGCAGTGTGCTTGGCGCAATGGCCGAGCATTAATCGGGCGCCGCCGTCGTTAACAGCACCGAGTAAGGCCCCCAAGGGTCAATTTACAGCTCGAGCAGTTCAGACTTCGCGCCGAGCCTCGTCTGCATCTTCCGCCAGATCGCGCAGGAATTGGAAGAAAGCGGGCGACTGGCCGATGAAGAGCCCCATGTCCGTTAGGAATTTGACTACGCCCATGGCAATCCCTTTTGTCTCGGTTGGGCGAATGACGGAACATATCGGCAGGTCTCGACTAAGGAAAGGACACGGCTCCGGCATGATCAAGTTGGTCTGGAAGGTCTCGCCGCCAAATGGAGCAGCATTGAGATCAGGAAACGTCAGCCCGTTCGTGGGATCGGTTAGAGGAACCGCATTGCCCGCCTTATCCGACCACGTTTGAAAGTGCATTGTTTCCGTGGGGCCAATGCTGATCAGGATTCGCAGCACTTCCACGCTCGTCGCCCTCTGCGCCATGGAGGGATAGAGGCTCGTGCCGCCCTGCTCGATCGTCGGAAAATGGAATGCCGCCGTGTTGGCAATGGCCTGGAGATGGTCGGCGGGCTTCAAATCGGCGTCCGTTCGGGGAATTGCCGTGAATGCGCCTTTGTTCAAGTCGGGAACCGCCTGAGGAAATACGAAAGTGGGATCAAGGTCGGGGTTACGGGAATCGCTGCGATACCGAGTCCACCAACTGGTGTCCAGAGTAAGCTCCGTGAGGTTTGTAAGCCTTAGCTTCCCGCTTGATCCGGTCGCGGTGCTGCCAGGCAGAGTGCGGAATCTTTCGAGATTTACCGTCTCGGCGCCCTTGGAAGCGAGGTATGCGTTGAGGAAGTTCTGGTGGGTGAATTCGTCGTCGGTATTGTCGTGAATGTATTGCGCCATGTCGCTGTCCAAATTCTGTAGCGCAGCCGTGTAAGCTGGATTGCCACTCCCGCCCGGGACTTCTTTGGTGTTTGGGACGCCTCCGAGTTCGTTGTACTGCACCCAGAAGTCGGTCTCAAGGATTTCCGCTGCAGCCGCAAATCTGAGCAGGGCCGCATCGCCTCTTGTCAGGTGCCCTGAATGCTCTTCCCGTCCTTCCTGTTCTTTGGCGAAAGCCGAGAGCCCGTTTCCGAGCACTTCAGCACCTACGGTCAACGCGCCAGCGACGCCAATCCCATTTCTCAAGAAAGAACGCCGATTTGTCCGACTCCGACTCCCCCCTGCGCCATTAGGCTGTCTCATTGTCTTTTCCTTTCTTCATGCTGATTTCATGTCTGCTAGGCTGCCCTGCCGGGCGAACCAAGACTTTCCCTTGTAGAAATGACTCTAGGGTGGACTCGTGCGAGAAGTTGTCAGGCATCCGTCAAATGTCTGCACATTCTTTGTCACGCACGCGCCGTGTCGCGGCTTCTAGGTTTGGCTTCAGCATTGGACGGATTGGCGGACGGATGAGAGGAGCAGTTCGCAACCTGAGTTGGAGCACTACGGAGTGATGTTTCTTATGTACGGAGAACAGCGCTTGTCAGCAGCTTAATTCATTGCAGGACCGAAAGCACAAACCTGACGTTGTTTCTACTAATCGCTGCTAGCGGCCTTGGCAGAGAAGTTTTTGGCTCCGTGCTCGGGTTTAGGATCCGCCGAACCGATGGGCCAAGTGACCTCGAGCCCCGTCCCTCGCAAGAGCAAGATCTTCGAGTGTTTGACGACACGAATGGCGAGTAAATTACTGGCTCCATGGTGGAGCTCCGCCAATCCTCGCCTTTCTGCACGCAAGGAGTTGTCCGCCTTGTAGAGCGCCACGCTAAGGTGGTGTTGGCCTGGGAAAAGTGTGCACACCGCGCGCAACCGTTCTCCTACTGCCTCCGCCACGGAAGCCAGAGGTGTACTGAAGACCACTTGATCGTCGGCAAACACGGTCAGTGTTCCGTCGCTTGATTGAGCGGAGATCTCGATGGTCATCGGTATCCTGCTGGTAGTGGCGGACGAGGCCCGGTTTGCGCCCAACTGAGGAGCGGGGTTCAGTAGAGGCTCTGCCTTTGGACTTGCGTCTGCAACCGTAGGATTCGGTTTAGCTGCGTCCACCGGTCTTTTCATGGTCCGGGCAGACTTCGGTCGAACTAGCTGGCGAGGAGGTGGCAACTGCTCCGGCTCTGTTATTTCGGCGGATGGCGCCAAAATGTCTTGCGCCTCGCTCAGTAGCGGCAGATCGTCCGGTGGCTTTGGAGCTGGGTACATTGCGACGGGTGCCGGCGGCACCCGAAGATTATTCCTATAGAAGCGTGCCGCGAGCGGCGTGAAGAGAGCCAAGACTAGCAGAGCCGCTGCTCCTGCGTAGCGGAGGGCCGTCGTTACGGATCGATTTCTGCTGGTTTTGCGCCGTGGTAACACCAGCGGCTCGTGGGCCACAGTTTCCAGCGCCGTCGACAATATCTCCCCGTTTGCGTAACGGTTGTCCGGATTCTTGGCCAGGCAGCGTGCCACAATCCCGTCGAATGCCCGCGGGAGCCGCGGATTCACTTTCGTGGGAGGCGTGGCGTTCGCCTTCATGATCTGTGCGCAGACGGCTTGCACCGAATCGCTTTTGAAGGGCCGTTGTCCCGTAGCCAACTGATAGAGAACGATTCCGAGGGAAAAAAGATCAGACCTGCCATCGGTGGGCTTGCCTTCAATCTGTTCTGGTGAGAGGTACGCCGGCGTCCCTCGAAGGCTGCCGACTTGAGAGATATGGGCGGCAAATCGCGCGATGCCGAAATCGGTCAGCATGACGCGCCCGTCCTGATTGATCATGATGTTTGCCGGTTTGATGTCGCCATGAACGATGCCCTGTTCGTGGGCATAGGCGAGTGCGCGCGCCAAAGCTGCCCCCCAGCTATAGGCTTGTTGGGGCTCGGTTTTTTTGGCCGCAATGTGTTGTTCCAGAGTCTGGCCGACGACGTATTCCATCACCAGGTAGGGTGCGCCGGAGGTTTCGTCGATGCCGACGTCGTGTAGTTTCACGATGCGAGGATGTGAAAGTTGGCCGACGATGCGAGCCTCGGCCATGAAGCGCTCCCGCCAGGCTGGGTCGTTCAGGCCTGACTGAAGGGTTTTGATGGCCACGATGCGGCCGATCAGCGTGTCTCGCGCTTTGAAAACAGTGCTACTTGCGCCCAGACCAATGGCTTCCAAGATCTCGTAGCGTCCCAGTTGCATGCCAGACTCCTTCCGGCCTCCCAGCGTGCTCTCGGACAGTTTCGACAATAGAGCCTGCAATCGTGGTTGTGAATGGTCCCCTGGTTTTAGCCGCAGGTACACTAGTACCGTGTCCGAATGGAGGTGTGTTGGTACTTTTGGGGAGCCCGTCGGCAAGCAGGTTTGGGCCGCACCCGATAAGTCGTTTATCAGGTGCGGCTTAGAGTCCGAACGGCAGTGACCGAGAATCCCGGCGGGATCCGTCCCAAATCACGGACCAGGCCGTATTGGAATCGTCGGTTTTTCGTTCAGGAAGCGCTGTCGAAAACTGAGTTCGTCCGAGATCGTGTAAATGGTTTCGGTCATGATCCCATCGGTTTTCAACTTGAACGTTAGCTCTCCATTCCAGGGTTTCGTATAAGCCTTGGGATCATCAAAGCTAAAGTTGAAAACCAACGTCTCCGGGTCCGCTCGCCTGATGCGCTCTACCATGTGGAGGTCTTCGGTATGCGGGTGGCCGATGGGATCAAGCCATGTGGAATCTTTGAAGCCTACCGAATCCACAACCAGTGTGTCCCCTTCCCACTTGCCCACGGACTCCCCAAACCACGAAATGTCCGGAACCTCCGAATGTGGCCGGTTGAGGGCAATCTGACGCCAGGATTTGTTATATTCCCAGAGTTGGTAAATGTAGTCTGGGGTTTGCACAATTTTGAATCTCATCGGATGAATGGAGGCGCGCGGATAACCGTCTGGATCGGCATATCTCAATGCCGGATCGGTGGTCTTTGCAAAATCCTGATCCGGTCCCGTGGCCGGCCGCTGGGCCTTCATCCGGGCAAGGGACCAGGGGGTGTAAGGTATGTCACCCTCCATTCCAGGCTTTTTGTGGCCCATCGGATCTGAGGGACTCAAAGACTGAATCCCTTTGCCCAGCCAAATGCCAGAAAGATCGGGCACCTCGGAGGTCGGCTTTCCGCCTTTATTCGCGGAACAACCGGAGATAAATCCGAGTATTCCCAACAGCCACACGACTGACCAACACAATCGATTTCGCATTTTCAATCGCTCTCCCCAACGCTCAACCCCTAAGAAGTTCGTTGCCGTTGGCTTTGGTCAACTTGATGAAGCGTCCCACGCTGCCGCCCCTCTGGGAGGGATTGAAGGTCACCTTTATGACGTCACCCGGCTGGAGGCTCTTTCGGTTCCAGCCGCGATTCGCCATTACGGGCGGCGAGTTTGCCTCGAGAATCCAATGCCGCACCTTGCCCTTGTCGTCGTTGGCGTCCAAGCCGATCTCGACGTGAGGATTCGTCCATTGGAATTCCGTGACAGTCGCCTCTACCGTCACCTCTTTCGACATGTCATATAACGATGCACCTCCATGGTGCGCGAACAGGGGAACAGCCATTAGAAGTACACCCAAGGCGAGCACTTTGGCTTTCATCGGCAACCTCCAGTAGCTTGTTAAAGAACCGCGAAACCCGTGCATCGACAAATTCGAGTCTATTCTAGTGCGTCCGGGCATTCGGTTGGGAACGCGCCGCTAAGGAGGTGCGCGTCTCCGTTTCCCGCATCATGCTTCGGACGGGCGCGTCTACAGCTCTTTACACGGACGTGAGCGAAGCTCATTCATGAGGACGCGGCCGCGATTTTCCGTCGCCGTTCATGAGGATGAATTTCTGAATTCGCTTTCCCGTTTCCACTTCGCCCGTGGTCCTGCGACTCTCTTCCAGATCTGCATTGCGGTCCCTCTCTGTCGTTCAACTCAAATCCGGAGGTCAATTCCGCGGAGTGTATGTTTTCGCCGCCAGAGATGTCAAATTAATCCCTTCATTCCTACACTCAATGACCGTATGTTCTTGGATGTTGACCGGACGAATCACTCTCGCTGAAATGCCTGACGAATTCAAAGCAGGGACATGGGCTTACAACTGCGCCCCCAATGCAGGGTCTAAAGGCCAATTCAGGGCAGGGAAATCAGCAGGGCCAACTGCGTCAACAGGGCTTCTGGAGCGGGCGATGGGAATCGAATTGTATCCCTAATCCACAAGTCTTGTGCTTTGATGGCGTTGCCGTCCGCCCAGAGTCCAATTGGAGCCATATGGAGTCAAGTTTTTGCAATTTGCGCGGATTTAAGGAATTTGGGCACCAAAATGAATTACTCCGCCACTCCGTGTCACAAGCTCACCTCGTAGCTGTTCTTCATGCGGATGTTCCTTTCCGAGCGACTGGTTCACTCTTGGCTTGCATTGATTTCACGAGATCGGCCGCCGACGCTCCTTCGAGCGAGAGCCCATACCCAACTTCTCGCACAATGCGCTCTTTCAAGGGTTGAATGAAGTGCACACGCGTGTTTCGTCGGGTCACCTCCGGTGCCTTCAAGTACAGCTCGGCTAATTCCCGCGCCCGACTGAGCGCCTTGCCGTTCAGCACAACCTCGCTAACCACTCCCCATTCGTGTGCAGTGCGCGATGTCAGCGGCTGTGGGTTCAGCAAGAAGTCCCCTGCTCGTCCCGCGCCGGCGCGATAGCTCCACGTGGTGAAGATTCCGTCACCCGGCACAATGCCTCCCGCGAAGTGCGGCGCATCGTGGAAGGCACCCTCTCTCTCGATCTTGGGCGATCCGGTAAAAGGCATCGACAAACTCGGTATGATCTTGAGCCGTTAATCTGACCGGACCGTCCTAGGAGTAAAACTCGGCAACCAGGACACGTTCAGAGACCCGAGACAGTTTTCAGC
>Ga0137384_10004663_pt1 | contig 10980 bp, 11 predicted proteins | sample SagtaG_2_FD_104922 | JGI IMG/M metagenome (GOLD analysis project Ga0137384, IMG submission 104922) | Vadose zone soil microbial communities from Sagehorn Ranch, Mendocino, California, USA - Sage2_R_60_16 metaG | ecosystem: Environmental > Terrestrial > Soil > Vadose zone | place: USA...
AACTGGCAGACCGCCCGGCTGTTAACCGGGAAGTTGGAGGTTCGAGTCCTCCCGCCCCAGTTGTTCACTCATCTTCCCCTCCTCCCCCGCTGACGGGCGTGACCCGGACCATCACGACGCCGTGCGCCGGCACCGTGGCATTGAAGCGATCGGTCATCACGCCGACGTCCGTGTGGGTCCAGAGGTCCCTCACGCGCGCGGAGCCCCGCACGCCAATGGCGCGCCACGTCGCCGCGATGACGGTCTGCAGGGCCGACCGGTTGAGCAGGACCACAGCCCGCGAGCCATCGACGAGCGGCTTCGACCAGACCTGGAGATCTGGCGCCGGCTCCTGCACCAACATTCCCTGCACGCCCAGCGAGTCTTGATCGACGGCGATCACGTCTTTGTTGGTGAGCAGGTCGCGGGTCACGGCGGTCATGGTGCGGACGTCGTTGCCGGCCATGAGCGGCGCGGCCATAATCGCCCACAAGCTGAAGTGGCTGCGGTACTCGTCGTCGGTCATTCCGCCATTGCCCACTTCCAGCATATCGGGATCGTTCCAGGCGCCCGGCTTGGCGGCGTGCCCGTGCTGACTCGACAAATCGAGGATGGCGATCATGCTGGCCCAGCGGTCGCCGATGTCGCCGGTCGTGCGCCACAGGTTGCCGGTGCCCGGGCCCCACTCCCACGGCTGGTTCGAGCCCCACTCGCAGATACTGAAGACGATGGGCCGACCAGCGTTGGCGAGGGCATCGCGGAACTTGGCGTACTGGGTGGGCGCGTCGAGGCCCTCGGAGTTGCACCAGTCCTCTTTCACGTAGTCCACGCCCCACTCGGCAAAGGTGCGCGCGTCGATCTCCTCTGAGCCGTAGGTTCCGGGGCGGCCCTGGCAAGTCCGGCGGCCGGCATCGGTGTAGATCCCGAACTTGAGCCCTTTGGCATGCACGTAGTCGGCTAGCGGCTTGATCCCACCTGGGAATCGAGCCGAGTCGCTTACGAGTCGGCCGGCGCGATCGCGCGCGACCTGCCAGCAGTCGTCAATCACGACGTACTGGTAGCCGGCGTCACGCAGACCGCTCGAGGCCATCGCGTCCGCCGTCTCCCTGATCAGCTGGGCGCTCACGTCACAGTGAAAGTGATTCCAGCTGTTCCATCCCATGGGCGGCGTGCGGGCCAGACGATTCTCGAGGGCGGGGGGGCGGGTGGAAGGAGTGCCACGGGCGCCGAGTGCGAGCGCCAGGCAGAGCAGCGTCGGGAAGCGCACGGACATGGTCGGCTTTCCGGTGTGGTTGGCCGCACGCGGTCGCAAGGCATATGCCGAACCCGATGGCTGGCATCGGCGCTCCCGACACTTGGGCCGGCGTTGCGAGGTCGCAGCACGTGAGGCGCACCGGCGGCGGGAGGGGCACGCCGCGCACGGGTTTCGCCCCGCAACGGGGAGGCACGCGCCTTGCTCCGTAATGTTCGATGAAGCGCGACGCTCGCTGCCTCCTCGTCGCCGGCGCGCTCGCCTGCGGCGGGGCCCTCCCTCCGGCCGAGGTCACGCCTGGGACCGCCGCCGTGACGGTGGTCGTGCCGTCCGAAACGGATGCGCGCGTGACGCGGGTGGAAGAGATGCTGCGCGGCGTGCCGGGTCTCGAAGTTACGCCGCTTCCGAACGGGAACTATCAGCTCCGCATCCGTGGCCGCCGCAGCATCCGAGGCGAATCCGATAACGACAATCCGTTGCTGGTGCTCGACGGGATCACGATCCCGAACGAGTCCATCGGGAGCATGCTGGCGGACCTTGCGCCCAGCGACGTAGCGCGGATCGAGGTACTGAAGGATGCGGCGGCGACGAGCATGTACGGATCACGCGGTGCCAACGGCGTGATCGTCATTACCACCAAACGGGCACGATAGGAGGGAACGCCATGGCGTGTCGCATCACGCGGTTGGCGATGGTCGCGTCGCTGGTGAGCGCCGCCCCCGTCGTCGGGCAAGGGACCGGAGCCGTTGAGCTCGGCGCATTCGCGCGCTACACCAACTTCGACAACAGCCTGGGGATGAGCAGCACCGTCGGCGCCGGCGGGCGCGTGTCGGTCGCCCTTCGGCCGGGTTCGCATTCGAAGTCGACCTGTCGCGGACCAGTGCCTCCAGCGACCCGAGGGGGGGCTCGGTGACCTACACGCCGCTCCACGCCCGCGTGGTCGGGGCGCTCCCGGCAGGGGAGCGAATGGAAGTTCTGGTGGGAGGAGGCTACGTGCGCAACACGTACGGTGGCGCGTTCGAGGCGAGCGACGGCGGCCTGTCCGCGCTCCTGGGGCTACGCTATCACGCGAGCAACCGGGTGTGGATGCGTCTCGGGGTCGATCTCGATGTCATGTTCCACCCATCGAGTGTCAGTCCCTTTACGTTCTACAATGGCAATTGGAGCCTGCAGCTCGGCGCCGGCGCCCGCCTGAATGGCGGGGGCGGTTCATAAGTGGTAGGTCTGCTTCGCTAGATCGTACGCGAGGGCGCGCGCCATGGGGCGCGCGTCGCTCTCGTCGATCACATGGCGGGCCACCAACCCCGCGAGGTAGTTGGCATCGATGCGGCGTGAGAAATCGTGCCGCGCCGGGATGGAACAGAACGCCCGCGTGTCGTCGTTGAATCCCGCTGTCTTGTGGATCCCCGCCGTTTCGGTCGTCCGCTCGCGGAACCGCCGCATCCCCTCCAGCGAGTCGAAGAACCACCAGGGAGGCCCCAGCCGCATCGCTGGATAGTGCCCGGCGAGGGGCGCGAGCTCCCGGCTATAGGTGGACTCATCCAGGGTGAACACGACGACCGTGAAGCGGGGGTCGTTGCCATAGGCGTTGAGCAGGGGGCGCAGGTTGCGCGTGAACTCGGTTGCAATCGGGATGTCGCCGCCCCGATCCGGCCCGAACCGCTCGAACACCAGGCGGTTGTGGTCCCGCAGCGATCCTGGATGGATCTGCATCGTCAGGCCGTCCTCGAGCGAGAGCCGCGCCATTTCCATGAGGAGGTGCGCCGTGAAGCGTCGCTCGTCGGCGGGCGTCACCTCCCCCTGACAGGCCAGATGAAACAGGCGCTCGGCCTCCTCTCCCTCGAGGGCCGCCGTGTACGGTTCCAGTACGGCGTGGTCGGTCGCGGTGGCGCCGAGACTCTTGAAGTAGGCGCGACGGTCAGCCAGGGCGCGCACGAATCCGAGGTAGTCGCGCACGGGTTCCCCATCGACGCGCCCCAACGCGTCCAGTGCTCTGGTCCAGCCGGGGGCCGCGATCCGGAACAGGGCGTCCGGCCGGAACGTGGGAATCACGCGGCCCGGCCAGCCCGATTCGCGGATCGCGCAATGGTGCTCGAGCGTGTCGGTCGCCGCGTCGGTCGTCGCCAGCACCTCGATGTTGAAGCGCTCGAACAGCGCCCGCGGACGGAACTCCGGCGACTGCAGCCGCTCCCGGATCGCGTCGTACACGCGCCCCGCCGTCTCTGCCCTCAGTCGCTCGGGCACGCCGAAAACTTCGTGCAGCTCGTGGTCGAGCCAGGCGCCGGTCGGCGTGCCGAGGAACAAGTGGTAGTGTTCGGCGAAGAGCTGCCACACCCGGCGCGGATCCGGCTCCGTTGGCCCGCCGTCGCGGCGCGGCACGCCCAGGGCTTCGTAGGAGACGCCGTGCGCGTACAAGAGGCGCAGGACGTAGTGGTCAGGCTGTACGATGAGCGACGCCGGCTCGGGGAAGGGAGCGTTCTCCGCGAGGATGCGCGGATCGACGTGGCCGTGGGGTGAGACGATCGGCAGGCCCCGCGTCTCCTCGTACAGCGCGCGCGCGACCCGCCGAATTGAGGGATCGGGATCGAAGAAGCGATCCTCGGCGAGGATGCGCTGGCCTCCTAGACGGTGGGCGTCCAGCCCGGAGCGTACTCGCGTTGCCAGAAAGCCGTGGCCTGATCGTCGCCCTGAATGTGCCCCGACCGCGGATCGGTGTGCAGCGCTCGGCCGGTCCACTGCGCAATGTTGCCGAGGTGGCACAGCAGCACACTCTTCGCTCCCTCAGCGATCGGCTGATTGACCGGTACGCCCGTGCGGACCGCGTCCACGAAGTTCGCGATGTGGAGCGCCGTCAACAGATCGTCGCCGCTCGGAGCGAGGGGATCCGCCCCGGCCTGCGCGATCGATTCCTTGACGACCTTGCTGTCGAGGTCGTATACCGTGTAGCCGTCCTGGTCCATCACCACAGTCCCCGTCGTCCCGTGGACGATCGTGCCGCGCCCCCGGTTCTGCGTCGGGAACGGGTTGCAGCTCAGCCCCTGCCACACGATCGCGCGCTGCCCCTCGAACTCGAACCCGGCTTCCTGGGTGTCCGTAAACTCCCAGTCGTCCTCGAAGTGATACCGTCCGCCCACCGACGTCACCTTCACCGGGTAATCGACCCCCAGGGCCCAGCGCGCGACGTCGATCTCGTGCGTTCCGTTGTTGCAGATCTCGCCCGTGCCCCAGCGGCGGAACCAGTGCCAGTTGTAGTGGATGACGTTGTCGTGGTAGGGCGTGCGGGGGGCGGGCCCCTGCCAGAGCTCGTAGTCGAGTGTTGCCGGGACGGGCGCAGGCTTCCCGCGGCCAATCGTGCCGCGCCGGTTCGCATACCATGCGCGCGCGAGATAGGGGCGCCCGATGACGCCGTCCCTGATCGCTTGCACGGCTTCCTGAGCCCGGGGCGACGAGCGCCGCTGCGTACCCATCTGCACCACGCGCTTGGCTTTGCGCTGCGCCTCGACGAGCAGCTCGCCCTCGCGCGCGTTGTGGCCGCACGGCTTCTCGAGGTAGACATGCTTGCCGGCCGCGAGCGCCAGGATCGCGGCGGGGGCGTGCCAGTGGTCGGGCGCGGCGATGACGAGGGCGTCCACGCTCTTGTCGTCCAGGGCGCGGCGGAAGTCGGCGAGTCCCTTCGGGGCTTTCCCTTGTGCCTCGCCGACGGCGGTGAGGCCTTTGGCGAGCACCTGTGAATCGACGTCGCAGACGTACGCGACTTCCGCGTTGGGCGTCTTCCCGAACACGCGTGCCAGCATGGTGCCGCGGCCGTTCAGGCCCATGACGGCGACGACCACTTTCTCGGCCGGCGAGCCGCCGAGCGCGAGCAGGGGGGAGCGGCCGGCCGCGAGGCCGAGGCCCGTCGCCGAGACGGACTTCACGAACTGACGGCGCTTCATAGCGGTCTCACTTTGATGTTGCGGAAATAGACCTCATCCCCGTGATCCTGCAAGACGATGTGTCCTTTGCGGCGATCCCCGAAGCCCGGAATGGAGCGGTACTTGCTCTTGGCGAGCAGCGAATCCATCCGCGTCGTGCCGAGATCGAACTCGACGATCTTGCGGCCGTTCAGCCAGTGCTCGCCGTGGTTGCCGCGGAAGATCACGGCGGCGCTGTTCCACTCGCCCACGGGACGCAGCTGCTTCGCCTCACTCGGCGCGATGAGGTCGTACAACGCTCCGGAGCGGTGGGTGGGCAGCTTGCCGTCTTCGTGCCGGTCGTCGTCGAGCATCTGGTACTCGAACCCCAGGGCGGAGTGATTCGGCGCGATCGCGCCCCTGGCGACGGCGGCCGGCGTCATCTGGCCGTTCTGTGCGATCGATATTTCTTCGGAGACGTTGTACTTGACGCCGCTGTTGGCGCCCGGGGTGACCTTCCACTCCCACGTCAGCTCGAAGTCGCCGAACGTGTCCACGGTCATGAGATCACCACCGTTGAGGGGCCGCCCGTCGGCCACCCTCGGCACGTTGCCGCTGGCGATCTTCTTGATGGTGCCATCGACGACGACCCAGTGCCCGGTCGGCACGGTGTCGTAGCCCAAGCCGCGCCACCCGGCGAGGGTACGGCCGTCGAACAGCAGTCGCCAGCCGGCGCTGCGCTCGGCGGGCGCGAGGGTGTTGGGCGTGGATTGGAGGAGAGAGAGGAGTAGGATCGGTGCGATCATGTGTGTTCCCTGAAAAGCAGGTCCTTCGCGCCTACGGCGCTCAGGAGGACAAGCCCGTTTGCTTCTTTTTTCTCTTTTTTCAAGAGCAAGCAACAGCTTGTCCTCCTGAGCGGAGCGCGCGGTACGCGCGCGTAGCGAAGGCTCATGACGCGGCCTCGGGACTTCCCAACCGCGCGGGCTCGAGTCGCGGTGCGAGGACGTGGAGGATGGTCCAGGCGGTCACGTAGGCGAAACCGCACACGGTGAAAATGAGGGTGTAATCGTTGCCCGTGGCGTCCAGAATCCTGCCGGTGACGCGCTGGAACACCACGCCGCCCATGGCGCCCGCGAACCCGCCGATTCCGGAGATCGACGCCACCGCGGAGCGGGGGAACATGTCGCTCGCGAGCGTATACATGTTCGCCGACCAGCCCTGGTGTGCCGCCGCGGCGACGCTGACGATCAGTACGGCGGTCCACATGCTCCCCGCGTGAGGCGCGAGCGCGGTGGGCATGATGACGAGCGCCATGAGGAGCATCGCCGTCTTGCGCGCTCGATTGACCGTCCACCCCCGCTTGATCAACCCGCTCGACAACCAGCCACCGGCGATCGAGCCGACATCGGCGACGAGATAGACGACGATCAGGGGCAACGCGACGTGCGCCAGCTTGATGCCGTAATTGGCGTCGAGAAACTTGGGCAGCCAGTACAGATAGAACCACCAGATCGGGTCGGCCAGCATCTTGCCGACGACGATCGCCCACGTCTGCCGCACGCCGAGCAGGCGGATCCAGGGGACGCGCGGCTCGTCGGGCTCTTCGGCGTGCGCGTCGGCGGGCGGGCTGCGGTAGAGCGCGAGCCAGAGAAACAGCCATAGGAAACCGATCGAGCCCGTGACGACAAACGCCCAGCGCCAGCCCCATGTCAGCGCGATCCACGGGACGAGGAGGGGCGTGATGATGGCCCCGGTGTTGGTCCCCGCATTGAAGATCCCCGTGGCGAGCGCGCGCTCGTCTTTGGGGAACCACTCGGCAACGGTTTTGACACCGCCAGGGAAATTGGCGGACTCCCCGAGGCCCAGTAGGGCGCGAGCCGCCGAGAACGCCGCCGTCGTCCGGGCGAACGCGTGTCCGATCGCCGCCAGGCTCCACACGACGACGGCCGTGGCGAAGCCGCGCCGCACACCGACGCGATCGAGCCACCGTCCCGCCAGCAGAAAGCCGAAGGCGTATACCAGGCTGAACCACGATACGACGTCGCCGTACTGCGCCTCCGACCAGCTCAGCTCGCGCTGCAGCGTGGGGGCGAGGATCCCGAGCACCTGCCGATCCACGTAGTTGATCGTCGTGACCGCGAACAGCAGGGCGCAGATGGTCCAACGGTAGCGGAGTCGTGAGGAGGGAGGGGCGATGGTCGACGTCACAGCGTGACGCCTTCCTTCCAGATGGCGATCTCCCGGTACCCGTGCTTCTCGTTGGTGGCCAGCTCGCGCCCCGAGGCCACGTCGAGGATCAGAGCAAACAAGTCGTCCGCGAGCTGATCGAGGGTGGCGGCGCCGTCGAGCAACGCTCCCGCGTTGAGATCGATCCAGTGGGGCTTCTTCGCGGCGATGGCGCTGTTGGACGAGACCTTCAGCGTCGGCACCGGAAAGCCGAGGGGCGTCCCGCGCCCGGTCGTAAACAGCACCACCGTCGCGCCACTCACGACCAACGCGGTCGACGAGACACCGTCGTTCCCCGGGGCCTCGAGCAGCGCCACGCCTCCCGCCCGCGTCGTCGCCGGATCGCCGTACCGCAGCACCTGTGTCACCGTCGCCTGGCCGCCTTTCTGGATCGCGCCCAACGACTTCTCCTCCAGCGTCGTCAGCCCTCCCGCGACGTTTCCCGGGGACGGATTCTCGTAGATCGGCTGCCCGTGCCGGATGAAGTATGCCTTGAAATCATTGATCAGGGCGACGATCTGCCCGAACACGGCCGCATCCGCCGCGCGGCTCATCAGCAGCCGCTCGGCCCCGAACATCTCGGGTACCTCGGTGAGAATCACACCGCCGCCCAGTCCCGCCAACCGGTCCGCGATGCGACCGAGGAGCGGGTTGGCGGTAATACCGCTTAAGCCGTCGGAGCCACCGCACTTGTGGCCGAGGATCAGGTCGGAGGCCGGGCACTCTTCGCGCCGGTCGTCCGCCATCGCGGCGACGAGCTGCCCCACCGCCTCGAGCCCCGCGTCGATCTCGTCGGTGACATCCTGGGAGTTGAAGAACCGCAGGCGCTCGGGCTCCACGTCGCCCGCGAGCTGCAGCAGGGCGTCCATCTGGTTGTTCTCGCAACCGAGACCGAGCACCAGGACGCCACCGGCATTGGGATGCCGGATCAGGCCGGCGAGGACGCGCTGGGTGTTGCGGAGGTCGTCTCCGAGCTGGCCGCAGCCGTACGGGTGCGCATAGTTGTAGACGCCGTCGATGGGGCCGTGGAACAACGCCGATCCCTCGCGTGCGATCCGCTCCGCCGCGTGGTTCACACAGCCGACGGTATTGAGGATCCACACCTCGTTGCGGGTGCCGACGCGGCCGTTGGAGCGGCGGTAGCCCTGGAAGGTGGGCCTCACCCCCGGTAGGGGCGCAGCATGCTGCGCCCCTACACGTGGCGTCGGTTCGTACTGGTACTCCAGCACCCCTTCCAGACAGGTCTTGAGATTGTGCGAGTGGACCCAAGCGCCCGGCGCGATCGGCGCGGTCGCGGCTCCGATGGGGAACCCGTACTTGACGACCGTTTCGCCGCGCGCGAGCGCGCGCAGCGCGACCTTGTGACCGGCCGGGACATCCTCGGTGAGCGTGACGCGCTCACCCTCAACACTCACCTTTTCTCCCGCGGTGAGCCCTTGAACCGCGACCGCAACGTTGTCCAGCGGATGGATTCTGACCGCCTGCGCGGCCACGCTCACCGCGTGAAGTCCCGGTAGTACGTCTCGATTTGGTCCGGTGTGGCCGTGCGCGACAGGATCAGCACGCGGTAGCGGAACGTCGTCGCCTGTCCCTGCGCGAGCCGGAAATTGAGCTCCTCCTTCCCGTTGCTGAACACTTTCGTCCCGAGCGGATTGGCGGCGAAGAGGCCGTACCCCCGGGCGTGCCAATAGGTGGGGAAGCCGACGTTGTTTGGATGATCGAGGATGGCGAGCGTCACCGGGGCTCCGTCGACATCTCCCGTCAGCATCGTCCACCGGCCCCGCGTGCCCCAGACGGAATCGCCCTCGAGGCCCTCGGAGCTGCGATAGTGTCCCGTGACGCCGTCGTTGTTGAGCAGGGGGACGGTCGTGGCGTGGCCGGCGGCGTCGGTGAACACCTCCGGTGTGTTGGATGGCTGCTCGAGCGCGCGCGCCACCCGCATCCCAATCAGCCCTTCCTTATTATCGACGAACGTGACAGGGCCGCCGACCGCGGTGAGTGTGGTGATGCGATCGATGGAGCGCAGCCCCTCGGCCGCGCGGAACACGAAGCGGGTGTCCTCGCGCAGCAACGGCTTTCCGGCGGAATCGACCCAATCGGCGCTCACCTCGAGCGTGCCTTCTCCTTGCCCGCCGGCGGCGCGCCGTACGGCCCGATGCACGATGGTGCCCATCTTGGCGCGCCGCGCCGGCGGAATCGCGTCCGAGTTGTTCCAGAAGTCGAGCCCGTTGACGTCCCCGTGGTCGAACCAAAGTCCGACCTGGTGGGGATGATCGACGCGCTCACCCGGCCGTGGCGCCAGAGGCCAGCCGCGGGTGACGAGCGCGCCCGACGCGGCGCGGATCGGGTACAGGGTAGGCTTCTTGAGGGTGGTCGGCCAGACGTACGACGTGAACGGCTGGCCGTCGACCGTGACGTCGACGCGCCGCTCGGCCTCACGCGCGACGACCTCGACACGGGGGGCCTGGGCCTGCCCGACGACGGCCAGACCCAGCCCCAACAGCAGCCAGATGTTGCGCATCGGTGCCTCAACCCATCACGATGTCTTGCTTGCCGTCGTCGAACGTCACTTTCCGCCCGCTATGCATCGCCGCGACGGTCATGCACAGCGCGACGGCGTGGCTGTACCCGGCGTCGATGTTCGCGTTGGTCTTGCCGCGCGAGCGCACGCACTCCATCCAGTTGCGCACGTTCGCGGTGGTGGACGAATCGCCTCCGGTGTTCGCCGCGGTCTCCGTCGGCGTCACCTCGGACAGCTTCATCGTGGGTAGCTGGTTGGCCTTCATGCCCATTTCCGCGGCATAGCGCTCGGTGAGCCCGCCGTCGGGCGAAATCTCGTTGGTATCGAGGTTCAGCATCCCGGCGTTCGAATAGTACAGCTCCTTGGTGCCGCCCGCGCCGTTCGTCATGCGCGACGCGTACACGACCTGAAAGCCCTTGGTGGGATCGTCGAGCGGCCCGTACTCGAACACGATAGTGGCGGTGTCCCAGTTCTTGCGCCCGTCCTTCCAGAGGTAGACGCCGCCGTTGGCGACGACACAGCGGGGACGGGGAAAGCCCGTGAACCAGTGGACAGTATCGATCTGGTGCACCATCCATTGATCGGGGATCCCGGAAGAGTACGGCCAGAAGAGACGGTACTCGAGGTATTTGCGGGGATCCCACGCCTCGAACGGCATGTAGGCCAGGAAGCGCCTCCAATCGGTGTCCGTCTCCTTGATCGTCGACACGAGCTGCGGGCGGCGCCAGCGGCCCGGCTGGTTCACGTTCCACGTCATCTCCGCCATGACGATGTCGCCGAACTTTCCCGAGCGGATGAACTCGTTGGCGGCCTGGTAATTGGCGGCGCTGCGCCGCTGCGTGCCGATCTGCACCACGCGGTCTGACTTCTTGACGGCGTCGCGGATCGCTACCGCCTGGTCCATGCTATGGGCCAACGGCTTCTCGATGTAGGCATCCATCCCGGCCTGGATCGCCTCGACGCCGTGGTAGGCGTGCAGGAAGTCGGGGGTCGAGATCATCACGGCGTCGGCCACTTTGGCGCCGTACATCTCTTCGTTGTTCCGGAACGCGCGCGGCTTCGCACCCATGACCCGCTCGATCTCGGCCACTCCCTCGTCGCGGCGGCGA
>Ga0137384_10004671_pt1 | contig 10969 bp, 12 predicted proteins | sample SagtaG_2_FD_104922 | JGI IMG/M metagenome (GOLD analysis project Ga0137384, IMG submission 104922) | Vadose zone soil microbial communities from Sagehorn Ranch, Mendocino, California, USA - Sage2_R_60_16 metaG | ecosystem: Environmental > Terrestrial > Soil > Vadose zone | place: USA...
ATGTACGAGGGCGCGCCCAATTTCCCCGAGCCGGACCGGTTCTGGCGCATCGTCGAAAAATATGGCGTGACGGTCCTTTACACCGCGCCCACGGCGATTCGCGCGTTCATGAAGTGGGGCCCGGAGTGGCCTGGAAAACACGACTTGAGTTCGCTGCGCCTGCTCGGCACAGTCGGCGAGCCGATCAATCCGGAAGCTTGGATCTGGTACCACCAGGTCATCGGCGGCCAACGCTGTCCGATTGTTGATACCTGGTGGCAGACCTAAACCGGCGGGATTTTGATCACGCCTTTGCCGGGCGCGATTCCGACCAAGCCTGGCTCGGCCACTCTGCCGTTCTTCGGCATCGTGCCGGAGGTGGTGGATGAGACGGGCAAAGCGGTGCCACGCAATTCGGGCGGCAAGCTCGTGCTTCGCAAACCCTGGCCGGGCATGTTGCGCGGCCTTTGGGGAGATCCCCAGCGATACAAGGAGGTCTATTGGAGGGAGGTCAAGGGCAGTTATTTCACGGGCGATGGCAGTCGGCAGGATAAGCATGGTTATTTTTGGATCGTTGGCCGAATTGATGACGTGCTCAACGTGGCGGGCCATCGCATCGGCACCGCCGAAGTCGAAAGCGCGCTGGTCAGCAACCAGAAAGTTGCGGAAGCCGCCGTCGTTGGCCGGCCCGATGAACTCAAGGGCCAGGCACTGGTGGCGTTCGTGACCCTCAAGGGGGGAGTGAGGCCTGAGCCGGCCATTCGCGATGAACTGCGCAACCATGTCGCCAAAGAAATCGGCGCGGTGGCCAAACCCGACGATATCCGGTTCGCCGAGGCCCTGCCCAAAACGCGTTCGGGCAAAATCATGCGCCGCCTGCTCAAGCAAATTGCCGCCGGCACCGAGATCAAAGGTGATACCACGACCTTAGAAGACTTAAATGTGCTGGCCAAGCTGGCCAGCGCCGAAGAGTGATCCCTCTTAGGAATCTTCGAGGGCGCCTCCGTCAGAAGCGGGCGGCTCAGGGTTCGCGCCACACGACTGTCAATGCGACACCAGCCGATACAACATCCTGCCAAGCTCCGTTAGGAAGCGCCATGTTTATAGTAGCCGACCACCCCAGACACCCGCCAAGCTCCGTAGGAGCGCCATGTTTATAGTAAGTGGCCCGGAACCACAAGTCGGCCAAGCTCCGGAGGAGCGGCATTGCCACCTTCGAGGTGATTCATTTGCCTTGCATCCTTTTGCTTGTGTGTACTTTTTAACAGAAATTTGAATGTCTGATCAAGGTCCATCACCAGAAATCACGGAGACGATGAAATGCCTCCTGCGAGAGGTGCAGAAGCTCGCATTTCCGTTAAAAGAGAAGACGTTCTTTTCCATCGAAGGGATAATCGGTCACTTCGAGAACCCTACAACCGACCTGTTGCGGTTTTTCATGGCTCCAGATGGAGGACACGACCTTGGGCCGCTTTTCCTGCGGGCATTTTTCACCTGTCTGAAAATAGATTGCAACAAAGCCAGCTTTGACCGTGTCAAGGTGTGGCCGCAGGTTCAGACAGAAGATGGTAAGCTTATTGACTTGCTCATTTCGGGCTCGGATTGGGTTCTCGTGGTCGAGAATAAAATACGCGCTCCGATAGACAACCCGCTGAACTCGTACGAGGAGTACGCGAAACGCAATTTTCCTCGCGCCGAAACCCACCTCGCCATTCTCTCACGCTACGGGCAAACAGATCCAGAATCGCCGCAATGGAAGGCCGTTTCCTACCAGGAATACTGCAACGCGCTGAAAAGTGAGTTTACAAAAACCGTCTTCGACCGTCCAACCTCCAAGTGGCAGGTTTTTGCCAGGGAGTTCATCGTTCACCTTGAAAACGCATTATACAATCCCGCCATGAGAATGACACCAGAGCAAACAGCATTAGTGGAGGCAAATCTGCAAGAGATTCGAGACCTCAGGAAGCTATCCGACGGCTACACCGCGGATTTGCTGCGTGAGCTTTCTGAACGCCTACTTTCTGAACGCCCGCGAAAGGGGCTTCTGGCACGTTGTCCATTCCAATTTGAAGAGGCGAAGGACAAGGATTGGGGATTAGTTTGTGATGAGCATATCGGAGACTTGTATTTGCATTTCCTATTCCAGACTCCAGCTCACGGTGAGCCGGATTCGGTCGGCGATTTTGTTATCGGTGTCTGGGTAAAGAACTTAACGAAAGCGCAACGTCAGCGTGCTGCCGAATTATTCAGCAGGCCGGGCGTCCAGCCCGATGGCGGCGGTCACTGGGTCGCGGATCTCCGTTTCAAGAATCGCCCAGATGCCGTAAATGCACTGTGCAACCTGGCCAAGGAATTATTCGATGTTTTGGAGAAATAAGCCCCCAGCTTCGCCACCCGCAGAGCCCGTGGTCTAAAGGCCGAGTTTGATGAGTTTGGGCTCTTTGAGCGGCGGCGCCGGAACGGCGGTGCCGACAGCGAAACCGCGTCAACTTCTGCCGGGCACAGAGGCTGAGTGAGAGCCACGAGTCCTTAATTGAAGGTATGAGAAAAGCAGGTTCACTTTCGCTCAAGATACTTCTTACATTAACCGCCACGAGTGGTCACGGCGCATTCCCACCAATCCCGGGAAGCTACACGGATTTGGCCTTTTCGGTCAATATTGGCCCAACGACAGGCTCTTGCTTCGTGCTACAAGCGAGTAATTCTGTTTACCTAGCCACTGCTCGGCACGTGTTATTCTTTGACCAAGGTGAAAGGACTAACTGGCACCTGTGGAGTACACAGGCGGTCGTCAAGGGTTTTTTCGCACGAGGAGCAACGGAGCCCACTCCAAGGGTAATGGAGCTAGACATGGCGGATTTGCTTGCACGAGGTGAGGTCCGTTTTTCCTACACCCATGACCTGGCTGTTGTGCGGATTGAAGATTGTAATCCAACAAACACGAGCCTTGTAAAGGCATTGAAAGGTGTTAAGTTCACGAGTCCGGAAACCGCTTTAGATATTTGGCCCGTTAATGGTCTTCGAAAATTGAAGGAACTGGTGGTTGGTTCCGACGTTGTTTCGGTTGGATTTCCATCGGATATTGGTTTGGAGGAAATTCCACAGATCGATAGAACAATGCCGCTCTTGAGGAAGGGAATACTAGCTGGAGTCAATCAAAAACAGGGAACACTGATTTTGGATTCCCCGGTTTACGGTGGCGATAGTGGCGGCCCGGTTCTGCTTCGGGAAACTGATAATCTGACGTTTAGCACGTACCACATAATTGGGATTCAAACCCAATGGGTGCCGTTCAAGGAAACTTGGAATAACCTCCGCTTCGGATATGTGAATCAGAATTTGGCGAATTCAGGCTACTCCGTGGCCGAACCGATGGACAGCATTTTGGAAATGATTTGGAAATGAGAACGCCGTAAGCCAGTGGCCGCAAAGATCCGCGGTCTATTGGTGGGGCTTATATCCAATCGTAATAAGAACCTCATTTGTTGAAGCTAGCCCGGATCTTATTTCGTTCGTTGCTGCATGGCCGCCCAATCCCAAAAAAGTCAAAGCATCGGCGATTGTTCTTATGGCTTCTCCGTCAGATTCATCACCGCTGACGAAAACGCCCCTTCCCAAACCAAGGCTGATACCGCCTCGGACGCTCCCCAATTGCCATCCAGCGGCACGAAAGACAGAGTACAAATCATCAGACAGCCTCTCCGCGTCGGGAACTGTCTGGTCAATAAAGAAAGCTATTTTTCTTTTTGGAAGAGGCGAAACCCTGTGGAATAGAACAAACTTGTCGTCGTTAGAAAGACGCCTCGAAAGATTCTCTAGGACCGCCACGTTTGCGTTGCTGACAACAGAGGCCGCACTGTGTGAAACCAAAACAGCATTGCTGGCCACCAATAAGAGGTTGGCCCGGGCGTCTTCACTTTCCCTAAGTTTAGCTTCTGCTTCTGCGAACCTTATTCTAAGCGTAGCGTTATCTTTACGAAGCTGTTCAATTTGCAAATCGGTTTTCCCCGCCTCTCTAAATTCCCAAGCCAACCCCACAACAAGCACGACCCAAAAAATAGCCCCAATCATCTCTACGATACGATCAAATTTCGGTGACCGGTGCTTAAAACAAAGTTTGATGACAATCTCGAATCCTTCACCCAAAACTCCGACGAGCACCAATGTTATGCCCGGGTGCCTTGTTACGAACTCCGGCACAAACAGCAGGACTGATGAAGTCAAAGACATCCGTGGGTAAGTGGATCCAGGGCGAGTATTGGTGTCTCTTGGCCATCGGAAACGCGCGTCAAGATGGCGTCGGCTGTCTCCCTGAGCCTTCCGCCCCGGTTCCTGACGTGTGCGAGAATATCCTGGTTCCAGCGGCCATAGCCGGGGAGAAAGGTGAAGTTGAACCGTTGTGCTGGTGCTCCGTAGTCCAGCGTGAACTGTGGGCAGACCGGCGACCCGACCGGGCCGCGAATGGAACACGTACCAATCCCGAGCGCTTCGAGTATCAGGGCAAGTGTGCGCTCGCACTCGACAATGTTGCCGCCGTGGATTCTGAAGGCTTGCACGCCTCGCATGAATAGAATGCTTATTCATTCTGGCGCAAGGACTTAAATCGTCTAGCTGGGTGGCGCGTTGGTGCGTGGAGGAAAGCGACCGCCCCACTCTAGACCTCACTCTGCCGGCAAATACCGCACGCGTGCGGCATTTGGAGTGGAGGAACGCGAGCCCGGCACTTTAGGCCGATTTGCTTTTTCGTCACTTCCGCTTGGCTGCAGTGGCTTTCGGCTCGCCGACGGGGCAACGCAACGAAGATCGCTCTCAATGACTTCTCCGCCTAGGGCGCTTCGGACCATGACCGACATGGCGGAGCTAAGGCCGGCAATGTTTTTAATAACGAGCGGCGAAAAGGAGGGTTGAGCGAAAGGCTTTCACGCAAGTTGAAGTGGTACGTCACTTGGCTTTTCGTCTCTTGCCCCTTGGTTGTGGCGGCTTTCGGGCCGGCGGCGGAGGAACGCGACGGGTATCGCCCTCAATGAATTCTCCGCCTGAGGCGCTCCCGGCGCCGTTCAACACGGCGGAGATGACACCCGCAATGCGGCTAATAGCCAGGGGCGCAACCAGCCCCAATGAAAAGGCGAGTTTGGGTGTTTGGGCGCTGAAAACCAGTGGCAGCACGCCGGCACCGATGGCGATTCCGCCACGAGTCAGGTAAAACGCCCACATTCGGTAATGGGGGGGGAGGCCCCGGCCCCGGCACAGAAACCCATTTGCGACTACCAACTCCGCCAAGAGACTGCCACTTATCGCGTACCCGGCCAATTCAACGGTTGTTGCACTCATAGTATCGCCCTCAGCGTCAACCCGCCTCGCCTCAAATAAACCATGCGTGAGCAACTTGGAGCTGTGGCGCTCATCGTATCATCGTCAAGAGTCAACTCGGTACCCGAGCCTTTTTGGGCCCGGCACGAGGAAAGTCGCTTGCCTTTCCCAAAGGAAAGTCGTGAGCACTTCCGCAAGAAATGTCGTAATGGCACCTGTGCACTCCCCATAACTACTCGCGAGCTTGAACACACAGCCGAGTTCTACTTCCCTGCCTCCTATGAAACGGCTTTTCTGCCGCCTCACGCTGCTGCTGCCCTCTGCGCACCATGCGCAAGTCTTTGCAAATAAGTTGCTTCCGCTGATTGACGCAGCCGAGTTGCCGACCATCGGTTCAAGTTGGACCAATACTGGTATACAGAAATGTGTCTATTGGCTGACGATGGCGCAGGAAACGCGAGAAAAGCCTGACAAGGTGGCCGCGGACGCAGTAGCTCAGGCCGGATACGCCAAGGATGTCCCAGCCCTAGCGAAGGCGGGCTTGCTTCGGAACTTGGACATTGCCTGTTGAAAGTAGTTTGTCGCACCAAATCCGAGAAGCCGATCAAGCAATTCATCGACGGAGGCACAATCGACGACGCGGTCAAAACCGCAAGGTCCCTTGGCGGCGACCACACCGCACTTCACAAGATAAAACGCTTCCGGCTGTGGGTTGTCGAAGGAGACACAAAGCGAGACATCAAAGACGCGCCAGAAAAAGTCCGAAAAGAGATCGCGTGGGAGCTCAAGAAAATCAAGACGCAAGTCGCCACGCTCCTGAAAGTCGCGAAGTGAGTGACACCGGGCGCCGCCAGCCGCTCAGGATAGCTTTTAGGGTACAATTTCTGACCTTCACACTCCGCACTCAATTCCCGTCCGCACGTCCCCCTTTGCCTCTAGCCCTAAGCGCGGGCAGCGCGTTCGGAAGCGCTGCTTCCTATCACGCGAACATACTTTGCACCTGATAAGACAATACTCTGTCCTGAGTAATTAGAATTGGACCCTGCGCTGTTTTGGCCTCGGGCGGATCGCACAACCGCCGGCCCCTGAATGCACCTTGCAGAAACGAGGCAAGAGAAAGAGCCTTCGCCCAAGGCTTGTTCTTCTTCAGGGTGCAGTACGACTGCGGAGGAACAAGCCGGTTCCGTAACAGCGCGACGGCGTCGCTTCGAGACACAGGAATGCGGAAGGGAGTCACTTCATCTAGCTCAAGAGCATAAATTTCAATGGCACCAGCAGTGTAGTTGTCAAATTCCTCGCGTGAACACCCGATTTCATCCTTAAACTCCATCCAGACCAATTCGGGTGCTTTGCAAACAATTCTCCTCACCCTCGCTTGCCCCACCATCTGCATGACCGGACCAGAGGCATAAAGATTGACCACGTGGCCGTGCCATTTCGTGGAGAATTTGCGCCGGAGTTCAACACGCTTCTTGCCCTTGAGTATTTTGTTCAAGTGCTGTGGACGAACGCTTAAAAGCAAATCCTCTGCAAGGCCCGATTCCCTCGGGGAATAAAGCTCTAAAATCTTCGGCAACTTTGCCGCCACGCCCGCCCAAACCTCGGAAAAAGACGCCCGACAATGCAACTCCTCATTAAACAACCGATACTGGTCCGCCGCCTTAGTCCTTTCGAAAAAATGAAATGACTGAAAAAACTCCTTTTTTGTGTTCCAGAGACTTTCAGGTAAAGTGAAGTAAACACTTTTAGCAAGGTCGCGCACCTCGTTAGCCATCAACGCAAAAAACACCTCTCCCAAATGAGCATTTTGCATTTCCTCGCTGATCCGCAGATGACAGAATTTCGCGGTGGTCCCACGCTTGACAACAGCCGACACGACAGGCTTCTCACCAACGTAGCCGACAAAAGCTACCCGTTCAGCCGAGCGCAAGCCGGGGATTACCTTCCCGCTCATCCATTTGCCAATACCGGGATACATTGGCTCATTCTCAAGGATAAGGTCCATCAGCGTATGGAAGTGATCCGTTCTGTGCTTAACGTCACCCTCTTCCAGGCGCACGACACGAAAGCTCTGTCCAATAGACGAAGAAATCATAAAACCTCTACATTCTTCAATTCGCTGGGAAATCGTCAAAAAATTTCGAAAGCTTTAATATTTGATCTCCGTACTCCGACAATTCTTCCTGCACGCAATCTTCCGACATCCGATAAAAAGTCAGCTTTGCCAGCGTTTCATTGTCATTGAGCATTACATGTACATCATGGCCCCGCACCTCAAATGTAAGCGGTGTTCCTTTCTTTGCATCTGACTTTTCTCCAAAGAAAGGATGAACGAATCCAGCATAATGAATCCTCATCTCCCCAATCGTTTCATCAATTGCCCTGCAGTATACGCAAACACCACGAGGCAAAAAGATTCTCTCCTTAGAGCGCAGGATATAAAAATTCGTCGCGGTGATGGGAAGTCTGTTTTTCTCATCTGAGACAGCGAATTCCCAAAAATCCGTTGGTTTGACGCTCTTTTTCCCCCACAGGTTGATCGCATGCTCGCACGATTTCGCGCGAAATGCAGACACATTCTTCCCCATTACTTTGATTTTCGTTAAATCCACCCTGAGACAATTATCATGTTGAACGCTTTCTTCGCTTAGTAACACCGTGTTGTAAAGTTCCTGTCCTCTTATCTCGCAATGCTCAGGTCTGCCATGAAACAATCTGAGCTGTGATAGCGAGGTCCCCGCCCTCACATTCACTTTGAAAGTCATCGAGGTGACCTCCAGATACATTTGCCCGCTCGCATTTACCATGCCCTCGTGATCGAAGCCTTCATAACTGCTCATGCCGTCAACGATGAGGCGCGCAAGAACGTCCACCCTCCCCACAGAACTCTTGGCCGTCGCTTGTCCGTGGATCTCCGCAGCCTTTAGTTTCTGGGCAAGCCGCTCCTTCACTCTAAAAAGATAGGTCTTCCTTGGCAATAAGGTGAACACACCTTCCGACGACACAAGTTTTCTCACAAAGCTCTTTTCGGTCTCAAGAAAGTGTGAGTATCCACCACCAGAGGGCTTTACAGAGCCTTGAATCATCTCCCAGCCCATATCGTCCAACGTCAAGTCGAACGAGGAATAATCAACAGCAGAGCTTTGCGCATTCTCGATATACCCGTCCCGGATGAGTGCCCTAACCTGGGCCTTGTTTAGAGCGCCTGGAATCCATTCTCTCCACGGTACAGTCATGTTGGCATCAAGCAGGCACACATTAAGCGGCTACTAGAGCGAAGCAACTCAATTTGGATTGCCACAAGAATACTTGTCAACGAGCGGTGTCCACAACCTCACAAATTCCCAACCAGCCTGAGCAGCCGCGCCTTGCTCTTTTTCAGGTTCTTCGCCGTCATCTTTTCCAGAACCTCCCTCATTTCATCTTTGGCCGACTTGTGCCCGTTGGTCAGCAACTTGGACATGGCCGATTGAAGCGCTCGCCGGAAGTCCTTGCGCTCAGGCTGAAAGTAATGCTTCAACACAATGTCCGTTGTCTTGTGCCCGGTGACCTTCTGTACAAGCTCCAGCGGCACGCTCGAAGTCAGCGCCAGCGTAACCCTCGTAACGCGGAAGCTGTGGAAATCCCGCACCGAAGCCCGCCGCAGCCCGCCCTTGCGCTCCGCGTGAATGTCGCCGCGGTGAGCCGCGGCACCGTTGGCATTCACCACGACCAGGGCAGCGCCATTCGACTCCGCCTCTCCGTTTTGCCTTTCGTCAATTTCAGCTTTCAGCTTTCAGCGTTTTCCCCCTCATCCTTGAACCCGGCCGCCGCAAACCCCACAAACTCGTCCCGGCCATAATAAGGATTTCCGTTCTTCCGCGCCCACGGGGACGCCCACTACTCGAAAGGAAAGGCCGCCTTCACCAGGTTGAGATCTATCTGCTCTCCGCCCATGAGAGGCTTGAGAGCTTGTGAGTCGCCTGAAAACTGGACAACTTGACAACCCGATAACCTGATCTACACTTTGGTCGGGCATAGAGCAGTGGCCCAAGCCACCTTCCCAAGAAGGTAAGAATGGATACCAAGGCCATAACATTCGTCGCGCTTCCCGCATCTGAGTCCTAACGACACGTTAACTTGATACCCTCATCACCCGACAATGATCCTGTCCCGCCATGATTCTGTCGATCCGGGATAGGACTTTAGACCCAACATCCAAACCATGCGCACCGGAAAAATCGCCCGCCTCCCTCACGACATCCGTGAGCAACTCAATCGCCGCCTCAGCGACGGCGAACAAGCCCACTCCATCCTCAATTGGCTCAACTCCGTCCCTGAAGTCCAAGCCGTCCTCGCCGCCAACTTCGACGGGCGCCCTCTCAACAAGGTCAATCTGACCCACTGGCGCGACGGCGGTTACCACGACTGGCTCGTCCGCCAGGACGCTCTCGATTTCGTTCAGGAGCTCGATGACCAAGACGCCCTCGGCCACGAGTCCTTGAGCGATCCCATCGGCGCCAAGCTCGCTCATTGGGTCGCCCTCCATTACGCCGCCTCCGCCAAAGCCCTCATCGCCAACGAGCAAAACCCTTCCACCAAATGGACTCGGCTGCGCGAGCTTTGCGCCGACGTTACCCGCCTGCGCCGCTCCGAACTGGCCGCCGAACGCCTGGACCTCGAGCACGCCTGGCTGGACCTGGAACAGGAGGACCGGCACGAAGCGCTTAAAGACAAGCTCTCCGCGTCAAATCTCCTCGCTAACTGCCTTGAGGACCTCTTGCGCCGCTCCGAAGTGCCCCCGGCCAACCAAGGTCCCAACAGCCCCAGCCCAGCGGAAGCGCCTCCGCAAGCCCCAGAACATCCAGGATCAACCGCCCTTGGCCCCTCTCTGGCCTTAGACCATTTCCACCCTCGTCACCAATCCAGTTAAACCCAGTTAAGGTCAGTTAAGCCTAGTTAAAGCAAAAAACACCAAAAATCACCGCCCGCCAGCATGTCCTGCAGCCGCAGGCAGTCCGAGCTATTGGGTCTTTACTTATGCAAACTATTAACAAGACCTAAATCGTGAAAATTTTCACAAACTTTCTTGCGGGCCAGCCAGCCTGGGGCTAAACCACTCTCAGGGCAGAACCAAACCCCCGTTTCTTAGGGGTTTTGGCATGGGTTTGCACGGCTGGCCCCATGAGAGAAGCAGACGAAGTGACTCTGGCAGCGGATGCCGCTGTCTCTCACGGGGCTGGCCAGATTTTGCCTTGAAAAAACAATTGACGGTTGCTGCGCATGGACAAGAATCACCGCTTCTTTGAGTCTGGGTATTGAGGGCTTCGGTTTGGACAGAGTGTTGACTGATAAAGATCGTTATAGATGTCAGCAATCTTCCCAAAGTGGACGAACCGGCTGCCGGTGATGATTATCACCGGCCTGTTGCTGCTGGCCAGCGCCTTGACGGCGGGCGTGTGTTATTATCTGACGCCCAGGTATTCACGCGTGGGCTACCAACCCATCCAGCCGGTTGGCTTCTCTCACGCCACGCATGCCGGTCAATTGGGCATAGACTGCCGCTACTGTCACAATGCGGTCGAAAAATCTTGGTATTCAAACATCCCAGCCAGTTCGGTCTGCATGAATTGCCACAACCAGGTGTTGAAGGATGACCCCAGACTGGCCCTGGTGCGGGACAGCGCCCAGAGCGGCAAAC
>Ga0137384_10004674_pt1 | contig 10966 bp, 7 predicted proteins | sample SagtaG_2_FD_104922 | JGI IMG/M metagenome (GOLD analysis project Ga0137384, IMG submission 104922) | Vadose zone soil microbial communities from Sagehorn Ranch, Mendocino, California, USA - Sage2_R_60_16 metaG | ecosystem: Environmental > Terrestrial > Soil > Vadose zone | place: USA: California...
CCGCATAGCCTATGCGCGCAACCTCCCGGACCGTAGCGCGAAAATCTCGTGCTGTTTCATCTCGTACCGTGTATAGCTGTAATGCAATGGATGGTGAGCTCATCAAAAAATCCTTACTATGAATAGCTATATTTTATGTTACTACGTCTACAACTCCCTACATAGTATCCAAAAAAGTGGCTGCGTTGCAAATAATGACAGGTGATGGGAGGAACCGTCCAATGATATTTTCATCAGGGGTATACTCGACATAGAAGCTGGACATCGTTGGTTGCTGAGATGGGAGCATAAGCATGAGTCAAGTGGCAGCCGTGGATAGTTCTCATAGCCTGATCGAGCAAATGAGAGCGCGACTCTTTATCATCATAGGGTTATTCACTTTTCTGCTGATCTTTCATATCGCTATAAGCGCGTATATATTGAATAGCCAGAACAATCTGAATCAGCAGAAGTTAGCGCTAAAAGATAACATCAGCACCATCATAGGAGCGATGATAGAGCAGAGTGCGGACTTGCGAGGGTATATTCTTACAAATGAAGCAGAATTTAAAAATAAGTTTGATACAGGACATGAGCAGTATCTTTCAACGCTCATACGCCTGAAAATTGCCGCTGGCAATGATAATCTGGGAGAGACTGCGATAGCATTGAGCGTGGTGGAGTCAAGGGCCGATGACTGGTATACGAATTTTGCACAGAAACAGATCAGAAATATAGAAAGCGGCAATAGGGATGAAGCGCGCAGTGATGCCACGTCCTTAGCTGGTAAAAGGCTCTTTGATGCCTTTCGAGCATCGATATCACAACTACAGCGGGCAGTGAATGACGATACTAGTGTATTGCAGCATCAGCAAGACATCATTAATACGGGAGGTATGACGATCACAGTATTGCTGGCATTAGTAACGCTCTTTCTATTCTGGAAGACGTTTGTCAGTTTTGTCGGCTCGTTGTCTATGCAGCTTCAAATGCTTAGAGAAGCATCTACACAGCTTGGGCGAGGAGATTTTACAGCGAGTGTGCAGAAGCTTGGATATCCTGAGCTAGATGTAGTAGGGCGAACCCTCAATGATATGGCCACAGCCTTGCAACAACAGCAAAGGCAGTTGAGCGAGAGAGACGTGCTGGAGCATGTGTTACAGCTCAATACTATCCTGACCAGTACCCTTAACTTTGAGGCTCTGGCGAAGGAGTTCTTGAGTAGTGCACTCGGCGTGCTCAACCTGCAGGTAGCTGTACTCTATCTTTATAATAGTAAAGAGGAATTGCTCAAACTGGCAGCCGTGCAGGGATTTGACTATGCGCTTATACAGGAAGAGTTTCATCCTGGCGAGGGCGTGGTGGGTAGAGTATGTCTGACGCGCACGGCCGTATATCTGGTGCAACCAACTGATGAACAGGCAAGAAATTTGCAGGTGAAGACTATTTTTGGTAATGCACTGCCAGCAAGCCTGTATCTTTTACCACTGTCACGGGGTGAAGATCTGCTCGGTGTGCTCGCCGTTGGCTCGCTTACTGCGATGCCGGAGAAAGCGCGCAACGCCCTGAGCGTGGTCAGCAGCAACCTATCATCGACCATCAGCAACTCTCACGCGTACCATCATATACGCAAGCAGGCCGAAGAACTGGCACGGCGCAGTCGGGAGCAAGAGCAAAGCAACCTGGAGCTACGCATACAGCGAGACAGGCTGACGATGTTGAATACTGCTCTTGAAGAGGCTGACCAGGCGCGTAGTCGCTTTCTCTCCACTATGTCACATGAACTGCGCACACCGCTGACCTCGATCATTGGCTTCAGCCAGATATTGCTGGATGATATGGAAAAAGGTGACGGCAATCCGCGATACAAGAAGAACCTGGAGCGTATTCAGAGGAACGGCAAGCATCTGCTCGTGATGATTAACGATGTTCTTGACCTTTCCAAGATCGACGCGGGACGCATGGAAATCAACTATAGTGATGTCCAGATATCCGAATTGCTGCACGCGCTGGTAGAGGAGACGCAGGCGATTGCCTTTGAACAGCAGCTAGAGTTAACATGGCATGTGGAGACAGGCGCGGCATATATCGAAACAGACGAGGGAAAGCTGCACCAGTTGCTACTAAACCTGATCTCAAACGCCTTAAAGTTTACAGCTCAGGGAGGAGTGACCATCACTGCGAAGCCGGGGCCGATGTTGGATGGCAAAGACACTATCACAATAGCCGTAAAAGATACCGGTATTGGTATCCCCCAGGAAGCGCAGAAACGCATCTTTGAGGCATTTTACCAGGTTGATGGTGGTAGTACACGAAAATATGGTGGTACAGGGCTAGGACTCTCAATTGTGCGCCAGTTGACGACACTGCTCGATGGAGAAATCGCATTGGAGAGCACACCCGAAAAGGGCAGTACGTTTGTGGTCACACTACCAGTGAAGGCTAATGTCAAGCTAGAACCGGTTGAAGTTGTCGAACATGCGCTTAGTGTGTGACGGTACGAGCGGGAGCGGCATCCTGCTACAATTGAGGTTCACATGGTATCAGTGAGATGTAGCGCTTCTGGTTGGCGTGCCATCACTCTTGGAGAGATATTCCATAAAGTGAGCAACCTCATCGAGGAGACGATGCAGGTCGAATGGTTTTGTAATGTAGCCATCTGCGCCCATCGTTTCTATCTTCTGTTTCGCGTTAACATCGGCGCTGACAACAATAATAGGAACAGAAGGAACGAGTCCACGGTTGTGCAGTTCTTTAGCAAAAGCCGAGCCATCCATACGCGGCATCATGAGATCCAGCAAGATGAGATCCGGGTTGGCTTGTTCGAGGATCTCCAGCGCGGCCAGGCCATCCTGTGCTACCGTTACATTATAGCTCTCGGTTTCCAACGCCTGTCGTAGTAGATCCTGCATATCCTCGTCATCATCGACAACCAGCACGCGCTTAGCCATATCACACTCTCCTTTCTTTCCTTATTATAGCAAGTGATAAAAACTGCTTACTTGTGCTTGTGTATAATGGAGGAAAGAAGGTGAAACTCATCTCTGCTGAAGGATAAGAGTGATATGGCTACTCCACAATTTGGAAGCAATAGTTTCCTGGCTGGTCTCTCGGCGCTAGCTGCACGAGATTTCATATCGATCCAGACCGCCATAGATGCCGTATTACAACTCATAGTCGAACGGCTTAACATGCGCTCAAGTTTTCTGGCACAGATCGCGGCCCAGAACACCCGATTAGAGGTGTTGGCGTCCTATAACGTACCTGGGGGGTGTGATATCCAGGTAGGGGTCTCTGTACCACTTGCGCAGAACTTCGCGGACATGATGGGTCGTACACAAGAACAGTTACCGCTGCTAATCGGGAAGCTGCGATCGGTTGAAGGTGAGACGACGCAGGAGGATAAAGTCACATCTACGCGCATCGGCCGCTATATGGGGGTACCGATGATCCTCTCAGATGGCACCGTATTTGGCGTGCTAGCGGCGGCGGACCCGGAGCCACAGGCCGTGAATTTAGAGCAAGCGGAAGTGCTCGTCTTATTGGCTCAGCGGTTAGTTGGTGAAATAGAGCGTCACTTTGAAAAAGACAGATTGAAGTTGGCACACAGCGACCTATCGGAGGCACTTGAGCATGTAAATAGGCAATTAGAACAGATGGATAGGATGAAGACGAACTTTATTGCCACCATTAGCCATGAGTTTCGCACGGCGCTTACCGGCATCCAGGGATTTAGTGAAGTCATGCGTGATGAAGATTTCACTTTACAGGAAATGAAGGAGTTTGCCGCAAACATTCACCAGGATGCAGAACGTATGGCGCGTATGATAACGGATTTGCTTGATTTGGATCGCCTGGAGGCCGGAATAACCCCATTGGAAAATGAGACACTGGATCTGCGGGATATAATCAAACAGGTAGCTGAGCTTGTGCGGCAAAAAACGTTACATCACACATTTCGCTACGAGTTTGACGACCAACTACCCTCAATTTCAGGTGATATAGACAAATTGACACAGGTATTCACAAACTTGATCACCAATGCCGTCAAATATGCGCCAGGCGGAGAGATCGTACTGAGCGCTCATCAGCAAGGTGATTATGTGCACGTGCAGGTACAGGATCACGGGGTAGGCATTCATGAGCACCTCTTAGAGCAAATATTTGAACGCCATAGCCATATAGAAGCGTCGAAGAGCCGTTATATCAAGGGCACAGGATTGGGATTGCCAATTGTGCGCCAGATCATTCAGATGCATGGAGGAAAGGTCTGGGCCGAGAGCGTCTATGGCCAGGAAACGACGTTCCACGTCGTCTTGCCTGTAGTGGAAGTTGCCGAAGGAGAGTAGGGCGTGCGAGGCAGAAGCTATCTGCAGGCTACCAGCCCTGTTTGCGGTAGATCGAGAGCGTTTGCTGATTACCGGGAACATAGCTGACCATCGAGTAGCTGGATATGCCTGTGAAGGCGGTAGTTGCGGTACGCAGGGTGACGAGGCCAAGTTGGCTATGCTGGATCTGAAAGACAAAAGAGGGCGCTGGCCTGCCATGAGGATAGGTCACGGCAGCAATGCGGCGAAATTCCGGGAATTCGCGTAGTTGCTTCCACAACGTTTTATATTCAGGAAGATGAGTCAGGGTGCGCGTATTGTACTGGAAATCGCTGACCAGGCGGCGCGCCAGGTTCTCCCAACCATGAAAGTGCCTGCGTAAATGAGGATCAAAGACCAGATCCAATAGATGTCGCTTTATGCCTGTTGTAACCTCTTCCTCCACCTCAAACAGCATCGTAGCCGCCTCGTTCCACGAATGCAAAAACCACAGGCGGTCGAGTGAATGCGCGGGATAGGAAGTATTCTGCACAAGCAAGGCCGCCAGGTCACCCAGATCGAGGAGCGTGCTGTCAGACTGCTCGTCATCGATGAACTGACCGGTCAAGGCTGTATAGGCTTCGTAGAGGTGCCCTCTCTCAGTCCCTGACAGTTCCAGAGCACGAGCCATATGTTGTACTACCTGGGGAGATGGTCGCGTGCGCTGGCCTGTTTCCAGGTGGTAGACATAGGTACGCGAGAGGCGCGTTGCCTGCGCCAGTTGTCCCTGCGACATGCCACGCTGCTGTCTGAAAAAGGCTAGCAATTGTGCGAAATCCGGTATCTTTGTTTGCATCAACTCTTTCCAAAGTTTCGTTAGCTACTGCTCATTATGCCGCAAAACCTGTTAGCTGGCAACATGGTTATTGAAAAGAAGGTAGACTATAATGAAAGAAATGGCCTGTTATCTGCTTGTATGGAGCGACAATGTGGTCGCTCCAGGTATCCTTCTTTATGCTAACTAAAAAAGGTATACCCCCTGATGAGAGGAGCTTTTGCTACATGTCTGACCCATCGCTCATGAATAACCTTCAAGCGCGACAGCGAACATCTGAGCAGGCTGGCGAAGAGTACCTTGCAACTCATCCCTGGATTCGTCATTATCAAGCGGGCGTTCCTGCCCAGATCGCCATCCTGGGGCGACCTCTAACCTGGCTACTGGATTCTACCGCGAGCCACTATCCGGGTCATACTGCAATAATCTATTATGGCACAAAACTGACCTATGCCCAATTATCCAGCCAGGCGAATCGTTTTGCTATTGCCCTGTACAAATTGGGGGTACGCAAAGGGGATCGCGTTGCTATTGCCCTGCCGAATATTCCGCAGTATCCCATCGTCTTTTATGGTGCGTTGCGGGCTGGCGCGGTGGTCGTGCCCACCAACCCCCTCTATACGGCACATGAGATGCAGCACCAGCTTGTGGATGCAGGGGCGAAAGTAATCGTCATGCTGGATACCTTCTATCCAACGGTGCGGCAGATTCGTAAAGAGACGGCTCTGGAACATGTTATCGTCACCAGTCCTAGCGACTATCTTTCCCCTGTCTTGCGCCAACTCTATCCCCTCAGCCAGCGGGGTGTCAAGAACCCGGAGCCGCGCCTCACAGAGAGAGAGCTCCACGAGGATGCCACATTGCACGTCATGCGCGAGCTATTGGCGACGCATAGCAAAGGCGGCGTCGAGCTCTTTAACCTGCCTGCAGCAGCGAATAGCGATGAACTGGCGGTACTGCAATATACGGGGGGCACGACTGGGCTTGCCAAAGGCGCGATGCTCACACACCGTAATCTGCTTAGTAATGCATTTCAAACGCGCTACTGGACGCCAGATATCCGCCTGGGGCAAGAGGTTACATTGTGTGCGGCGCCCTTCTTTCACTCCTATGGTATGACCGTTGGTATGAATCTCTCGATACTCGGCGCAGCTACTATGGTGTTGGTGCCGCGTTTCAAAGCAAAAGACATTGTGGCCGTGGTACGTCGCTATCGCCCTACACTCTTTCCCGGCATCCCGACCATGTATATCGCCCTCATGCGCGAAGTGGGTAAGCATAGCGATTATATGCGCTCGATAAAGTATTGCATCAGCGGGGCCGCACCTCTGCCAAAGCAGGTAAAGGCTGATTTTGAGGCTATGACGCATGGACAACTCGTTGAAGGCTACGGCTTAAGCGAAGCCAGCCCGGTCACACACTGTAACCCCTTTACCGATGAGAATCATGATGGCAGCATCGGGCTCCCCCTCCCCAATATTGAAGCCGCTATTCTTGACCACGGAATGGGCACACTTTTACCGGTGGGTCAGGAGGGTGAGATCGTCGTGCGCGGACCGAACATCATGAAGGGCTACTGGCAGCGGGAGGGAGAGACGCAGGCGATCTTTCACGATGGTTGGATGCGTACCGGCGATATCGGCAAGATGGACGAAGAGGGCTTCTTTTACGTCGTTGACCGTGCCAAAGACATGATCCTGGCCAGCGGCTTCAATGTCTATCCGCGTGAGGTCGAAGAAGTATTGTACCGTCATTCGGCGATCCTTGAGGCTGCGGTTGTAGGCGTACCGGATGCGTATCGTGGGGAGACGGTGGGGGCATATGTGGTGTTGAAGTCTGGTTTCGAGCCGTCCGAAAAGACCCGGCAGGAGATCCTGGCGTTCTGCAAGCAAGAGCTGACGGCATATAAAGTGCCAAAGAAACTTGAGTTCAGAGATAGTTTACCAAAGACCCTTGTGGGGAAAGTACTACGGAGAGAGTTACGTAAGCAATAGAAGCGCCGATCGAGCGTGTTCAAAGGAGAAGCCAGAGTTATGTCAACAACCATGAAACCGACAGAGGTGGGAACTGCCTTCCTGACTACACCAGTAGGCGAGAGTGCGGATAAAATATTTACCCTGGAGCAGTGTGATGAGGAGCAGCGCTGGATCGCCGAATCGAGCGCAACCTTTGTCAAGCGAGAAGTCACCCCACATAGCGAGGCCATTGATCACCAGGAAGCGGGCCTCATACCCAGCCTGCTGAAAAAAGCTGGTGAGCAAGGTCTGCTCGGTATTGAAGTACCTGAGCAGTATGGAGGAGCGGAATTAGGGCTGCTCACCAGTGCCCTCGTCGCTTCCAATCTGAGTGAAGCCTCTTTCAGCGTTGCCTATGGCGCGCACACTACCATCGGCACCCTGCCGATTGTCTACTATGGTACCGAGGCGCAGAAGGAGCATTATTTACCCAAACTAGCATCCGGCGAATGGATTTCGGCGTATGCCCTGACCGAGCCGGGCGTAGGTTCTGATGCCATGCACCTGAGCACCAGGGCGGCCCTTTCCGAGGATGGCAAATACTACATTCTGAACGGCACCAAGCAGTGGATCTCCAATGCCGGTTTCGCCGATATCATGGTCGCCTTTGCGCGCATTGGCAACGAGCGTCCATCTGCCTTTATCGTTGAGGCTTCCTGGCCGGGTGTTTCTACCGGGACGGAAGAGCGCAAGATGGGCATCAAGGGCTCTTCTACGCGGCAGGTCTATTTTGAAGATGTAAAAGTACCTGTAGAGAATTTGCTAGGTGAGATCCACAAGGGCTACAAAATCGCTTTCAATATTCTGAATATTGGTCGCTTGAAGCTGGGCGCGGGTACTGTTGGGGGATCACGCAACGCTCTGGGGATGGCCGCAACCTATACCACTGAGCGCAAGGCATTTGGCAAATTCCTGCACGAGTTTGGTATGATCCAGAAGAAACTGGCGCTGATGGCCGCCGAAACCTATGCTGCCGAGAGCGAAGTCTTCCGCACCGCTGGCAACATCGCCCAGGCGCAGAAGAGTGGCGGCGAGGATATCGAGGCCATGTTCAAGGCCGTTGAAGAGTATGCCATCGAAGCCTCCATCGCCAAAGTGCATGGCAGCGAAACCCTGGCCTTCCTGGTTGACGAAGGTGTCCAGATCTTCGGCGGATATGGCTTTATGCAGGAGTATCCCATCGAAAAAGCCTATCGTGATGCGCGTATCCAGCGTATCTTCGAGGGCACCAACGAGATCAATCGCCTGGTAGCCGTGGGCACACTGTTCAGACGCGCGATGGGCGGCAAGGTCAATCTCATGACGGCCTATCCCGAGATCGAGGCGCGTGTCAAAGCAGGCCAGCCACTCAACAATGTCGGGGAGAATGTGCCCACCGAATTGCAGTCCGCCGCCAACGCTTTACAGCGTGCAAAGGATGTCACTGTCTATGCCGCCATGCGTATTGCTATGAAACATATGCAGGCGCTGGACCAGGAAGAAGAGTTTATCGAATATCTGGGCAACGTGCTGATTAACCTGTATGCGACCGACAGCGCCCTGGCTCGCGCTATCCAGACAATCAGACGCGGCGATGAAAACAGCGCGCTGCACGGCAAGTTGGCGCGGCTCGCCACATGGTTGTCCTTCACACGTGTACGCAGCAACCTCGATCAGATGATCATGAGCTACACCGAAGAAGAGCGCGTTGAGAAAGAACTGGCACGCGTGCGTGACTACCTGGGCGACTACGTCCTCAACGGTGTTGCCTTGCAGCGCGAGATTGCAGCCGTTGTCGTCGAGAAGCAGGGATATCCGCTCTAGTAAGATCCCTTGAAACAAAAAGGAGCAAATATATGGCAGAAGCCGTCATTGTCAGTGCGGTACGCACGCCGATAGGTCGTGCGAACAAAGGCGTTCTCAGGGACGTACGAGCCGACGACCTCGCCTCAGTCGCCGTGAGAGCCGCCGTTGAGCGCGTGCCACAGCTTGATCGTGCCCTGATCGAAGATGTCATTCTTGGTTGTGCCTTCCCGGAAGGCGAGCAGGGCATGAACCTTGCGCGCCTGGTAGGCGCTCTTTCCGGGCTGCCCGAAACGGCCGGTGGTGTCACCGTCAATCGCTTTTGTGCTTCAAGCTTACAGGCTGTAAATTTCGCCGCTCAGAACATCATGCTCGACATGGGTGATGTCTTTGTGGCCGGTGGTGTCGAGAGCATGTCGCGAGTGCCGATGGGTGGCTTCAATCCTAGCTTCAATCCTCGCCTGATCAAGCAGGATGGCCAGGACAGCGAAGACGACCAGCTCAAAGGTTTCCCTCTGTGTGAACTGGAGTATGCCTACTCCAGTTATATCCCGATGGGCATGACCGCCGAAAATGTGGCACATAAATATGGCATCGGTCGTGAGGCGCAGGATGCCTTTGCCCTGCGTAGCCACCAGCGGGCTATTGCCGCGATTGAAGGTGGAATTTTCAAGCGAGAAATTGTTCCTGTACCCTTACCAGATGGGCGTTTGATGGAGATCGACGAAGGTCCTCGCCGCGATACGTCACTGGAGCGGCTGGCCAGCCTCGAACCCGCCTTTATCAAAGGTGGGAGCGTCACGGCTGGCAACTCCAGTCCCCTCAACGACGGAGCATCCGCCGTTGTGCTTATGGCGGCGGAGCGAGCACGCGATCTCGGCATCACGCCGCTGGCAAGGGTACGCACTATGGCCGTAGCAGGCGTTGACCCGGCTTTCATGGGGGTCGGGCCGGTGCCTGCTATGCGCAAACTGTTGCAGCGTGCCAGGTTGCAACTTAGCGACATCGACATCATTGAGCTGAACGAGGCCTTCGCCGTACAGAACCTCGCGGTTATTCAGGAACTGGGCATTGACGAAGAGAAGCTCAATCCGCACGGTGGGGCCATCGCCCTCGGCCATCCTCTGGGATGCAGCGGTGCGCGGCTCATCGCCACACTGATCAACGATCTGCAAACAGCGAATAAAACGTTAGGTGTAGCCATGCTCTGCGTTTGTGTTGGGCAGGGCGTAGCCACGCTCATCGAGAGGATGTCATAACTATGGCAAACACAGCGACGACTTACAAAGTGCGTAAAGCCGCTGTGCTGGGAGCCGGTGTGATGGGTGCTGCTATCGCGGCCCATCTTGCCAACGTCGGCATCCCTTGCCTGCTGCTGGATATCGTACCGCCGAACGAAATGAAGGATCGCGACGTTGTGGCACGCGGCGGGCTGGAGAAGACGCTCAAGGCCCGTCCCGCTGCCTTCTATAGCAAGCGTGCGACTCGGCTCGTCACCATCGGCAACATCGAGGATGATTGGGAAGACCTCGCCGATGTCGACTGGATTATCGAGGCAGTGATAGAGCGCCTGGATATCAAGCAGTCGCTCTACACCAAATTAGAGATGGTGCTCTCGCCAAGCACCATCATCACCTCCAACACATCGGGCCTGCCCGCGCATATGCTCGTCGAGGGGCGTAGCGAGGAGTTCAGGCGTAACTTCCTTATCACGCATTTCTTCAATCCGGTGCGTTATATGCGCCTGCTTGAACTGGTGCCAAATAGCGATACCAACCCGGCGCTCATGCAGTTTATGCAGCAGTTTGCCACTGAAGTGCTTGGCAAGGGCGTGGTGCTGTGTAGAGACACACCCAACTTCATCGCCAACCGCATCGGTGTCTATGGCTTTCTCTCCACCATTCGACGTGCCCTCGCCGAGGGCTATAGTGCGGGCGAGGTTGACGCGATTCTGGGTCCAAACATGGGGAGACCCAAATCAGCGGTATTCCGTACCTCCGATCTTTCCGGTCTGGATACCCTGGTGCATGTCGCCGATAATCTCTACC
>Ga0137384_10004678_pt1 | contig 10961 bp, 8 predicted proteins | sample SagtaG_2_FD_104922 | JGI IMG/M metagenome (GOLD analysis project Ga0137384, IMG submission 104922) | Vadose zone soil microbial communities from Sagehorn Ranch, Mendocino, California, USA - Sage2_R_60_16 metaG | ecosystem: Environmental > Terrestrial > Soil > Vadose zone | place: USA: California...
TGAGTTCCTGGCGGCTCCGCTCCTGCATCTTGCGGACTTCGACGCGCTCAAAAACGGCAGCCTGCGGATAAGCCGTGGATAACAAACCGCCGGCGCGCTGCATGAGCGAGCTGAGCCGTTCACCGGGCTGAATGCCGTATACGCCGGGCTTGGCAACTTCTCCGCTGAGGGTGACTGAGGCCCCAAGGTTCTTCCATCCCGCGCGCTGCGGCACAGTCAGCACATCACCGTCGCGCAGGGCAACGTCTTCACTTGAATCGCCAGAGAGCGCTTGGTTAAGTCTTACCGCATGCGAGTCGCTCGGTGGATTCGCTGCTGCGCTTGAACTTACGACGGCATAGTGCGTCAAATCACCGCTATCAGGATTGGCGCTGCGCAGCAGGCCGCCGGCGGAACGCAACAAGTCGGTGACTTTCATGTCGGCTGTGAGCGGATAGCGCCCGGGCCGCGCCACTTCACCGCGGATATAGACCGAAGGCGGATTCACGCGCGAGGGTTGGCGATGAACCAGGATGCGGTCGCGCGGCTCTATCAAGATATTGTTTAAGGGATCGCCCGCCAGCGCTTCACGCAGAGAGATGCTGAGAACTTTAGTCGAGCCGTTCGGGAGAATGCGGAAAAGCTGCCCGGAATCTTGCCATGCCTCCGGCGTTAATCCGCCCGCCTGATAGATGGCATCCCGCAAATGCGCCTGGCCAGAACTGCGATAGCGCCCCGGATTGCGCACTTCCCCATAAACAGCAAACTCGGGGGCGGGTTCGAGGTCGTAGCGGCCAAAGATGCGAACGGTATCGAGGGGCTGGAGCTTTGGAGCGCTTTCCGGATGCGCCAGCGCGGCAGCCAAAGAAAAACTCTCAACCACGGGGCGCTGGTCGGGCGGTTCAATCCGGATAATTTCGGCATAGCGCTCGGAAGGTTCCGGCAGGAGGTCGCTTGGGGAGCCAATCAAGTCAGTCAGTTTCATTCCCTCGTGGAAGGAGTAGCGCCCAGGGCGCAAGACGTGCCCTTCCAGATAAACCGCTTGTGTGTTGTACGGCGCAATCGGGAAGATATGAATCTCGTCCCCATCTTGTATAGCGAATCTCTCGAATGCGGTGCGAAGTTCATCCTTGTCGCTTCCTTCTCCAATCTCCAGGCTCAGCATGGTGCGCTTTTCATGTGCCTCGAGGCGCTGCACTTCAATATGGCGAAGCGCGGCAGCAGGCAGGATGCCTCCGGAGAGTTCGAGCACCTCGCCGAGATCTTTCTCTCCGCGCAGCTCATACACCCCAGGACGCCGAATCATTCCCTCGATCGTTACCGAAGGCCCCACCGGAGGAACGCGCAAGGAGTCGCCATTCTCGAGCCGTTGTAGGTTTCCCCGAATGCCGTGAAGCAGAAGATCGTAACCATCCACCTCTTCCACAAGCTGATTTCCGCGGTAATGTTGCAGATGGCGCAGAGAACCGGACGCCGTGACTCCCCCAGCGGCAAAGAGGGCGTTGAGCGGCGTCGAAAGAGAGCTCAGGTCATAAGCGCCAGGAGAAGAAACTTCTCCCACGACGTAAACACGGACCGTGCGCAAGCGGAGCAAGGAAACGTCCGCGGAAACGTCCCGGAACTGCGTCCGCAACACGCGCTGTACCGAATCCTGCACTTCTCCGAGCGGTTTTCCCGAGACCAGAACAGCTCCAACTTCGGGCAAGGAAAGGCGGCCCTCGCGATCCACGGTGCGCAAAAGCCGCTGGGAGATGCCACCCCACAAGTTGATGGATAAACTGTCGCCAGGGCCAACCACATAGTCAGGTCCCACAGGAAGGTCCATCGGCAAACCGTCTGGGTCCGCCGCGCGATTGCGGAAGACCTCGATTCCAAACCTTTCGACTTTTTCAGACCGTGCGTTGGCCTGAACATAAAGGTCATAGAGCGATGGCACATCCGCGTAGGGGTTCGGCCGCCTGTCCATCCGCACTGGCTCTACTTCTGCGATGGGCGCCATGGCCGTTCGCGGAGACCGTGGCGCCAAGGACAGCGGCATGTCCGTGGAACCCAAACCGGCTACTTCGGCAGGAAAAGATGGGTTGACGCGCTCCGGCAGAGCGCTTGGCGTGGATTCCCTGCTTTGCGCCTTTACCAGGCTCAAATGACCTTCCGGGTCCGTCGATAACATTCCCGGGCTCATTGTGTTGTTCAGCACGCCAGCTTCGTCACTGAGCGGCTGCCTAGGCGGCCGCCCTCGGTTCGTTGACGGTTCGATGGATGGCGACGAGCCTACGGTGATTACGGTTTGTGGGGCGGCGGGGCTGGTTTCGTGAGGCTCTGCGGCACGCTCCAATTCTTGAACACGCGCGCGCATTTTCAGATTGTGCTCGGTGGCGAGGTCCGAGTCGGGATTCACTTTCGGAAGCAGGTAGCCGTAGCGCTGTAGCAAATGCGTAGCAATCACGCGCGTATGCAAGTCTTGCCCCAACCGATCGCTGATCGCGGCGTCGGTGAGATCCGTTTCCTCCAGAATCTGGCCGCTTGTGCCAGCGTCCTCCGCAAAAAGCCGCTTCAGCTCTACCATCATGCCGGGATCCCGATCCACAATCTGAAGGATTTGTTCCGTGGTGGCGGACACGCGGTCGAGATTGTCGGAAACGATGTCCGGCAGATGAGGTGGCTCCGGCTTTTTGACCAGTTGCGCCTGTTGAGCCTTTTCTGCTTTCTCCATTTGCTGGGGCGAAGCTTGCTGGCCATAAGCGGCGGGCACACTGGCCAAAATTGTGGCTAGAGCGGAAAATGCGGCGGAGCGACAAGCTGCCAAGGAAGCAGAAACATCCAACTTTTTGCCGGGGGTTCCGCGTATGACCTTCAATGAATTTCTCCTTGGCTCCGAGCCGGTTTGCCCCGCATCACTTCCAGAAGGGCCTCTTCGCTTGCTTCCATCTTTGTGGAGTGAATTTCGAAAGAGGCCCAGTAAAAGATCCCAACATTGGCATTCGGCGCCACGGCAATGATGCGCAACGCGGGAAACTCCCTTAGAAGCAAATCGCATAACGCCGGGCGTTTCTGAGGTTCATCCAGGGTAATTAACAGGAAGTCCGGCTTGGTCTCCGCCACGAGCGCCGGAACGTCCTGCTCATTCGCTGCCTCGCCCACCACACGAATCCCCGCTTGCTCGGAGAGCGTTGAAAGTACCAGTTCCCTCATAAGGCGCGGCCAATTGGCCACCAATACGCGGACGTTCGTGTTCATATGCTTTCCGGTCGAGGAAGCAGATTAGTGGGAACCGCGGAAGGAAAACAGACTCTAAAGGGTACGGGAGTGTAGTACCAAGAACTCAGAACTTCATACTTCGCGGTCTAAGATGAGTGTGGTACTTGTTTGGTATTCGAAGACCTTCAACAATCCTAGGCCGCGGCTTCTTTCTTGCTGTCTCGCCGCAGCGGCCTTACGGAAAAGAATTTGTTCCGGCACGGAACGCAACGAAAAGCAGGCAATCCGAGCAGCCGCCCGAGGATTGAGGCCTGGCCGGGCACATTCTCCGCCGCGATGCGCTGCAATTCCAGATTGCCGCAGATTCGGCAGTGGGCATACAGCAAATCCCGAAACGGAGTGCGGCGTCCGCGAAATCTCGCCTCGCAAAACTCGCACCGCCACGGCACGACGCCGCCGAAGCTAAGCAGGTAGTCAATGATTGTCCTGCGCCGGGAGCGCCGAAATTTCGAACTACGACACGCTGGACAAACGAGCTCGGTCGCTTGGATCTTCGCTCTCCCCTGGGTGGCTGGACCCTGAATCCTGGAAAGAAGCAGACTCTATGTCAGGCAAGATACAATGAAAATCCCAAGGAGTAAATATGCCCGACTACACCGCCGAACACGCCCGCGCCGGAATCAATGCAAAATTGCCGGCGCTGGAAACCTGGCCAAATCAATTCCAGGGCTATGTCATTACCACGCGGTTTCCAGAATACTCCTCGGTTTGCCCCAAAACGGGCATGCCTGACTACGGCACACTCACCATCCAGTACATGCCGAGGAAGGAGTGCCTGGAACTGAAAGCACTCAAAATGTATCTCCTGGCATACCGCAACCTGGGCATTTTTTATGAAAACGCGGTGAACAAAATCCTCAAAGACATCGTCGCGGCGGCTCAACCGGAATGGTGCGTGGTTCGCGGCGAATTTACGCCGAGAGGAGGCTTAACCACGACGGTGTTTGCGCGCTGGCCTGCGCTGAGGGCCGCGAACAAGGCATCGAAACGATAGCCTCGCCGAAAGCGTCCAAATGCTAGCAGTTCACTGCAGACAGAAGATGGACAGAAGTCCTTTTGCAAGCCATAATTTCTAGCTAGGGCCACTGCAGGCTTGCAAGTGAAGCAGCCCGGTCACCCGGTGGCGTAATAACCTATCACAGAGAGGGAAGAATGAGCATTTCTCCAAACATACCAAGCCCGCAAGAATCCTACGGGTACGATACGCCTGGGACGCCACGATGGATAGCCGTATTGTTCGGGCTGGTGATTGCCGGGCTGGCCGTAGTCGTTTATTTCGGCTATACGACGCAGGCGCGGTTGAGCGATGACCTGGCGAAACAGCGGGAGCAGAACAAGATTCTAAGCGCGCAATTGGACCAGGCCAACTCGCGAATCGCGGACTTGAAAAGCCAGGTGGAAATCACCACGCAAAGAATGGGTTTGACGCAGTCGGAGCTAGCGAAAGCCAAGAGTCGCGCCGAAGACATCCGCAAAGAACAGCAATCCTCGGATGCGGAACTCACCACTCAGCTCAAGGCGAGCCAGGAGCAGATTGGCGCTGTGGCAACTGAAGTGGGCGGCACAAAGAAGGACCTCGAATCGACCAAGAGCGATCTCGAGGCGACCAAGGGCAAGCTCGACCGGAGCATGGGCGATATGAACGTGATGAGCGGATTAATCGCCCACAACCGGGATGACCTCGAGGAGTTGAGGCGCCGCGGCGACCGCAACTATTACGAATTCACTTTGCAAAAATCAAAGAATGGGCAGCGCGTCGGGCCAGTGCAGATGTCTTCGAACAGGACCGATCCCAAAAAATCCAAATACACCATCACTGTCATCGCGGATGACAAGACCATCGAAAAGAGGGACAAGACTTCCTGAGAGCCTGTGCAATTTTATGTGAAAGGCAGCTCCCGGATGGCACCCTACGAAATCGTCGTCTTTGACGTGGGCAAGAACCAAATTACCGGTTACCTGGCGACGCCCAAGGACTCCGGTGCACCTGCACCCGCGGCCGCGCCCGCTCCGGCGGCTGCCGCCACACCGACGCCTACGACAGACAAGCCTTAAAACGGCTTTCCGTTTGGTCTTTAAGAAAAGCCTTGCTTTGCATCCCGGAAACTGCGCGCAAAATAGGGTTTCTGTTATTTCGGGGGAACTTGTGAGCCGTACCTGCGCATAAATCCGCCCGGCCTATTCGAATTCCTTCAAGGTTTTGGCCATTTCGCGCAGCCGCTCGTCCACCAACGCGAAAGCGGTACCCGCATCGAACCTGCCCGTGCCATTCTTGCTTCCGGCGGAAACGTTGGTCAGAATCTCAATTCCCTGCTCGATTTTTCCGACCGGCCAGACGTGAAATTTTCCCGAGGCCACCGCATCCAGCACGTCTTCCCGCAGCATAAGGTCTTCGACGTTGGCTTCGGGGATCATCACACCTTGTGTGCCGGTAAGGCCTTTGATGCGACACACATCGAAATACCCTTCGATCTTTTCGTTCACGCCCCCTATGGCCTGAATGTCACCTTGCTGATTGATGGATCCCGTGACGGCAATGTCTTGCCGTAGAGGTAGTCCAGAGAGCGCCGAGACCAGCGCATAGATTTCAGTGGAACTGGCGCTGTCTCCGTCCACGCCCGAATAGGACTGCTCGAAGCAAATGCTGGCGGCGAGAGAAAGAGGCTTGTCCTGCGCGAATTGGCTGCGCAAATACCCGGCAATGATTTGCACGCCTTTGTCATGAAAACGCCCGCTCAAGTTGGCTTCGCGTTCGACGTTGATCAATCCAGCTTTTCCTAAAGCAGCGGTGACAGTGATGCGAACCGGTTTGCCAAACGAGTAGCCGCCAATCTCCAGCACACTTAGCCCGTTTACCTGTCCGACGCGCGTGCCGGAAACGTCCACAAGCAAAGTTCCTTCCTCGATCATTTCCCGGATGCGTGTCTCAATGAGATTGTGGCGCTCGATTTTGGAAAACAAAGCGAGGCGGACGTGATGGGCCCGAACTATGGTTTCCCCTGTGGCCGCAGCGCTATAGTGCGCCTCGCGCGCCAAATCGGCAATGTCCACGAAGCGCGCGGTCACCTTGTTTCTTCGGCCGGCTTGCCGCACGCCGTATTCGAGCATGGCCGCGAATGCGCCGCGATCGAACGGAAACAAATTCTCTTTTTCTGAAAGCGCGCGCAACCGCCCGGCATACTCGGCGATCACGCCATCGCTCATGGCCATTTCTTCATCGAACTCCACGCGCACTTTGAAAATCTTGCGAAAGTCTTCTTCGTATTCGTAAAGGAGTTCGTAGAGTTGGCGGTCGCCGATAAGGATGACTTTAACGTTGATGTCGATGGCTTCCGGTTTCAGCGCACTTCCGCCAAAGGGATAGAACATTTCGAGCGGCTGAATCTCCAGCCGGTTGTGATTCAACGTGCGCTTCAGGGCTCGCCACACGCCGGTTTCCGACAACGCTTCCATCGAATACATGATGAGGAAGCCGCCATCCGCGCGAAGCAACGAACCGCCGCGCAAGTCCATGAAGTCGCTGGTCCAGCCGCCGCGCGCATCGTAGGCCCGCTGAATCGTCCCAAAAAGATTCGCGTATGTAGGTGTGGTCTCGAAAATCACCGGCGAAATTTCTTCGTGATTGTGCGCGAGGATAACGTTAACTCCGTACAAGCGGAAGGGGTCGCGTTCCGGGCCGCCCTGGGCCTTCGGCGTACCGTCGGGCGACTCCTCGTCTTGCTCTCCTTCCCCCTCGCGCTCCTTGAAAGGATCCAAATTATCCAGCAAATTGTGCCGCACTTCTTCGAGATATTCGGCGACGCTCGTGCCCGGATATTTTTCCTTCAACTCTTCAATGACGCCGTCCACCAGCACAGAAGCTGCTTCCTGTTCCAGGTAACTCAGCTCGCTGGCCAGCTCGCGCGAGAGCGTGAGCGTTTTCCGGTAAACGACCGTGAATTCCTGGCGGAATTGCTCATACTTACGTTCAATCTCTTCCGCAACTGTGCCCTCCAGTTTACCCTCGTGCACCATCTTGGAAATATCCTCGATGGGAACCATCTGCCCTTCGAGCACAGGAAAAATTTCCGGCAGGGCCACTGCGCCGACTTGCATGTGGCCCAAGGCAAATTGGTCACGAGCAATGCGCCGCGTGAAATCGTCCATCAGTTCCTTTTCGCGCACGGTAAAGCGCTCAACGATTCTTCCCTTCTGCCGCTGGAACGGCTCTCCTTCGAACACTTGGGGAATGCGCCGGCGCAGGAAATCAATTCCGGCTTGCATGTCCTTCTTGAAGGAATCAGCTTGCCCGCGCGGAAGCGCCAGCAGTCTTGGCCGGTCCGTAGTTTTGAAGTTGTTGACGTAACAACGATCCAGCGACTCTTTCGTCGGCGGATGGAGCTCTTCAATCATGTGCGCGATGGTCCCGCCTCGGCTAGTACCTGCCAATCCGCAGACAAAAACGTTGTAGCCGGGGGCAGAAAGTTCCACGCCCATCTTCAATGCGCGCAAAGCGCGCTCCTGCCCGATAAAACCTTCGCGGGGGTCGGCCTGCGCTGTAGTTTCGAATGGGATGCGCGAGAGCTCACACCTCCAGCGCAGCTTATCCGTGGGAAGCTCGACTGGTTTCGGAGCAGGCTTAGTAGCCATGAAATCCTTTCGAGCGGGTTACTCTAACACAGTCGCGAGGCTGACTCTCCGTTGGGCAGAGGAGGTGTTACCCAGCGGTTATCGGCGGCGGACTTTCCGCGCTCTCTCTGTAGACGCTCAACACCCCGGCAGCCACGGCAATCAGGATCGGCCCCAGGACCAAGCCCAGCATTCCAAACAAACTTACGCCGCCAACGACGCTGATGAAAATCACCAGCCCACTCAATTCCGTCCGGCCACCAAGCAACAAGGGCCGCAGCACATTGTCCAAAACCGTTGACACACCCGCGCAGATCGCTAAGAGCAAAACCGCGCGTCCCCAGTGTCCGCTAAAGCCCAGCCAAAGCGAGGCCGGGACAAAGATCAAGCCCGACCCAATGACGGGGATAAGGGAAAAGAAGGCCATCAGCACGCCCCAAAACACCGGGGCCGGCAGACCCACCAAGCCGAAGCCCAGGCCTCCCAAGGCTCCTTGAATGGATGCGACAACCAGGCTGGTAATCACACTAGCTGAGATCAGGTTCCGTATCTGGACGATCATGGTGTCTTGATGCTGAGCATCGAACGGCATAATGCTTCGCACGGCGCCAAGAATCTTCCCGGCGTCGCGGAAAAAGTAGAACATAGCAAAAATCATGACGAACAAATCGAAGATAAATGCAGCGATGTTTTTGAGAATTGTACCAATCCGCTCTGCCAGAAATCCGGCCTCTTTCTCGATACCCTGCTCGAGCGTCTCGAAAATGTTGGCGTTGGGGTCCACCCCCGGAACATGCTGAGCGATCCAGGCCCAGCTCTTCGCAATGATAGGCGCGTGTTGCTCGACGATGGAATGCTGCACGCCGCGCGAAATAGAAACCGCTTCTCGAACGAACAGCGTAGTCACAAGAATTGCTGGCGCTATCAGAAGGATCGTCACGGCTACGGTGCTGATCACGGAGGCCCGCACAGAAGAGAGGCGCTTGGCGAGGCGCTTGTGCATCGGATAGAAAAAAGTCACTAGAATGGCCGCCCAAGCCAGCGCGCTCAAGAATGGCTCGGAGATGCGGAACACCAGGTAAATGAGCAGAAGCAGTACGCCATAGGAGACAACTGCCGTTAAACGTGTGGTTGTGGCATCCGTTGAAGGGGTGGCATTCATGGTCGTACTATAATCTGTACAGGTCGAGCGGACACGGACTGTTTCGTGTTCGAGCCAGTTTCTGGTAGTTTCTCTCCGCTCCACCAGGTCGCTTGCGGGTCACCCGGCAAACTTGGCATGTCCACAAAGCCCACTCTGCTTAATGCCCAACAGATTCGCCTCCTTGCTGTACTTGCTTTGATCAATTTTGTCAACTTTGCGGCACGCCAGGCGGTGGTTCCGCTCATTCCGTTATTGCGCGACTACTTCCAGGCCACAGACGCACAGCTTGGCTGGCTGCAAAGCGGACTCTTGGTTGTCCTCGCCGTCGGCAGCTTTCCCTTCGGATTTTTTGCTGATCGCTTCAGCCGTAAGGCCATCATTGCAATCGGCATTATTTGCTGGAGCGTGGCGTCGTTCGCGGGCGGCTTGTTTTCGGTTTTTTCTTATTTCCTAGTTGCACGCGCCCTGGTCGGGCTGGGTGAAGCTGCTTATGCTCCAGCGGCTCAGTCCATGATTTCCGGGGCATTTCCAGTCGAACGCCGCGCCCTGGCGCAGGCCGTTTTTGCGTCAGGCATGCTTCTAGGAGGGGCAACTGGGCAGGCTCTTTCTGGAATCATTGGGCCTCGTTACGGTTGGCAGTCAGCCCTCTTTGTTGTAGCCGTTCTAGGCATTCTCCCAGGTCTTGCGCTGTTTAAGCTCGAGGAACCACCTCGTGGTCCACGATCTGAAGTCGTCCCCATCTTGCGGCTGCTTAGTGTTCCCGCATTCGTTTCCATGATTGCCGCGGGCATTTGCATCACATTTTCCAGCGTGTCGCTCATCTCTTGGGGAGTGGACTTTGCAAAGAACTATAAGGATTTCAGCTTGACCGAGGCTTCCGTCTCGCTGGCCCTAATTGCGCTTCTTTCCATGGTGCTTGGAGTCCTGGTTGGAGGCTACGTCGCGGACCGGCTTCACCGAATGTTTTCCTCCGGGCGAATTATCGCCGTCGCCGCGGCATTTCTTTTGGCGGCGCCGTTTCTCCTACTAGCCATACAGTCCGAGGAGAAGTCGACTGTTCTGGTGGGCCTGTTCGTCGCCGGCTTTTTCATGTCCTGGTATCACGGCCCGGTTACCGCCGTGTTGCACGATATGATGCCCCGCCGGGCCCATGCCACTTCTGTTGGCGTGTACATGTTTGCCACGCAGTTGGTCGGCGGGCTGGCCCCGACCATCGTGGGCAAAATATCTGACACGCATGACCTGCAATTAGGCTTGCAAATCGCTGTGGCCGTGATGGTCTGCGGCGCGCTGCTGATGTTCCTGGTGATTCATTTCATCCGGCGCGACGGCATTCGTCATCCTATCCTCGACGCTTTCCGCGTCGAGCCCGGCAACTGACAAATACAAAAAAAGCACCAGAGCGCTTCCAGTTCTCGTCCCATTGGTTCTCGAATGGATTACTTAATGCCGATCAAGTTGATGAGTCGCAGGACTTCGCTCTCCGGAACATCGTAAAGAGTCCGGATATCTTCTTCTTCCAAGCGCTCGCGTAAATACTCGGCGGAGACAAAACTGGCCTCGCGATCCGTCAGGTCGCGGCCGGACTTTCCGCGAAACTTCACAAAGGCGGTGTGCGCAAGCCCCACGACATGAGCTTCGCCGTCAACAAAGAATTTTGTGTCAATAGTGTCCGCATGCCGCGTAGCGATGCCGTTCCACATGTGCGAGAAGCGGCACTGGTAGGTTTGTCCGCCCAGTTTGGAAGTCACCTCAAACGGACCGACAAACTGGCTCATCGCACCAGCGTTGGCCAGGACGGGGCTTGTCGTCATCGGGTGGCCACCACAGCCGCCTCGGCGTGCGAATAATTCTTCACGGCTGCGCCGACTCCCGCGCCGCTTCCGACGCGGAATCCCTGATCAATCAGGCACTTCTCCAGCGCGGCGAGGAACAGCAGCACGTTGGGTTTCTGGCTGCAGTAGCCCATCAA
>Ga0137384_10004681_pt1 | contig 10959 bp, 7 predicted proteins | sample SagtaG_2_FD_104922 | JGI IMG/M metagenome (GOLD analysis project Ga0137384, IMG submission 104922) | Vadose zone soil microbial communities from Sagehorn Ranch, Mendocino, California, USA - Sage2_R_60_16 metaG | ecosystem: Environmental > Terrestrial > Soil > Vadose zone | place: USA: California...
GGGATTCGGCGCCGTGTGGACGACGATGCTGCGGCCGGAGAACGGCTCGATTTCGTACCCGATGCGCGCGAGCAGCTCGCGATGCGCCTCGATCGCATCGAGCTCCGCGGGCGCAAAGTCGAGCGTCAGGGGGAGGAGCAAGCGCTGCGCCGGCGCGCCGTCGCCGGAGAGCTGGCGCATCACATCTTCGTAGAGCACGCGCTCGTGGGCGGAATGCTGGTCGACGATCGCGACCCCGCCGTCGGTCTGGAAGAGGATGTAGGTATCGAAAACTTGAAGCAGAGGCGGGGTTCGGGGCTCGGGGCTCGGGCCTAGGGCTCCGGCGGAAAAGAGCTCGAGCGGCACACTGATCCCGCCTGCGAATTCCCCAGCCCCTAGCCCCGAGCCCCGAACCCCGCCCAGCGGGAACGCCGCCTCCAAAGGTGCCAACGCTTCTTTCACCGCCTCCTCAACCACCCTTTCAACAAAAAACTTGTCCCGAAACCGGGCCTCGAGCTTTGCGGGATGCACGTTCACATCCACCGCGTCGCCCGGCAGATCGAGAAACAGCAGCAGCGAGGGCCGGTCACCCGGCGCAATCGTCGAGCGATAGCCTGCTTCCGCCGCCCGCAAGGTGAACGGGTCGCGAATCGGCCGGCCGCGCACGAAGACGTAGCCCTTGCGGCCAGCGGGACGTGCCTGCGCCGGTCGTTGCACGAGCCCTGTCACTTCCAGCGGCCCCGCGCGATGCGAGACCGCCACCAGCGTGTCGGCCAGCTCGCCACCCCACAACGCCCGCACGCGATCGATCAAGCGAGTGGCCGGTGGACAGTCGAGCAAGACGCGACCGTCGCTCGTCAGCGAGTACGCGACGTCGGGGCGCGTCAGGGCGAGCACGGTGAGCGCCTCGACTGCGGCGCGGGTCTCGGTCGCGGTGGCGCGCAAGAATTTTCGCCGCGCGGGTGTGTTGTAGAACAGGCCGCGGACCGTGACGGTCGTGCCCCGCTGGCGCGCGGATTCGTCTTCGCCATCCAGCTTGCCGCCGATCAACCGGAGGCGCGTCGCTCCACCGTCGGCGTCGTTGCTCGTTTCCAGCTCGACGCGCGAGACGGAGGCGATGGCCGGAAGCGCCTCGCCGCGGAAGCCGAACGTCGCGACGCCGATCAGATCGGTCGCCGTTCGGATCTTGCTGGTGGCGTGGCGCTGCAGCGCGAGCCGCGCGTCCTCGCGGTCCATGCCCGCGCCGTCGTCGCTGACGCGAATCAGCGTCTTGCCGCCGTCCTCCAGGTCCACGCGCACCGCCTGCGCGCCGGCATCGAGCGCGTTCTCGACCAGCTCCTTGACCACAGATGCGGGGCGCTCGACGACTTCGCCAGCCGCGATCTGATCCGCAACGTGCCCTGCCAGCAACTGGACGCGCGCGCGGGCGACGACGCTCACAATCCGATGATTTCCTCTCCGAGCACCCACCCGTGAATTCCGTCCGAGCGATACACTTCCCGCCAGGGACCATAGCTCCGGTCCACGAGGAACGCACCACCGGCCGGGACTGTCGCCGCGGCGCTCGCCGCACCGTACGGCGCTGCTCGGACCGGCGCCGCGTCCACGGCCACCACGGCGACAGGCCGATTTCGCCGCTGCCACTCTATCGCCCCGAGGACCGTGGCCGCCGCTGCGACGGCGCCGATCAGCACGAGCGCCACGCGGCGGCGGGCACCCGCGGCGACGGCGAGCCACAGAACCACCCAACTCGCCGCGCCCAGAAATCCCCATTCGATCGGTGTGGCCCAGCCGACGCGGAGGAGCTGTTCGGTCACAGGATCCGGTGCCGGCAGCAGCCGCAGCGCTCGGCGAATCGTCTCATTGCGCGGCGCCAGTCGCGCCGCACGAATCCATGCCGCCGTGGCCTTGCCGTCCGCCCCCGCGCGATACAGCGTGGCGCCGAGATTGTACCAGTGCGCTGGATCGCGCGGGTCGCGCGTGGCGCGCGCGGCGAACGAGTCGGCCGCGGCCCGCAGGGCCCCGGCCTCGAATAATGCTTCCGCGCTGGCGGTCTGCTGCGATTCGACCCGTGGAACGAAAACCAGCAGCAGCAGCAGCCCCGTAGTCACGAGCGGGTGCGGTCGCCTGGTCCCACCCCCCGTTGGTCCGTCCGCGCCCAGGACGCGCAGCACCTGTTGGATCTCGGCCGCGAGCTCGGCCGCGTCGCCTAAGCCACGAGGCCCATAACGCGCGGCACGCAGCCGGTCGCGCAGCCGTTTGACGTGATCGGCAACGGCGCTATCGACGCCGGCGGCGCGTAACGCTTGCGCCAAGCCATCCCCATCGCGCGCGAACGGATCTGAGACATGACTCGCGAGCACCGCAAGAAACTCACGCTCAACGCGACCCAGCGGCGTCAACTCCGGTCCGACAGTCGCGATGGACGGCGTGCCTGCCCGCGAGCGGCGCCGCACCATCCACGCGAACAGCGGCGGCACAAACAGCACCAGTAGCCAGCCTTCCCACCCGAGGCGCCGGCCCAGGCGTTCGCTGGAAAGCTCGCCGCGGGCCGGCAGCAGCGGTGGAAGCACCCGCGCGGCACGCGGCTCGGCCCCAGGCGCCACGGCGAGCGCTTGGGGCGACGATGTCGCCGTCTCGTAGCGCCCGGTTGTGGCATTGAAGTAGGGGTACCGCACTTCGGGCAACTTGAAGTTGCCGGCGGAATCCGGCACGGCCAGGAAGTGGAATGTCTTGCCACCGGCGACCCGCCCAGCCACCGGCGCGACACGGACCTCGGTCTGCGCCGGGTAGACGCGAAACCCGGTGGGCCAGCGCAGCGCGGGCTCGGGCCAGAGCGCCACGTTGCCGATGCCGGTGACCGTGACCGACGCTTCGACCGGCTCGCCAACACGCGTCGTCGCGGGATCCACCTGCAGCTCGAGACTCAGACGTTCGCCGACGACGTTCGTCGCCGGGGTGCTAGGGGGCAGCGGCAGGACCGTAATGGCAATTGAATCACTGCGGAGCGCGTACCGCTCCTCACGACTGAAGAACGAGAACGTCACGGGAAGCGCGTATTCGACGGAGGCCGGCGGGATAATCAATCGGCCAGGCGTAAGTGGGAACACGACCTGATGTGCAATGAACAGATCCAGCCAGCGACCGCTCACCTGTCGTGAGAGCGCAACGCCAGATGAGGTGGCGGCCGGATATGCCCATACGCCTTCCGGCGTGACGAGCGTCAGGAAGGGCGGGCGGCGCATGCGCTGACCCAAGTCACGTGGGATCCAGGCGGCGGCAATCACATCGACCTGCTGACCGGCGAACACCGTGTCGCTCGGCACGAGCATGGTGAGCGCGACGCGATCGGCGCGCCGCGAGACGGGCGCGCGCGTGGTTTCGAGCAGCGAGCGGGCCAGCGGGCTCAGCGTCAGCGCGGTGCGATCGGCGGCACTGTCCACGGTGACGAGAATCGGATCGGTCGATACGATGCTGCCCCCTTGCCGCGCCCGCACCGGACCGATGAGAAGCGCGCCAGGCTGCTGCGCACGCAGCTGCAGCTCGCGGACGGTCGTCCGCGTAGATCCGGAGGCGCCGTTGATCGCGACTTCCGTCATATCGCGGGAGCCCACGATTGCGAATCCGTTCATTGAAGGAAGCACGATCTCGACGGCATCGGCGGAGCGCGTGCGCGCGCGCACCGTCAGCGTCAGTTCTTCGCCGACGCGCAGCTGCGTGCGATCGACGCTGGCGGTGACTTCGGCCCCTTGTAAAAGGGCCAGGACAGCGACCAGCGAAAGCGTCACCAGTCCTTCACTCCCGCGGGCGCGGCGCGCCGCGTGCGACCGGTGCGATCACGCCGCGTGCGCAGCTCTTCCTGCCCGATCGACTGCAGCACCTGATCCGCTTGCGACTCGCTCATGCCGCTTCCGCCACGCGGCGGCGGTGGCGGCGGTTGGGCCGCTCCGCCTCCCCCACCACCAGACGGCGGAGGTGGAGGATTGGGCGTGTTCTGTCCGCCGCCGCCACGCAGCCGATTGACGAGCTCGAGGTTCCATTTGGCGCGGATGTGGTGCGGCTGCAGCAGTAACGCCTCGCGATAGGCACGCTCGGCGTCCGCCAGATGCGCCTCGCGATTGACGCTGTCCGCCTTCGCTTCGCGCAACCCGAGGAGACCAAGATTGTACAGCGCCCGGAACCGCAGGTCGGGATCGAGTGAGGAGGCCGCCCGGGCAAGCGCCGCGCGCGCCAGCGCCGGATCGCCCGCGGCGAGTGCCGCGGTGCCGGTGTTGTACCATGCCGTGTCATCGTCCCCGTGTGACTTCAGCTCGGCCAAGTACGCCGCGGCCGCGGCGCGCGAGTCCCCCTTGTCCCACGCTTTCTCGGCGGGTGAGCGCGGCCGCTGCGCGTGCAGCGCAGGCACGACGCACAGCAACAGACCAATCAGCGCGGCGGTGCGTCGGGTGAACGTCTGGGCAGCCAGCACCAGACCGGCCAGGAGCAGTGGAATCCAGGCGCGCGGCCGGCCGTGTTGCGTGCGACTCTCAGTCGCCGTGGCCCGCTTGTACGAGGCGACGAGATCACGCACAGCACCGGCCTGATCCGGCAGCTCCGCCGCGACAATCGTTCCCTGCGCCGCGTCCGCGATCGCACCCAGCACATCGTCGCGCCGGCTCGTGAGGATCTGATTCCCGGATTCGTCCTGCTGCCACGAGACCAGCGTGCCCCGATCGTCGCGCACCGGGATTTTCGTCGGCTGCTTTCCGCCTTCCGCCACCAGGATCAAATGAATGCCGAGTCCCGCGAGCCGGCGCGCTTCCTGAACCGCCTGCTCCAGCGAGTCGTGCGCTTCGCCATCGGTAAACAGCACGAGCACGCGATCGGCGATTTCGGGACTGGCATGCAGGAGATCGATCCCCTGAGCCAGCGCCGGTGCCAGCGACGTCCCGCCTTCGGACGCGACATCCGGATCCAGGGCATCGAGATACAGTGTCAATGCCGAGCCATCGACCGACAGGGGCGAGAGGATGTAGCTTGTGCCCGCGAAGGCGGAGAGCCCAAGGCGATCGCCGTCGAGGTCCTGCACGAGGCGGCGCGCCTCGCGCAGCGCCCGCCGCAAGCGGCTGGGCTTGACGTCTTCCGCCAGCATCGAGCGCGAAATGTCGATCGCGAGCACGAGGTTGAGCCCGCGCGTCTCGGTGACGATCCGCTCTTCGCCCCAACGTGGTCCCGACAGGGCGACGGCGGCGAGCCCCGCGGCCAGGCCCAGGGCGGGAGCGCCGAATTGACCCGCCGAGCGCGCGATGCGGGCCGTTGCCTCCGACCAGGCCGCCGCGCGCCGCAGCCGGATGCGGCGCGCCCAGGCCCCCGCCGACCACACCGCGGCGGCGACCACGGGGGCGAGTGCCACGACGACCGGCGCGTCGAACGTGATCACGGGACCCGCACCGCGAAGGTGCCGGCGAGCACCAGCTCGAGCGCAAGCGCCAGCAGCCCAATGCCGAGCGGCCAGCGATAGGCTTCCTCGTAGCGATGGTAGACGAGATGCTGCACCGGCGTCTTCTCGAGGCGATTGATCTCGCTGAAAATGTTCGAGAGCGACGCCGCGTCGGTCGCGCGGAAATAGCGGCCGCCGGTCGTATGCGCGACTTCATCGAGCAGCTGCTCGTCGATTTTCACCGGCATCGTCTCATACCGCAGACCGAGCGGCCCCTGCCCCGTCGGCACGGGCGCCTCACCCTGCGTGCCGACGCCAATCGTGTAGATCTTGATGCCGAATGCCGCCGCGGCCTGCGCCGCGGTGCGCGGATCGACCGTGCCCTTGTTGTTCTCCCCATCCGTGAGCAGCACCACGACCTTGCTCTTCCCCGGGGCGCGGCGTAACCGGTTCGCGCTCGTGGCGATCGCGGTGCCGATCGCCGTCCCATCCTCGAGAATGCCCACGCGCAGCTGACGAATCGCTTCCTCCAGCACCTCGTAATCCGTCGTGATGGGCACCTGCGTCAACGCCTGCCCGGCAAAAGCGACGAGCCCGATCCGATCCGACGACCGCGCGCGCACGAATTCGGTCGCCGTGCGCCGCGCGACATCGAGCCGGTTGGCGGGCGAGAAGTCTTCCGCCAGCATGCTGCTGGAGATATCGACCGCCAGCACGATCGAGATCCCCTCGCTGCGCAGCTCCGCGCGCGCCGAGCCGAGACGCAGACCGGCCGCGGCGACGATCCACGCGGCGAGGCAGAGCGATCGCAGCGAGACGGGCAGGCGAGCGATCCACAACCGCTCCACCGGTCCGAACGCCGGCCGGACATCGCTCATCGGCGCGCCCGCGAGCTTCGCGAGCCGCCGGCGCCGCCACCACCACCACAGCGGGAGCGCCGCGAGCAGCAACAGCAGCAGCGGCCGTCCGAAGCTCATGCCGACGATCCGTTCGAGCCGAATTCGCGCGCGAGGGCACGGGCGCGCGCGGCGAGTGGCGCGATGTCCACTCCGTGGGCCGTCGCAAACGCGACCTGATCGAGCGCCTGCAGCAGCTCACGCAGGTCGCGCAGCGGCGCGTTCGGCCGGGCCCGTTCGACGGCTTCCAAGCATTCCGTCGTGCTGAGCGCCTCGTGCGCATCGGGAATCGCGCGCGCCACCGCTCGCCGCAGACGCTGGGTCGCGCGCGCCGCCACCGCCTTCGGCTCACCGGCAGAGAGCCAGCGCGTGTCCGGGACCTCCCCATCGACCACGAGCCCCGCTAGGGCACTGGTCGCGATGACGCGTGGGCCGCGGCGTCGCCAGACAATCAGGAGCAGCAGCGCACCGCCGGCGACAATCACCCCCACAAAAGCGGGAATCGGGCTGGTTCGCGCAAGCCGGAGCGGTCCGACGGCGGGTTGCGGCGCGGGCGCCTTCACGCTGTCCGGGATCACACTCGCGATATGGAACGCGGCCGTACCGCCCGGCAGGGAGTCCGCCGTACCATCAGGACCCAGTCGCCAGATCGGCGGCATGTCGAGCGTGATCTCGCCCGGCCTCCACGCCACCACCGTATAGCGCACGACCCAGTAGCCGGCAGCCGTGGCGACCACCACCGGATCGCCGAGCGGCTCGGCAACCATGCTGGAGGCGAGCTTGGCCGTGCGCACGCGCCAACCGGCGGGCGCGGGCAATGTGCGCTCGAGCCGGATCGTATCACCGACCGTCGTCCGGCTCGGCGAGGCGGTCCAGCCATCGCCTTGCAGCAGCAGCACGACGACGGTCAGAGCGATCATCGGCTCAAGCGCTTTGCGCGCTCAGCGAAGGCACGCCGCAGCGGCACACCGTACGGGACGGTCGTGGAGAGCGAGACCCGATCCACCCCGGCCTGCACGAGCTTCCGGCTGCGCTCCTGCTGCATCGCTTCAGCCGCGACGCGAATCCGCGTGCGCGTCGGCGCGTGGCTCGTGTCCACGAGCAAGCGCTGCCCCGTCTCCGCGTCTTCGAGCTCGACCCACCCCGCGTCCGGGAGATCGTACTCGCGCGGATCGTCGATGGTGATCGCCACCACTTCGTGGCGCGCGGCGAGTTGACTGAGCGGGACTTCCCACTCTGCCGCCCTGAAGTCCGAGAGGACGACGATGATCGCCCGGTGCCGCAGCAACTTCGCCGCATACGTCAGCGCTCCACCGAGGTTCGTGCCCCGGCCGCGTGGAGCGAACGCCACGAGGTCGCGGATGACCCGGAGCGCGTGCGCGCGGCCCTTCGCGGGTCGCACCACGTATTCCGGTGCGTCGGCGAAGAGCAGCGCGCCGACGCGGTCGTTGTGTCGCGCGGCGGCGAGCGCCAACACCGCGGCGACCTCTACTGCCAGGCCGGCTTTCGTGTAGGGGCGTCCGAAGTGCAGCGAACCGGACTGGTCCACCACGAGCAGGAGTGTGAGCTCGCGCTCCTCCATGAACGTCTTGACGAAGGGATGTCCCATCCGTGCGGAGACGTTCCAGTCGATTGCCCGGAAGTCGTCGCCCTGCTGGTAGGCGCGGACCTCCGCGAACTCGATGCCCTGACCACGGAAGACCGACCGGTATTCGCCCGTGAACAGCGTGTTGACCAGGCTGCGGGCGCGAAGCTCGATCCCCTTGACGTGCCGCAAAACTTCCGCGGTCACGGCCCGCCGGCGCACCCGGTGGGCTGGAGTCCCGCCGCGCCGACGATCCTTGCCCTCGAATGTCACGGCACTCCCACGGCCTCCAGGATCTTCGCGATGACCTGGTCGGCGGTCATGTCTTCCGCTTCGGCCTCGAAGGTGAGCAGCACGCGATGCCGCAGCACGTCGAAGGCCATCGCCTTCACGTCCTCCGGCACGACGAACGCGCGCCCGCGGAGATAGGCGTGCGCGCGGGCAGCCTGGGCGAGGTAGATGGAGGCGCGTGGCGACGCCCCGAACGCGATCAGCGGCTTGAGCTCGGGCAAGCCGACGGCCTGCGGCTCGCGCGTGGCCCGCACGGCATCCACGATGTAGTCGACCACCTTCTGATCCATGAACAGCTCGGCGATCGCGCTCCGCGCCGCGAGGATCTCCTCCGCCTCCGCAATCCGCTGGACTTCGATGGGCCGTCCCGATGCCATCCTGCCGACGATCTCCTTCTCGGCGTCGCGCGTCGGATAGCCGACACGCACCTTCAGCATGAAGCGGTCGAGCTGCGCTTCCGGGAGTGGATACGTCCCTTCGTGCTCGATCGGGTTTTGCGTCGCGAGCACAAGGAACGGCTCGCCGAGGTAGAAGGTCTCGCCGCCGATCGTGACCTGTTTCTCCTGCATCGCCTCGAGCAGCGCCGACTGCACCTTCGCAGGCGCGCGATTGATTTCGTCGGCGAGCACGAGGTTGGCAAAGAGCGGACCCTTCTTGGGATAGAACTCCTGCGAGCGCTGATCGAACACCATCGTGCCGATCACGTCCGCCGGCAGCAGATCGGGCGTGAACTGAATCCGGGAGAAGCTGATGCGCAGGCATTCGGCGACCGTTCGCACCGCCAGCGTCTTGGCCAGACCCGGCACGCCCTCGAGTAGAATGTGTCCCCCGGTGAGCAGCCCGATCAGCAGCCGCTCCACCATGACCTCCTGCCCCACCACGCGCTTCGCGACTTCGCGCGTGATAGTCTGCGCCAACACCGCGTCGGTCGTTTTTGCCGTGCGTGTAGTCATCGGAGCGACGCCTCCGCGGCGCGCTTCACCGTCGGTTCCTTGTCCCGCGCGTAGAGCTCGAGCAACGCTTTTGCCTCCATTCGATCCAGTCGCGCCAGTCCTTCGATCGCGGCCGCGCGCACGAACGGCGTGCGGCGTGGTCTTCCACCGGGCTCGGCGTACTTCGCCAGCACTTCCAGCGCCTCCTTGGCGCCGAGCTGGCCGATCGCCTTCAGCAACGCAGCCAATACCCCTTCGTCCTTTTCCTGCTCCAAACGGCGCACCAGCACCGTCGTCGCCCCCACGTCGCCGGCAGCCGCAATCGCGCGCGCCGCGGCGGTGCGGACCAGCACCGATTCGTCTTTCAGCGCGGGCATCGCGGGTCGCGCGATCTCCCGCCCTCCCAGCTCGGCCAGACCAAGCAGCGCCGCTTCGCGCACGCGCTCATCGGCGTGCCGCGTCAGTCCGACGAGCGATTCGGTGACCGCCGGGCTCCCGCTCAACCCTAAGAACTCCGCCGCCGCCGCGACCACCTCGGGAACTTTGCTCGCAATGCGGCTCTGCAAGAGCTCTATGCTGCGCTCGCCGGCCGCGCGCACGGCGGCGCGATACGCTTCCCGCAGCTCCGGCGCCACGTGCAGGTACGCGTCCACCACGAGACCGGCGGAGACGGCGCCCAGCGCGCCGACCGCGTTCACGAGATGCGCGCGCTCGGCAGGCGGGACCCGGGGCTCGCCCAGCCGCGCCACCATACGCTCCACAATAGCTTCGTCCGCAAGCGCGCCCGCCACCTCCCCGATGGCTTCCTGAATCTCGGGATCCTGAATCTTGCTAAGTGAACGGTCGAGTCCGGCAACGACTTCCGCTACCGCACCAATGTCGCGTAATGCAATCACGTCCGGGGTGAGACGTCGCAGTTTCTCGATGATTGTGCGCTGATCTTCCGGCCGTGAGGCAGCTTGCAACGCGATAACCGCACGTCGTGCTTCTACATCGGCCGGCAGCACATCCGGCCGGAACGCCCCGGTCTGTCGCGCCGGCGCCACCGTTTCGGACCGCAGCGGCGGCGCGGCGGCGACGAAGACGGGCGCCGATGGGACGACCGTTGGTGGAGGTTCTGGAGGTGCGGGGGAAGGTTGCGGAGGCGGTGCAGCTGGTGGAGCTGCGGCTGGTGGCGCTTCACCGAGCACGCGCGACGCCGACAGCCGCTGGCTCGCGCGACGTCCCAACAACACGGCGATGCGGCCCAGGATGGCGTCGTCAGGCGCGACGGTGCCGACGGCGACGCCGAACAGCCCGAGCCACTGCTCCGCGGTGACGCCGGGATTGATCTGAATCGCGCGCACGCCGCGCGCGAACAAGAGTCCCGCGATCTCAGCCACCTGCGTGTTGCGTGGCAGCAGGTGTTGGCCGTGCCAGTGCAGTCCCGTCGCGCCGATCTTCCACTCGACTGTCCCGAGCGCGGCGAGCGCCGGCAAGCAGGAGCTGATCTGGCGCATGGCTTCCAGCACCGCCGGGTGCGACGGCGGATACAGGCGCGTCAGCCGGAACGTCGTGCCGATCGCGCCGAGCGCGCGGTCCACTGCTCCCGTGTCAATCGCCATCAGCGCTTGATACGCGTCCCCTTGTCCTCGACCGTAAACACCCATGTTGCGAAGCGCGAGGGCTCGATCGGATCATCAGGCTCGATCGCGTTCCACTCCACGTCGCTGCCGGAGCTTTGGGGTCCGGCGGCGCGCGCGTCCGCGTGCTGCACCATCGCGCCCGCCCGTTTAATCCACACGCCAAACTGCTCGGGACGCAGGTCGACCCACCCGCGCGGCGCGGCACTCAGCAGATCACCGGCCCCGCCGCCCC
>Ga0137384_10004687_pt1 | contig 10952 bp, 10 predicted proteins | sample SagtaG_2_FD_104922 | JGI IMG/M metagenome (GOLD analysis project Ga0137384, IMG submission 104922) | Vadose zone soil microbial communities from Sagehorn Ranch, Mendocino, California, USA - Sage2_R_60_16 metaG | ecosystem: Environmental > Terrestrial > Soil > Vadose zone | place: USA...
GAACTCCATGAGGCGGTCGGCATAGTAGAGCCAGGAAACACGGCCGTCGCCGAGATAGGACGCGATGATCGTATTGATTAGCAGGCTGATCTGGGCAACCGAAACACCGATCACCGCCGGCCCCATCAGGACGAGAATCCGCCTCACCCCGGGGTCGGAGAAACCGAGCCTCGGTCGCGGCAGCATGCCAATTCGCACGAGCGCCGGGACCTGCAACGCGAGCTGAAGCACCCCGCCGACGAACACCGCCCAAGCGAGCACCATTACGGGCGGATTGAAATAGGGCGCAAAGAACACCGCACCGAAGATGAAGGAGAGATTCAGCAGCGTGGGAGTCAGGGCGGGAATCGCGAAGCGGCTCCAGGTGTTGAGAATGCCGCCGGCGAAGGACACGAGCGAGATGAACAGGATGTAGGGAAAAGTGATCCGCAGCATCGCCACGGTGAGGTCGAACTTCTCGGGGGTGGCCGCGAAACCCGGTGCGCTCACGTAGATGACGATCGGCGCGCCGACGACGCCGAGAGCGGTCACCCCGAGAAGGGCCAAGGCAAGCACGCTCGCGGTGCGATCGACGAGCAGTTTCGTCTCCGCATCGCCCCGGCGCGTCCGGTACTCGGAGAGGACGGGCACGAAAGCCTGCGAGAACGCGCCCTCGGCGAACAGGCGCCGCAGGAGATTCGGGATCCGGAATGCGACGAAAAAAGCGTCCGTTGCGAGTCCCGTCTTGAACAAGGTCGCGATCAGAACGTCCCGGACCAGGCCGAGAATGCGCGATACGAGCGTCATGCTGCTCACGGTCGCGAGCGCTTTCAGCAAATTCATGCGGGAATTATAGCTTTCACGGGCCGAAAACCTTGCGCGGGCCTGCGACTACGACTACAATTGCGCCCTTTCGTTCGGGGTTCCGCATGGCAAATACCAAGGGCGCGCGCAAGGCGGCGCGCCAGGCCGAGAAGCGGCGCAAGCACAACGCCAGCCTGCGCTCCGCGCTGACCAGCGCGATCAAGAGCGTCGCCAAGGCGATCGCCGCCGGCGACAAGGCCGCCGCGCGGAAGATTTTCAGCGAGGCCTCGGGAATCATGGATCGCATCGCCGACAAGAACGTCGTCCACAAGAACGAGGCAGCACGGCACAAGAGCCGCCTTGCCGCGCGACTGAAGGCGATGCCGGGATAAAGCCCAGGCCAGACGCGCGGCGGAAAAAGGCGGCGCAGCCGCCTTTTTTATTGGTGTTTCCTCCTTGCACTCTCCTGCAGTTTGCCGCAACAATCCGGTTTTCGTTTTGCGCATCGTTCCATGAAAAAGCCGGTCAGCCGGGTTCTTATCATCAACGATGAACAGTTGGTGTTGAAGGAATTCGTCAAGGGGCTGAATGCCGCCGCCCGCTCGCTCGACAATCCGGTCGGCATCACCTTCTCCGGGGTCGCCACGGCGCGCGATGCGCTCGCCGCGATCGAAGAGGACGGCGATCTCCAGGCCGTCGTCGTCGACGACAAGCTCTACACCCTCAATCAGAAAAGCGCCAAGAAGGAGATGTCGGCGCTGGAGCTCGTGCAGCGCGTCACGCGCTTCAGGCCCGAGCTCGACGTCTACATCCTGATCGCGCAGGAGCACGAGGACGAGATCGTGGATGCCCTCTTCGCGGAGGCGGTCGACGGCTACTTCTACCGCGAGGAGCGCGACTACCGAGGCATGTACCGGATTCTCAACGCGCAGATCCAGGAGCGGTCGCGCACACCGTTCTACGACCAGCTCAAGAACTACGTCTGGATGGCAAAGGACTCCTGGCACACCCCGGGCCACTCATCCGGCGAGTCGCTGCGCGGCAGCCCCTGGGTCAACGATTTCTACGACTTCATGGGCGAACACATCTTCGACGCCGATCTCTCGGTGTCGGTGAAGATGCTCGACTCGCTGATGGAGCCCACCGGGGTGATCGCCGAGGCGCAGACCGTCGCCGCCAAGGCCTTCGGCGCGCGCCGCACCTTCTTTGCGACCAACGGCACCTCGACCTCGAACAAGGTCATTTTCCAGACGCTGCTCGCCCCAGGCGAAAAGCTGCTGCTCGACCGTAACTGTCACAAGTCGGTGCACCACGGCGTTGTGCTGTCCGGCGGCCACCCGATCTATCTCGATTCCTCGATCAACGCGAAGTACAGCTTGTACGGTCCGGTGCCCAAAAAAACCATCCTCTCCGCGATCCGCAGGCACCCGGACGCCCAGGCAATCATCCTCACCTCCTGCACCTACGACGGGCTGCGCTACGACCTCGCGCCCATCGTCGGGGCGGCGCACGCGAAAGGCATCAAGGTGATCGTGGACGAAGCCTGGTACGGGTTCGCGCGCTTTCATCCGGCGTTCCGGCCCACGGCGCTCGAGGCCGGGGCGGATTACGCGACGCAGAGCACGCACAAGGTGCTCTCGGCGTTCTCCCAAGCCTCGATGATCCACGTGAACGATCCCGGATTCAACGAGCACCTGTTCCGGGAGAACTTCAACATGCACACCTCGACCAGTCCCCAGTACAGCATGATCGCGAGCCTGGACGTGGCGCGGAAGCAGGCGGTGATGGAGGGCTACAAGCTGCTTTCGCGCACGCTCGCGCTCTCGCAGGAATTGCGCGCCCAGATCAACTCGACCGGCGTGTTTCGGGTGCTCGAGCTCGACCAGCTTCTTCCGGAGGAGGTCAGGCGGGACAACATCCTTCTCGACCCGACCAAGGTGACCGTCGATATCGCGAGCTGCGGCTATACGGTGGAAGATCTGCAGCGGGAGCTGTTCGACCGCTACAACATCCAGGTCGAGAAATCCACGTTCAATACGCTGACTCTGCTGCTCACCATCGGTACCACGCGCAGCAAGGTCTCGCGCCTGTACGATGCGCTCATGCGCATCGCGCGCGAGGGCCGGGCGCCGCGCCGCCTGTACCGCTTCCCCGAGATCCCGGGATTCACGCGACTTCGCTTCCTGCCGCGCGACGCCTTCTACTGCGGCGGGGAGCTGGTGCCCCTGGTCGACGAGAAAGACAACATCAGACGGGACCTGCTCGACCGGGCGTGCGCCGACCAGATCGTCCCCTACCCTCCGGGCATCCCCGTGCTCGTCCCGGGGCAGGTCATCACGCGGGAAATCGTCCACTATCTGGTCGGTCTGCTGCGCTCCCAGAAGCGGGTCGAGCTTCACGGGATCGTGTACGACGGGTATCTACCCTGCCTGAGGGTCTTGAAGCCCGCCGAGGAACGGGGCCTGCGCCGCATCGGCTAGAAGATCCACCGACCGCGTCCGGCCTTGCCACGCGAAAATTGGTATGTTATACAGGCATCTCCGAGAAAATTATGCCGCCGTCATTGAACACGACCAAATTCGGCTTTCGCATCCGCACGCGGCAGGGCCTGGTGGTCGAGCGCCTCATGATTCGCGGCCGCGACGAAGCGGACGCCGAGAGGAAGCTTCGGCAGATGTACCTGGACTGCGAGATCCTGGAACGCAGCGTCCTGCAGCCCGCGGTGATGCAGCCGAGCTTGGCGCCGGGTTCGAGCACCCCGGAGGGAACGAGCTTCGAAGAGATCGTTTCCCTGATCAGCAAGTAGCGCCGGCGCTCACGACGCCTCGAGAAATCCCGAGGACAGCAATTCCTCCAGCAGCCCCGCGTAGTCCTGCGCCCCGCGGCTGTCGGGCGCATGGCTGAAAATGTCCTTGCCGAGCATGGGGCTCTCCGCGATGCTGACCGTTTCCGTGATGCGCGTCTCGCACAATTCCGCCCCGTACCGGGAGGCGAGCTTCCGCGCGATGTCGTGCGACATGCGCCGCCGCGAGTCGAACCGCGTCAAAAGGTAGCGACGCTCGACACGCCGCTTCAGCACGTGTTCGAGCGCCCGCAGGGTATTTTCGAGCGCGAGCGCCGCCCTCAGGGCGAGGTAGTCGGTCGAGACCGGGATCAGAACCCGTTCGGAGGCGAAAATCCCCGAGAGAGACAGCACCCCCAGCATCGGGCAGCAGTCGATCAGCACCGGGCACCTGCCGTCCCACCCCGCATCCAGTCCCCGCTTGAGCTTGTTCAGAATGTCCGGCCCCCTGCCGAACAGCGAATCCACCTTCATCAGTTCCATATGCGCCGGGATGAGCTCGCCGCCGAAGCGAACCGGCCGGGCGACCTCCTTGAGCGGCTTGCCCGCATTGAAATACGCGAACAGACTTTCCCCGCTGGAGGCTCCCGGGTTGAGGATCGAGCTGAGATGCGACTGCGCGTCGAGGTCCACGAGCAGCGGCACCCCTCCCCGCCGCGCGAGAGCCGCGCCCAAGTTGAGCACGGTCGTCGTCTTGCCGACCCCGCCCTTCTGATTGAATACCGTCAGGCGCGTTCCCATGCCGAATTCATTGTGCTAAGCTAATCGCCCTTCAGAGCAATTCGATTATCGCACAGGGCGACGAGATGACTTTTATCCGGTTGGCGCGTCACGCAGGCGACGCGGCTTCGCCCATTCGGCCCGACACCCGACGACGCCGAGCGCGGCGATAGTGGTTCTCACGCGCCTCGCGGCGCGTTCCAAAGAGATTTGGCGCAAGTGATTCGCTGCGCCGTAAACGTTGACGGGTGATTCCATGTCACATTCGATGAACACATACAGCCGGATTCCGGTCACCTTTACCCGCGGCGAGCGCGTATGGGTGTGGGACGAATCCGGAAAGAAGTACCTCGATGCGCTCGCGGGGATCGCGGTCAACACGCTCGGCCACGGCCACGCGAAACTGACGCGCGCGATCGCGGAGCAGAGCTCGCGTCTGATCCACACGTCCAACCTCTACCGCATCGCCGAGCAGGAAAAGCTCGCGGACAGGCTCGCGGCGATAAGCGGCACGGACAGCGTGTTCTTCTGCAACTCCGGTTGCGAAGCCAACGAGGCGGCGATCAAGATCGCGCGCCTGTACGGCCACGGCAAGGGCGTGGAGAACCCCGGGATCGTCGTCATGGAGAAGGCTTTCCACGGCAGAACGCTCGCGACGCTGTCCGCCACCGGCAACCGCAAAGTGCAGCAGGGATTCGAGCCCCTGGTGCCGGGCTTCGTGCGTGTGCCATTCAACGACATCGAATCGGTGCGCCAGGTCGCTTCGCACGACAAGAGCGTGGTCGCGGTGCTGGTCGAGCCGATCCAGGGCGAAGGAGGAATCAACGTCTCCTCGATGCGGTACCTGCGCGATCTGCGCGAGCTCTGCGACCGCCAGGGCTGGTTTCTCATGGTGGACGAAGTCCAGTGCGGACTGGGCCGCACCGGCAAGTGGTTCGTCTATCAGCACGCCGAAATTCAGCCCGACGTCGTGCTGCTCGCCAAGGGCCTTGCCTCGGGCGTGCCGATCGGAGCGTGCCTCGCCTGCGGGGCGGCCGCCGGGGTGTTCAAACCGGGGACTCACGGCTCCACGTTCGGCGGCAATCCGCTCGCCTGCGCGGCAGCCCTCGCGACGCTTGCCGCCATCGAGGAAGAAGGTCTCATGAAGAACGCCGAGCGCGTCGGCGGAATTCTGCTCGCCGGGCTCCGCGAGGCGCTCGCGGGACGTCCGGGCGTGGCGGAGGTACGCGGTCACGGCCTGATGATCGGGGTCGAGCTCGACCGGCCCTGCGGAGATCTCGTCGGGCAGGCCCTCGAGGCAGGCCTGCTCATCAACGTCACCATGGACAACGTGATTCGGCTGCTGCCGCCGCTCATCATGAACGAAGGCGAAGCCCGCCAGGTGCTTTCCATCCTCGTTCCTCTCGTGCGTTCGTTCCTCTCTCAAGCCCCGGCCGTGGTACACGCGCGCGCATGAAAAAGGCGCAGGCCCGGCTGCGGCACTACCTGCAGTTCAAGGATTTCTCGCGCGAGGATTACGAGCATCTATTCGCGCGCACGCGCTGGATCAAGGACAAGTTCAAGCGCTACGAGCGCTACTGGCCGCTCGAAGACCGCACGCTCGCCATGATCTTCGAGAAGCCCTCGACACGCACCCGCCTGTCGTTCGAGGCGGGAATGCACCAGCTCGGCGGCGCGGCGATCTATCTGTATACGCGGGACTCGCAGCTTGGTCGGGGGGAGCCGGTCGAGGACGCCGGGCAGGTGATCTCGCGGATGTGCGATCTGGTGATGATCCGGACTTTCCAGCAGGAGATACTCTCGCGTTTTGCGGCGAGCTCACGCGTCCCTGTCATCAACGGCCTCACCAACGAATACCACCCCTGTCAGGTGCTCGCCGACATCTACACCTACATCGAGCGGCGGGGGCCGATCCGGGGCAAGACGGTGGCGTGGATCGGAGACTCGAACAACGTGTGCAACACCTGGCTTCAGGCGGCGACGGTCTTCGATTTCAACGTGCACGTCTCGACCCCGCCGGGCTACGAGGTGGAACCCGAGCGCGCCGGAATCTACGACGACGCGAACTACGAGAGCTTCGCCGACCCGATGGACGCCGCGCGCGGCGCCGACCTCGTCACCACCGACGTCTGGACCAGCATGGGCTTCGAGTCGGAGAAGGAAGAGCGCGGGCGCGATTTCGAGAACTGGCAGGTGGACGCGGACATGATGCGCGCGGCGAGGAAAGACGCGCTGTTCATGCACTGCCTGCCGGCGCACCGCGGCGAGGAAGTCGCCGGCGAAGTGATCGACGGGCCGCAGAGCGTCGTCTGGGAGGAGGCGGAGAACAGATTGCACACCCAGAAGGCGCTGATGGAATTTCTCCTCCTGGGGAAGGTGAAGAAGGGCAAAGACGAGAAGGGGAAAAAGTGAAAGGCAAGATCAGGAAGATCGTCCTCGCCTACTCCGGCGGCCTCGACACCTCGGTCATTCTCAAATGGCTGCAGGACACCTACGGCTGCGAGGTCGTCACGTTCACCGCAGACATCGGCCAGGGCGAGGAGCTCGAGAGCGCGCGGAAAAAGGCGCGGAAGCTTGGAGTGAAGAAGGTCTTCGTGGACGACCTGCGCGAGGAGTTCGTGCGCGACTTCGTGTTCCCCATGTTCCGGGCGAACGCGATCTACGAGGGTGAGTACCTGCTCGGCACCTCCATCGCGCGCCCGCTTATCGCCAAGCGGCAGATCGAGATCGCCCGCAAGACCGGGGCGGACGCCGTGGCACACGGCGCAACAGGCAAGGGCAACGACCAGGTGCGGTTCGAGCTCGGCTACTACGCGCTCGAGCCGAATATCCGCGTGATCGCCCCCTGGCGCGAGTGGACGCTCGGCTCCCGGGAAAAGCTGCTCGAATACGCGGAGAAGCACGGCATCCCGATCGAGGGCAGGAAGAAGAGCGGATCTCCCTACTCGATGGACGCGAATCTGCTCCACATTTCGTATGAGGGCCGCATCCTCGAGGACCCCTCGCGCGAGCCCGAGGAGGACATGTGGCGCTGGACCGTGTCGCCCGAAAAGGCTCCCCGGCGCGGCGAGTACGCCGAGCTGGACTACCGGGGAGGCGACATCGTCTCGGTGAACGGGAAAAAGCTGAGCCCTGCAAGGGTCCTCGCGGAACTGAACCGCCTCGGCGGCAAGCACGGCATCGGGCGGCTGGATCTGGTGGAGAACCGCTACGTCGGAATGAAGTCGCGCGGCTGCTACGAGACGCCGGGCGGCACGATCATGCTCAAAGCACACCGGGCGATCGAGTCGATCTGCCTGGACCGCGAGGTCGCCCACCTCAAGGACGAGCTGATGCCGCGGTACGCCTCGCTCATCTACAACGGTTACTGGTGGAGCCCGGAGCGAGTCCTCCTTCAGACCCTGATCGACGCCTCGCAGAAGGGAGTGAACGGCCGCGTGCGCCTCAAACTCTACAAAGGCAATGTGATTGTCGTCGGCCGCGACTCGAAGTCGGGTTCGCTGTTCGATCCTGCGATCGCCACATTCGAGGAGGATCGTGGCGCCTACGACCAGGCCGACGCCGCCGGCTTCATCCGCCTGAACGCGCTGCGGATGCGCATCGCCGCGAACCGGCGGCAAGGGAAAAGACGCTGAGCGTTCCTATTCGAATTTGTTGGTGAGCGTGCCGATGCCCTCGATCACGATGCTCACCGTGCTGCCGGGCGTCATCGCCCCAACGCCTACCGAGCTGCCGCAGGCGATCACGTCGCCCGCCTCGAGCGTCATGTCCTGGGAGATCAGGCTCACCAGCTTCTCCGGGGAAAAGACGATGTCCGAAAGCGGATAGTTCTGCCGCTCATGGCCGTTGAGGATGGTCTTCACCGTGAGTTTGCCGGGCTCGATCTCGGTCTCGATGCAGGGACCGAACACCCCGAAGGTGTCGAAGCTCTTCGCGCGCGTCCATTGGGCGAAGACCGGATCCTTCGCGACGATCTCGATCGCGGTGACGTCGTTGACACAGGTGTAGCCGAAAATGTGCCTTGCCGCGTCGCTCTCGGACACACTGCTCGTGCGCTTGCCGATGACGATGCCGAGCTCGCCCTCGTACACCACCTTCCCGCTGTAGGATTTCGGCCCGCGGATCGGCTCGCCGTGCGCGAGGAGCGAGTTGTTGCCCTTGAGAAAATACAGCGGCTCGGACGGGACCGCGTGATCGAGCTTCGCGAGGAGCTCGTGATAGTTGTCGATCAGCGCGACGATCTTGCCCGGCACGCTCGGCGTGAGGAGCTTCGCACCGGCGAGAGGGATCGCCTGGGAGGTCGCCTCCGGGCCCGCGAACATGCTGCCGGAGTGCACCCGGATGGTGTCGCCTTCGAGCTTGCCGAAGTATTCGCGTCCCTGATGGGCGACGCGTACCCATTTTGCCATGAGACCTCCTCGAGCCGGGCGGCCCCGCGGGCGCTCAGCTCGCACCGCGCTCCGCCCGAAGACGCGCGATCATACGCCGGATTCAATGCGGTGCGCGCCCGGCTTGGCGATAATGGCGCCAACATCCGCCAAAACCCGGTCATTCCCCCGGCTTTCACGTGCGCATCCGAATCTACTCCGACCTCCACCTGGAATTCGCGCCCTTCGCGCCGCCCGCGAGCGACGCCGACGTGATCGTGCTCGCCGGGGACATCGACAACGGCGCCGCCGGAATCGGGTGGGCCAGAGAAATTTTCGGCGAGCCCGTGCTCTATCTCGCCGGCAACCACGAGTATTACGAGGGCGAGTTCGACGCGGTGCAGGAAGCCATGCGAACCGCGGCGCGCAAGCGCTCGGTCGAGCTCCTCGATTGCAGCGGTGTCGTCCTCGACGGCGTTCGCTTTCTCGGCTGCACCTTGTGGACCGATTACTCGCTTGCGCCGCAAAAAGAACGCCCTGCGGTCATCGAAAGCGCGCGCAAGCTGAATCCCGACTATCAATTGATCCGCTGCGGCTCCCGCGCTTTTGCACCGGAGGACGCGATCGCGCTCTGCGCGCGTCACCGCGCGTGGCTCGCCGCTGCGCTCGCCGCGCCCTTCCCGGGAAAAACGGTCGTCATCACCCACTTCGCGCCGCACCCGCGCTCGATCGCACCCGCTTATGCGGGCCATCGCGCCAACCCCGGCTTCGTTCTGGATCTCGAGGCGATCATGGACAGCGCAACGCTGTGGATCCACGGACACACCCACACTTTCTTCGACTATCGCGTGCGCGGCACGCGGGTGATCTGCAACCCGCGCGGCTATCCGGGCGAAGCGACCGGGTTCAGGCCCGACCTGACGGTGGAGATCTGATCGCGCGATTCATTCGCTATTGGAGTATGTACTGGACCTTGCCGATGATGTTTCTCGCGGGGACAAATCCCCAGGTTCGGCTGTCGCTGCTGTTGTCGCGGTTGTCACCCAAGACAAAGTAGTGGCCATCGGGTACCCGGCAAGACAAGCCTTCCGCGGTGTAAACACAACGTTCCCTGAAAGGAAATGCTTTCACTAGAGCTACGGCAGCAGGCGCCTCCGGTTCGATGAGGATAGCGTACTCCCGGTCGCCGAGTCGCTCCACATATTGAAGGGAGCGAACGGGGCGATCCTTGTGAACGTAATCACCGATTGGCCGGAGCGGTACCTCTTGTTCGTTGACCCAGAGACGCTTGCTGTAGTACGAAATTCTCTCACCTGGAAGACCGACTACTCGCTTGGCATAGCTCAAAGCTGTATCCTCCGGATACTCGAAGACGACGATGTCTCCTCTTTGCACCTCGGATGACATGCCGGTCCTCACAACGTGAATTCCGTACGTTCCGTAATTACCATACCCCCATTTTTTCACAATCAAATTGGCGCGAGGCTCAATGGTTGGAGCCATCGATCCGGACGGAAAGCGGAACGGCTCGAAAAGGAAAGCACGAACCCCGAACGCCAGCCCCGCAAACGCAGCGACTATTCCAACCAAGCCGTACCAGCGGCTGTACCAGGGGCGCCTGAGCACCCTGGAGTCTCCGGCGACGCGATACGCATGGATCGCGCAGATTATCGCGACGAGCAGCGCGATAGCGTCGCCGGCCAACTCCCTGTCGCGAAGTACAAACATGTTGCCCAGTGCGATGATCAGCGCAAGGGCAAAATACGCCGCGGCCCAGCGAGGCCGAGCGACGTACAGCATTCCTGCAGGCGGGATCAACAACCCCAGCACGGCCGCAATCCATTTCTTCGGTTTGCGGTAGATGGCGGTGGATTCCATCGATGCCAGACTACCATAAGGGATCGCGCCGGGCGTTCGGTATAATCGCGGGCCATGCCCTCTTTCGACATCGCCTCCGAAGTCAACAGGGTCGAGCTGAAGAACGCTGTCGACCAGGCGAACAAGGAGATCGCGAACCGCTTCGATTTCAAGGGCTCGGACGCGCGCATCGAGCAGGCCGAGCTGGTGCTGACGCTCTACGCGGACGACGATTTCAAGCTGAAGCAGGTGACAGACGTCCTGCTCACGAAGTGCGCGAAGCGCGGCGTCGACGCGCGGATGTTCGACACGAAGGCGGTCGAGAAGATCGGCACCAAGGTGAAGCAGCCGATCCACGTCAAGGCCGGCATCGAGCAGGAGAA
>Ga0137384_10004688_pt1 | contig 10951 bp, 10 predicted proteins | sample SagtaG_2_FD_104922 | JGI IMG/M metagenome (GOLD analysis project Ga0137384, IMG submission 104922) | Vadose zone soil microbial communities from Sagehorn Ranch, Mendocino, California, USA - Sage2_R_60_16 metaG | ecosystem: Environmental > Terrestrial > Soil > Vadose zone | place: USA...
CACGCTTTTCTTGTTGTTATGTGAGAAGACGATAGACATCTGGCGCCGAAAACTCGACTGGATCGCCGAGCACGGTGGAATGGCCTTAATCGACACACACCCAGACTACATGGCCTTGGACGGCTCAAGTCAAAAGACCGAGGAGTACCCCATCGAACTTTACAAGGAGCTTTTGGATTATATCCGTTCAAGGTATTCCGGCGAGTACTGGCCTGCTCTCCCTAGACAAGTCGCTGCTCATTGCTCGAGAGTGTGGCCCAATCCCAGAACCACGCGTAGGATTCGACTCTCTTCCTTCGCTTAGGGGTGCTGACGATCGATGTCTGGTGCAAAAAGCTTGACTGGACAGTCCAGAACGGCGGGATGGGCGTTGGTGAACGTTCATCCTGATTATTTGTGCTTTGATGGCGCGGTGGCGAACACAAAGGGAATATCCAGTTAGCCGTTACAAGTCGTTTTTTGGAATACGTGAATCCGCGATACAACGGAGCCTTTTGGAATAAGACCGCGAGAGAGGTGGCACAATTTTGCGCTCGTGCCCTGAACGATCTCGCGGTTAACAAAGCGTAGAGCTATCGAGGCATCGCTTATATGGATATCACCGTTTTCGGAATGGGATATGTGGGCTGTGTCACGGCCGCATGCTTGGCCGACATGGGCCATTCGGTCACTGGCGTCGATTTACAAGAAACCAAGGTATCTCTTATTAACGCAGGAAAAAGCCCCGTAATCGAACCGGCCTTGGGAGACTTGATCCGTCGCGGCGTTGACGCGGGACGCTTGCGAGCGACCCAGCGCGTACAGAGACTGGGAGACCTCTCGTTGATCTGTGTTGGTACACCCAGTAATGAGAATGGCAGCTTAGGTCTTGCCCAGGTGGAAAGAGTTGTGAGCGAAATCGGCAAATTGCTACGAAGAGCAAACAGCTTCCACGTCGTAGTCGTCCGGAGCACCGTTTTGCCCGGAACGGTGGACAATGTGGTGCGGCCTTTGCTGGAACAAAAATCTGTTAAAGAGGATGGAAAGGACTTCGGTATCTGCATGAATCCCGAGTTCATGCGCGAAACCACGGCAATCCATGATTTTTATCATCCTCCATTTACGGTCATCGGGGCCTGCGGCGATCGTGCCGCCGAACGAGTTGCCGCTATGTATTCTAGCGTAAAAGCCCCTGTAGAGCGGACCTCTGTTTTGGTAGCCGAACTCATTAAGTACGCCTCCAACGCATTTCATGCGCTTAAAGTATGTTTCGCGAACGAGATCGGAAATCTCAGTAAGGGTATGGGCATTGATAGCCACAAAGTGATGGAGATTTTTTGCAAAGATACCAAGTTGAACATCTCCCCGTATTACCTCAGACCCGGATTTGCTTTCGGCGGCTCATGTTTGCCAAAGGATCTTCGTGCTATTCTCTACAAGGCTAAACAATTGGATTTGGAGCTACCGATGCTCGGCACTGTGCTTGAAACGAATCGTAAGCAAGTCGACCTAGCCTTCAATCTAATCCGCAAAACAGGAAAGAGTCGCGTGGGCGTCTTGGGGCTCAGTTTCAAAGGCGGAACCGACGATCTTCGTGAAAGCCCCATCGTGGTATTGATTGAAAGCTTGATCGGCAAAGGACATAGATTGGCTATCTACGACGCAGAAGTTGCTTTGGCGAAACTGGTGGGCGCGAACAAGTACTACATCGAACAAGCAATACCTCACATCTCATCTTTGATGGTTCCTTCTCCAAAAGAAGTCATCCAATCCAGTGACGTAGTCGTAGTCAGCAAAAATAGTCCCCAAATTCAGGAAGCCATCGCCAATCATAGCGATTCAAAGTTGATTATTGATCTAATCCGGTTGCCCCCCGAAGCTGTGAAGGCTTCTCCGAATTACCAAGGTATCTGCTGGTAGCACCGTTATAACGCAGGCTAATCATGATCCGATCTGTTAGCAAAATCCTGATGCTGGTTGAGAACTATTTTCCGCAGGACACTCGCGTCACGAACGAGGCAGGTTTACTCACTGACGCAGGTTACCAGGTCGCAGTGATCGCGCTTCGGAGACAGGGCCAGGCAGGACGCGAGACCCTGAACAGTGTTGAAGTTTACCGCCTGCCGACATTGGAGGTGTTTAAGAAAACTCCGTCTGTAAATGTTAATCGAATGAATCTGCTTTTGGTTAAGCTGAAATCTTTTCTTGGCTATGTTGTGGAATATTGCTACTTCACAATAGCGTGTCTTATTGTTAGCACTTACATTTTTGTACGGCGGGGTTTCGACGTGATGCACGCCCACAATCCTCCCGATACTCTCTTTTTAGTGGCTCTGCCTTTCAAACTATTCGGAAAGAAATTTGTCTTCGACCAGCATGACCTCTGTCCGGAACTTTACCGATCTCGTTATGGAGCTGCGGAAGGTTTTGCCACTCGACTCCTGAGAATACTTGAGTGGTGCAGCTTGAAACTTGCTGATATCACGATCGCTACCAACGAATCGTATAAGCAGATACAAATCAGCCGGGCGAATAAGAATCCCCGCGATGTCTTCGTTGTAAGAAATGGGCCGAACCAGATGCGAATGACACCGGTTGCGCCCAACACTCGTTTGCAAAGAATGAACAAATTCATCCTGTGCTATATTGGTAGCTTAAATCCCCAGGACGGCGTTGACTACTTGCTGCGCTCACTGCGGCACCTGTTGTATGATTTAAAGCGCTCGGACTTCCATTGCGTCATCATGGGTACCGGAGACTCATTGCAGGATTTACGTGATCTTGCTGGAAACCTGCAACTTAACGGTTGCGTTGAACTGCTCGGCTTCGTCTCTGATGAAGATTTGCAAGCCAACCTTGCGGCTGCAGATATTTGCGTGGACCCTGATCCTTCCAGCCCCTTGAACGATGTTTCTACTTGGATCAAGGTCATGGAATACATGGCATATGCAAAGCCGATCGTCGCTTTCGATCTTAAAGAAACACGCTTTTCTGCGGGAGATGCTGGCGTTTATGTTCGACCAAACAACGAAGCCGAGTTTGCGGAAGCCATTACCCAACTCATGGCGCAACCGGAGCTTCGGAAAAAGATGGGGACTTTCGGTCGTCGTCGGGTTGAGCACGAGCTGCAGTGGAACACGGTTGGCAAAAATCTTCTGGCTGCATATGAGACGCTTCTGGCCGAGAAATGAACAACTTCTATGAAGCTCATCGCGGGGAGGTACATCGAGTGCAGTTCTTGGATCGAGTCAGCGTTTTGCTCTCGCCCGGCCAGCTTAGGGTTCATCCTTGAGCGAGCGCGCCCGCCAGCTCCGGTTATTGAGGAAGCTCTGCCGGGCGAAGCCCGAGATCTGGCATGCCGGGATTGTCGATGTTAAGTTTGGTAAAAGCGTTACTGTCGTACAGCCAGTCAATCTCTATGGGTGCGCGATTGGAGATGGCAGCTTCGTCGGGCCGTTCGTGGAGATACAAAAAGGAGCGAAGATAGGTAACCGCTGCCGTGTTCAGTCACATTCATTCATCTGTGAGCTGGTCACGACCGGGGACGATTGCTTCATTTCTCACGGGGCGATGTTTATTAATGATCCCTTTGTTGCCGGCGGCCCGGCGAAGAAACGGAGCCTCTGGCGCCAAACCAGGGTTGGCAATCGTGTAAGTATCGGCACACACGCTACCATCCTCCCAGTTACGATCTGCGACCGCGCAGTCATCGGGGCCGGCGCGGTCGTAACCAAAGATATCACTGAAGCCGGCTTCTACGTAGGTAACCCCGCGCGGCTGCTTCGGCGACTTTAGCCGATTTAGCGATTCAACCCCTACCAACCCGCGGCTGTCCTCTGTCATCTGTCTTCTGATATCTCACTCCCTACTTCTCCTTCAAATGCGGACGATTGGGGCCGTTCCGTGGCTGAAACGGATGCCGCCTTCAAATGCTATAGAGGGGGAAGGATCACGTCTGTCAGTGCCATGGTTTTCATGCACGATTCCGGGCGAGCTGCCGAGCTGGCGAAAGCAAATGAATTGCTTGGGATTACATCTTTTTTTCTGAAGAATTTACGGATAAGATTCTTGAAGGGGAACAAGTATGCTCAACTCTTGTATAATCCGTTTCTTCGAAAAGCCTTCGCCTATTGCTACCATGCACAGGTTGAGGAGTTCGTACGGTTATTTGAGAAATCACCGTCGCACATCGACGGGCATCATCATATGCAGCTTTGTGCCAACCTCGTTCTAAGCAAATCGATTCCCGCTGGCATGAAGATGCGCCGCAACTTCTCATTTTGGCCAGGTGAAAAAGGCTTCTTAAATAGAGCCTATCGCAGCCTGGTCGATCGCTGGCTTGCCCGTAGATATCGTCTCGCGGCTTATTTTTTCGACCTGACTCAGTGCATTGAGGGAAAGAAACTGGATCGAGTCGCCGCCTGGCGAAGTCAAGCAATGTGGAACTCATGACACATCCGATCGTTAACGCCGAAGAGGAATATATTATGAGCGATGAATTCCACGTGATATTGCAACGCCTCGAGATCAGCGGTTATGCGCTGGTTTGATGTCGCTCGTCGCTTTATTGCTGGGCTTCAACTAGTGGTAGTCCTGCGGCAATTCAAGAATTCGTAATCCGTGAATCTAGTCGAACCCCACATTGCCAGCTTGTTCGGCCTTCAACTGCCGCAACGTCTAGCCCTTTTTCTCACAGTTGCCTTCATTGTCTTCCTTTTCCGGCGAGACATTCGGGAAAAGCCCGATGTCAGCGGCGCGCTTTGGCTTCCACTTCTTTGGCTGGTGCTCACTTGCTCAAGATCCGTTTCCGCATGGCTCAACATCTTCGGCTTGCACGTGAGCGGCGCTGCTTCAGTGGAAGAGGGAAGTCCGCTGGATGCGTGTTTTTACTTAGCACTGGCTATAGTGGGCTTTTGTGTCCTCATCAAGAGGCAAATCCATCTTTCAGAAATTGTTCTGAACAACGGTTGGCTCATCGCTTTTTTTCTCTTCTGTTTCATTTCCATCGCTTGGTCTGATTTTCCCTTCGTGACTTTCAAACGGTGGATCAAAATCCTTAGTCATCCGATCATGGCGCTGATCGTTCTTACGGAACCGGATCCCGAAGAAGCGCTGATACGGTTGATGAAGCGATGCGCCTATGTGGTCGTCCCGGTTTCCATTCTCTGGATCAAATACTATCCTCAATTGGGACGAGGTTTCACTGAGTGGGGCGCGGCAATGAACAGGGGCATCGCCGGGGACAAAAACATGCTGGGTGCAGATTGTTTCATCCTGGGTTTCTTTTTCTTTTGGTATTTGCTGCAAACCTGGCAAACCGAACGGAACACTCGGAGACGAAACGAGCTTCGGCTGATCGCCGGGTTCCTATTTATGATCGCATGGCTTCTTAGGCAGGCGCACAGTGCCACATCTACCACATCTCTATTTGTAGCGATACTGATAGTCGTGTTTGTCGGCATCCGTTCTATAAATAAAAATTTTATTGGAACGTACATATTAGCAGCACTAGTTCTCCTTGCCGCAGCAGAACTGGCATTTGGGATTTCAGGGCGTTTCTCCGAGGCTCTGGGTAGGGGCTCGGGTCTGTCGGGCAGAAAAGAGATCTGGAGAATCCTCCTAGCACTTCAGGACAATCCGATTCTTGGGGCAGGATTTGAGAGCTTCTCGTTGGGAGAGCGGCGAGGGCGGGTAGCAGAGGCGCTTTACGGGTGGGCCGGAGCGGCCCGTGGAGCGGCCCACAATGGCTATTTGGAAACCTATTTGAACTTGGGGTTAATGGGGCTAGCCATTTTAATTGGATTGATTATTGCGACATTCTGGAAAATACGCTTCGAGCTTTTTCGAAATTTTGAATGGGGGCGATATCGATTGGGGTTCCTCGCGGCAGTAGTACTATGGAACTGGGCGGAAGGAGTCTTCGACTCGTTTAGTCCTCTCTGGTTTGTTTTCTATATCATTGCTCTGGACTATCCACGAACTCACGTTGCGACTGTGCAACCATCTGTCGGGGCTGCGAGATCAGAAGTAAGCAGGGAATTCGCGTACGCGAAGGAGGACCATAACGCGGATTAGCGGAGTCGGCATAAAACTTCAGCAAGTGAGTCGAGAGTATTACAATAATACACCCATCCCCGGCTACATGCCTTACATCAACCCACATCCGCTGGTAAGCGGCTGTGCCAGTCCACCTAGCGCGCCCCAAAATCTCTGGATCACGGGACCATAAACCTTCTGTTCCAGATTCGACGACTGAGCAACTTTCAGCGACGAACGATTCAAGGTCGCCGCGGTTGCAGGAGCATCCGCCAGAACCTAAAGGCTGAAGTCGGCTCGAGGGATGAGTTCTGAATATATCGCCTTGGCTGGTGATCGCATCCTGGTCACAGGATCCAACGGTTTTATCGGCTCAAAAGTGGTCGAGAAGCTTCTCGAATACGGCTTTGCCAATCTTCGTTGCTTCGTTCGGCCCTCGAGCCGGCTTGACCGTCTCGAGAAAGCCCTCGGCCGGTTCGATGCCGGCAAGAATGTTGAGCTTATTACAGGCGATCTTCTCTCGCGCGATGACTGTAGGAAAGCCGCTGAAGGGGTTTCGATCATCTACCATCTCGCGGCCGGCATGGAAAAGTCATTCGCCGGCGCGTTTATGAATTCGGCGCTGACCAGTCGCAACCTGATGGACGCATTTCTCCGGTATGGCCAGCCCAAGCGCTTTGTGAATGTTAGCTCCTTTGCTGTTTATTCGACCTTAAGTTTGAAACGCGGCGACCTGCTTGATGAAAGTTGTCCTTTAGAAGATGCCCCGCAGGAACGGTTTGACGCCTATGGCTTTGGCAAGCTCAAACAGGAGGAACTGGTCAAAAAGTACGGCAGGAAATATGAGCTCCCATATGTGATCGTCCGCCCTGGGTACGTGTTCGGACCCGGCAAGCGAGAGTTGAGCGGCCGCGTTGGCATTGGCACGTTTGGGTTCTTTATCCAGGTAAACGGTTCAAATTTCCTGCCACTGACCTTTGTCGATAACTGTGCCGAAGCTATCGTCCTGGCTGGTCTCAGAGCCAATGTTGATGGCGAGATTTTCAATGTTGTGGATGACGAACTACTGACTGGCCGCCAATTTCTAAAAGCCTACAAGAAAAAAGTAAAATCCTTCCGATCAATCAGGATTCCTTACTTCGCTGGGTACGGCCTGTGTTCTCTATGGGAGAAATACTCGAAATGGTCTAAGCACCAGCTTCCGCCTGCGTTCAATCGCCGCCGCTGTGCCGCTGAGTGGAAAGGAAATCGCTACTCGAATCGGAAGCTTCGAGAGCAGTTGGGCTGGAAGCCGAGGGTCCCGATGGAAAAGGCGATGGCTGCGTTCCTTGAACAGTTCGAGACGGATGGTGAGACTGCGTCCGTTAAAGCGTTGAACCGTTACATCGAGAATCGACGATCCAGAATCCAGTATCGAGTATCGAGAATCACGCATCAGTCTTCGAGGATTGATTCTTAGTGCTCCGTCGTAAGCCCTCAGCCTTCGACCGCTCAACTAGTCAAAAGGCTCTCAACCATTAACACTCAACCATCAACCTCGCGCACCCTGCGGGTCGCGCTCGTCGGCTGCGGAAAGGTAGCCGATCAGCACATGTGCGCGATCCATCGCATTCCTGATTGTGAAATTGTCGCTCTTTGCGATCGGGAACCGCTCATGGCCAAGCAACTGAGTGAACGCTGTGGGGTTACTGTGTGCTTTTCGGATGCGCGTGAAATGCTGCAATCAGTGCGGCCCGACGTTGTGCACATTACGACTCCGCCACAGAGCCATTATTCGCTTGCTAAACAATGCCTAGAATCAGGCAGCCATGTTTACTTGGAAAAACCGTTCACCATTACCGCCAGTGAGGCCGAATCGTTGATTCAATTCGCTGATCGCAGGGATCTGAAGGTCACTGCAGGGCACAATCTTCAGTTCACGCTCGAGATGCTGGAGATGCGGCAGCTGGTTGGGAACGGATTTCTTGGCGGCAGGCCGATACACCTCGAAAGTTATTTCCCATACAGTCTGGACGATTCGGCTTACGTACGTCCGCTCCTCGGAAGCCATAACCACTGGGTGCAACAATTGCCGGGGCAGCTGTTTCATAATATCATCAGCCATGGGATTGCTAGACTCGCTGAGTTTCTTGATGACGAACTGACCGAAATCGTTGCCCTGGCAGGTCAAAGCCCGCGACTCCGGGGTCTCGGCGGACAGGAAGTTCTGGATGAATTAAGAGTACTGATCCGAGATAATAGCGGTGCAACTGCGGTTTTCTGTTTTTCCACACAGATCAAAGGACTTAACCAGTTGCGCATTTACGGCCCGGCCGGCTCACTTGTTGTCGATCAGGCCAGCGGGAGTCTTCTTCGGAACCGAAACCGCTCGTATAAGAGCTATCTCACCTATTTTATTCCACCGCTGAGGAATGCCACGGAACACCTTCGGAATGCGAGGCGCAATGTGGCTAATTTCCTGCGACGCCGGCTTTATCAGGACTTCGGCATGAAGGAACTGACCGAACGCTTCTATAACAGCATTCGGCTGGGAAGCGAACCGCCGATTCCTTACCGGGAAATCTTTCTCACCGCCCAAATCATGGATGAAATCTTCGCGCAAATTTATCCAGCTAAATCCCGTGATTTCGATCCTAATTTGAATAGCACCGCAGATAACAGAGGACTGAGGACGGCGGACGGAGGACAGATTGCGGATATGAAAAGGCGGAAGACGGTGGCGTAGCAACAGCTAAGAAAGATAGGAATGGCCGAAAAGGTATCAAGTTTTAAGGACTTGCGGGTTTACAAACTGGCATTTGAGCTTCAGCAGGAAGTCTTTGAAACTTCGAAACGGTCTCCAGCGGAAGAGCGTTATGCCCTTACGGATCAAGTCCGACGAGCATCTAGATCAATAGGCGCCAACCTATCTGAAGCCTGGCAAAAGCGTTATCTCGCCCATTTCATTAGCAAGCTCACGGATGCGGATGGAGAACAGACCGAAACGCAGCATTGGGTGGATACGGCCCTGGCTTGCAATTACATATCGGAGCTCCAGCAAAAGGCCATGCTGGAGAAGTGCTCCAGGATCGGTCAAATGCTCGAGAGCATGATGGCGAAACCCGAAAGGTTCTGCCGCCAAACAAGCTAGCTCGTCAGTCCTCAGTCATCGGTCCTCCGCCATCGGCCACGCCATGAAGTACATCCTCATCACCCCCGCACACAATGAAGAAGCTTTCATCGAGAAGACCCTTGCCTCAATGGTCGCGCAGACACTGTTGCCTGAACGATGGATCGTTGTCGATGATGGTTCCACGGATCGTACGGCAGAAATCGTCCACGGTTACGCTAAGCGGTTTTCGTGGATCCAACTACTCCGGCGGCCGCGGCGCTTGGATCGCAGCTTTGCCGGAAAGGTGCACGCCTTTAAGGCCGGTTTCGAACGCGCTGCATCGCTTCCATTTGAAGTGCTCGGCAACCTTGACGCGGACCTTTCATTCGAGCCGGATTACCTGGAGTTTTTACTACGGAAATTTTCCGAAGATCTCAAGCTTGGTGTGGCTGGGACTCCGTTCACAGAGAATGGCGGCTACGACTCAGCGCGGGATAGCTTTGAGGGCGAAAATCACGTTGCTGGGGGATGCCAACTTTTTCGGCGGCGGTGTTTCGAGGAGGTCGGCGGCTATGTTCCCAATCGGGCAGGGGGCATTGACTGGATTGCAGTCACGACAGCGCGGATGAAGGGTTGGCGGACAAGGTCTTTTCCTCAGAAACGGTTTCATCATTTTCGAACCCTTGGCACGGCGGGAAAAAGTGGGGTGGCGGCAAGCTTTTCGTATGGGGAAAAGGATTATTGTCTCGGCGGTTCTCCTGTGTGGCAGATCTTTCGGGTTGCGTATCGGGCCACAAAACAACCGGTCGACGGCTTAGCCATGCTGGCCGGCTACTGTTGGGCCGCACTACGACGAACTAAGCGACCTGTCTCGCCAGAACTGATGCGGTTTCATCGCCGCGAGCAGATGAAGAAACTAAAGGCCATCATATTGTCATTGTGCAAGTTGAAACGCGTCGACAATTTCCACCTGGCGACGGAGCGAGAGTGAGCGGAGGACAGAGGACTGATGACAGAGGACAGATGACTGACGACAGTAATCGGCAATCAGAAATTAGAATGATGTCCACCGATACTACGTCCGTTACGGAAGCCGAGGCGTTTTTCCGTGAATACACGTCGCAAGCTGCGATAGTAAAATACAGTCGCGCAACTGCTGGTTGCGGTATTAGTTACCTTCTTAACCACGATTACAAAGAGATTTACCTGCAGGCATTACGTCTTTTGCCTGTTGAGATCCAACAAGGAGGCCTTCGCGTGCTTGAATTCGGCTGCGGAGCAGGGATGAACCTTCTGCACTTGGTTTCTCTGTTGACTCAGCAAGGCATGCGCGTCGCCAGCGCTGTCGGGACTGATTTCTCCCCAGTGTTGATTGAAACGGCCAAACGTGAAGCGAAAAGCTACCTTCGCAGGAATGAGTTCTCTGGACTCGAATTTCATATTGCTAGAAGTGAAAGCATAATTAGCGACATTGCAGCGTCGATTGGCAAAGCCAGACCTAGCTACGAAAATTCGTTTCACTTCGTTCTGGGAGTAAACACAATCCGGTATTGCCATGCCGCGAAGAAGGAGATGGATAGTGTTCGAGCCATTTTCAATCTACTTGCCCCGGGAGGCGTCTGTGTTGTCATCGATATGAACAATCGCTTTCCGTTCTTCCGCAGCGAGTTAAGGAATCGGCTTCGCTGGAAGAAGAAGCCACAGTGCTACATCCCTTCCCTAGAGGAATACACCGCGCCATTCGTCAGAGCGGGCTTTGAGGTATTACGAAGCGAGCACTTTTGCTGGGTTCCTCACTCCGCCGGAAAATTCATGACCGGGCTTTTCAGCCAGATCTCGCCAGCC
>Ga0137384_10004692_pt1 | contig 10944 bp, 10 predicted proteins | sample SagtaG_2_FD_104922 | JGI IMG/M metagenome (GOLD analysis project Ga0137384, IMG submission 104922) | Vadose zone soil microbial communities from Sagehorn Ranch, Mendocino, California, USA - Sage2_R_60_16 metaG | ecosystem: Environmental > Terrestrial > Soil > Vadose zone | place: USA...
CCAAGTCGGTGTTTTGCCTGAACTGCAACGAAGCAGGACACGGGCCGACGTCCGAATGCAACGTCGGCTTCGCTTGCACATGCCTGACTGAAATTGGTTCGCACCCAATCAAGAACCTGGTGCTTCTCGGGAGGCAAAGCTCGGCGGATCGATATTCCGGCCGCGGCAATGCGGCTCAACGTTTCACCAGGGTCCGGGAGGTCATATAACTTTACCAGCATATCCATAGGGCTGAAACTCCTCCATCAGCGAAAGCTGGAATCATAAGGGCGCTCGAGTCGTGTCGCCAGCGCCGGTTTGAGCCGGATCATTAATCTGCTCTTTCGTGCGCAGCGAAATTCGCTTTGTCAGTCAAGCGGAGCGACGAAGCGCGTTGTGTACGTGGCGGATGGCGACTACTTGTTGTTCGGGGTTCAGTCACTCGGCCTTTGCCATCGCATTTTGTACAGCGCGGAGGACATATTTTGCGTCCCAAGACAAGACCGCGCGGCTCGGCGCGCCTGAGCTCAAGTTTCCGGAACCAATTGGCCCAACTCCATTCACCCAATGGGCTATGACCTTTCTGGATCAACGGGAGGTCGAGCAGCGCCGCTGGATCCGACAGCGGCCTACCGCGCGGAAGGATCGACGGAGCGCAGACTGGAAAGACCCGCTCGCGAAAGAGTGGCGCTTGCAATAACGTGGCGCGGGACTCTGCCAGAGTGGTCCACAAAATCCGCGCGTCCAGTGACGGCCTAACAGCCTCGGTCTCGACGGGCACGAAATCGATCTCGATTTCCGAGTAGAGTGCGCGAAAGCTTCTCAGCCGGCGAACCAACCACCATGCGGCCAACGAAGAGCTAGCACCCAAGCGCAACGTCTGTGGGCCCGGTCGACGACGCAAGCTCGCTTCAAGGCCCGCTATCCCGTCTAGGAGGGTTGCCAGTTCGCCTTGTAATTTTGCGCCGTCGTCGCTCAGTTCGACCCCGGGATTAAGTCGGTTCAAGAGTTTCACGCCGAGGAAGTCTTCAAGACGGCGTACCTGATGACTGACTGCACTCTGTGTCACACCCAGTTCGTCGGCCGCGCGCGTAAACGAGCGGTGGCGAGCGACCGCGTCGAACGCAATGAGCGGGCCGAAGGGTGGCAGGCGTCGGGTCATAGGGCTGGTCCTCCAGGGGCATGATATAGATTCATGCCCTTTTGAGGAACGATCATTCGCGTTTGGCCGATGTTGTGAGGCATGACAGCGGCATGCCAAATGCGTCTTCGATAAACCGGACATCCGCGTCTCAGTCCCCAGTGGATAGGACGGCGGAACAGACGACCGCGGATTCACAGCTCGCTGGTGGTGCCCTATCAACGCTGATTGCCGCGTGTGTGAGCGGCTTCTTGTTTCAATTCGACCTCACTGCGCTATCGGCGGCGTTGCCAGATATTGCATCCAGCCTCTCCGCGCGGGTTGCGGACCAGGCCTGGGTTATCGACGTCTACAGTCTGGCGTTGATCTTCGCGCTTCCGCTGGCGGGCCCGGTCGCCGATCGGTACGGGCGACGGCGCGTGTTCATGACCGGCGCCGTTCTCTTCGCCTTAGCGTCGGCACTGTGCGCGACCGCGACCACCCTCGTCAGTCTATTGGCTTGGCGCGTGTTGCAGGGGATTGCTGGTGCTGCGCTGACGGCCTCTGCGTCGGCACTCCTCGCGGCCGCTTATCCCGGTCCTCGCCGGACCTGGGCGTTCGGCATATGGGGGACAGTCATCGGCGGGTCGATGGTGGCCGGGCCGCCGCTTGGCGCGCTCATTGCGGAGGTGTTGGGATGGTCGTGGGTGTTTTGGATCAACATACCCATTTGCGTCGCGTTGGTGCTGCTGACTGGTCGAACCGCACGCGACCAAGACCGTTCAGGGACGTACGCTCCACTGGACTGGGCCGGGCCAGCGACACTTGCGCTGTGCTTAGGGTCGCTCGCGTTCCTGATGCTGGCTGGTCATGGACCTGCGGGATGGGACGTCATCCCAATGCCTGTCGTGCTTGGCTGGTGTATCACCGCCTTGGCGCTCTTCATCCGCGTCGAGCGGCGGCACGTTGCGCCCGCGTTCGACTTTGCGCTGTTTGGCTCGTCGCGATTTGTCGCGATGTGCCTTGTCCCCATCGCAGGCTCGATCGGGTTCTGGGCCCTTCTCGTCCACCTGCCGCAAATGGCGAGAGGGCCCATGGCGCTAAGCCCGGCTGCTACGGGCTTTCTGCTGACCGCCTTGACGGTGCCCATGTTCCTGCTGCCATCCGTTGGGGCGAAGCTGGCCGCGAAGCTGCCGGCGCGCTGGTACTTCGCTGGTGGGCTTGGGATCTTGGGCGGAGCGGATCTTCTGCTCGCGCTCGCGGCCCGCGACCTCGGCGCGCCACTGGCCATTTGGGCTGTAGTCGGCGCGCTGCTGATCGGCGGCAGCGGTTGCGCGGTGTTCAATGCGCAGATAACGGCTGTGGCCGTCTCGGCTGTGCCGCCTGATCGTCCGGCGACAGCATCGGCAATCTGCGTGACGATGCGACAGATCGGCTTCGCATTCGGGATCGCATTGATCGGCGCCCTGCTGCAGAGCAACGATCCGTACGCCTACATAACGGCGTTCGTCGTGGTCGCTGCGTGTACGCTTGGTCTCGCCGCTTTCGCATTCGCTCTGCTTAGTCGCTCCGAGGCATGAATACGGCTCGCCGCATGAAAGGCGCTAGCTGGCGTGCGTCGTTCGCGGACGCTGTACCGCCCACAGGCTGCCGTAGAGTTTGGCTGGGAACAAAGACAGACTGGGTCATTCGCGCCGTTCTGACCGTGATCCGGCCATTTCTGGTCCTCCCCGAACAACGGGCACGGTGAGACCGGCGCGGTTGGTCCGGTTGGTGCCATTTACAGACGTGTAGCAGCGCGTGGACTATTTTGGCTGCCAACGAACTAGCACCTCGGCTTTCTGCTTTTCACTGACCGGCCAAATGTGCAGCTCGTATCGGTCTTTCCCCACAAGACCATCCACAGTCGCGAGCCCAAACGAGAGGAAAGCCGCACCATAGTGCCCGGGCAAAACGGCAATTGAATAAGCTTCCGGCCAATAGTCAGAGCATCCAGCGATTATAAGCCGACGATCTGACGTGAAAAGTCCCGCTTTTACGGCGTGGTCGGCACGCAAGACCTTATCTGTCAGATCAGGGACAGCGTCATGCGAGACCACGCGCAACGGCACAGTTGTGTTTCGCTCAGTGACGAAGCCCAATATGCGTTCGCAAGTGACGAAGCGGTCTACCAACGCTTCCGGTGCCGTCCAGGCTTCGGACCAATCACCATCTACAAGCGGATCGGCGAGGTAGACTTGATAATAGTCCGCGAAGATTTGCCGGTCGGTGTCCGTACTCATATTCCGCACTCCAAATCATGCACTTTCAATAAGCTCAGCGAAAGTAATCAGCAACATGTGCAGGTCCACTGCGGGTCAAAGGCGGCTATGGCAGGCAGCCTGATGGCACAGCCGATCTACCCCCCACCTCCGGAAATAACCCTCCCGGTCTGGCATTTACGCTTCGTGCAAGACTCGGACTTGACGAGGTCTAGGCAAGCTGGTCGGCAGTCGTGATCGGCACTATCCCGTGCGCCCGAATAGCTCCTTGAGACTACGCCAGTCCGCCAGAACGACGCGATACGTCCACCGATAATAGTGCATTTTCCGGGCAATCTCTTCCGCGCGCTCCCGCGTCATGCATTGAGAGGCGACTTCGATTTCCAGCCAATTCACAAGGAGGTGTAAATAGGTCGAGTACTCATCGTTTTTCCTGGCTCCTCGAGCCTACTACAGGTGTCCATCAATTCGGAGAAGGTTCGCCGCCCGGATGGGCTTAGCTTTTCCTGGTTCAGTGCGTCGATGTCGCCGATGGCGACAACGTGCACGAAAGCGACGTGCTGGTGGAGATCGACCGCACCATCAACACAGCAGAGCGCGATCGCATCGGCCATTGGACTGCGTCCGTCCCGACGTGACGCGGCTTACCGCCGCACTTCGGTTTTGCCACCATGATCACTTCACGCCGGCGGCGAGGCCGCATAACCATGATGATCGTCCTTCGCCCGCAAGGAGAAATCTTGAGGGATCAGATTTCTCCCTCATCATCTTTGGCACGGGTTAGCGAAGGTCGAGCAAGCTACACCGAAGTGAATCTCCTACTGCCATGGTCATGGGGGCTTTCGTCCCTACCGGCCAGCCCGTCCATCTGCTAACGATCTCTCAACTATCGCGGCCTAGCTGCTCGACAACGCCGATCGGCAGGGGGCCTCGATGGCCGGTGCGACAGCTTAGGAAAGTGTGTCACAAGTGCGCCCGTATGTAGACCACAAAGAGAATGACTTCTTTGATCTAATGACCTAACATCAATAAATTGCCCAGGTGGCTGATGTCCGACATCTTCGATAAAGTTACGCTTCGCCAGATCCAGATTTTTCTGGCCGTGGTTGAGCATCGCAGTTTTTTTCGTGCTGCCGCTCAGCTTCAACTTACGCCACCCGCGGTCTCCATGCAGATGAGCCGCTTATCGGAGACGCTCGGCGCGCCGTTGTTTGACAAGGATGGAAGATCGATCCAGTTGACGCCTGCCGCGACGGCGCTCATTCCCTTTGCGGAGCGGATGACCGAATCGCTTCGTGAGGCTTGCGGCATCATTGACGCGATCCAAGGTAAGTTGGACGGTCTTGTGCGGGTGGCCATGGTCACCACGTCACGCAACTTCGGTCCGCATCTTTTGCACGCATTTAGCCGTTTGCACCCCGAAATCGTCTTTGAAACAACGATCGCCAACCGCAGCGGCGTAATTGAGAAGCTTGAAGCGCATCATATCGATATAGCGCTTATGGGGCGGCCCCCTCAGCGGATTGAGGTAGATGCCATGCCGTTTGCCAAACATCCCTATGTGCTTATCGGTCATCCCGATCACCCCTTGAACAAGCTAGACTGGATTTCAAGGAAGGAACTGACGAAACACCCGTTTCTGCTGCGCGAGGAAGGTTCTGGCACCCGCATGGTGCATGACCATTATTTCCTGAGTAAAAATCTTCCACTGCCGAGAGCTCAGGTGATGGACAGCAACGAAAATATCAAACAGGCCGTCATGGCCGGGATGGGCTTGGCCTTTATTTCGGCCCATACTGTGGCGCTGGAGCGGCAGACTGGAAAGCTCTCGGTCTTGATCGCCGATGGAATGCCGGCGATGCGCGACTGGTTCGTTCTGCATATGAAGGGTAAGCGTCTTAGCCCCGCGGCGGAAAGCTTCAAAGCTTTTTTGCGGGATGAGGGGCGGGGCTTTATTCGCCGCTTCTTTGGCGAAGAGCCGGAAGGGCTGCAGGTGAGACAACAGAGAAGTCGATCGTCTACCCGTCAAGCCCGCCCATCATAAGCTTCATTGGAAAAACTCCTTGCGCATCGCGTCTAAGTGGCAACATTGCGCGGAACGCGACCGTCACGTCGCGATAGCGGCTTTTGCCCCGAGAATCGATAAGTTGCGGCGCATTTCGTTGACGGTGATGGTAAGGCCCTCATCAAATCCCATGCCCGGCTTGACAAGCAATCGTTGCGGCCGAGTTGCCTGCGCAATGTGAAGGCAGGCGCGCGCCGAGATATCGGTCTCATTGCATGTGCCGCCCTGATAGGCTTCTATGTCACGCGAATGACAATAACGCACGGCTTCAATCGTGTTGTGGATGCTTCCCAAATCCGGGGTTTTGATCTGCACCATATGGCAACAGCCTGCGTCGACAAATTCTACGATGTCGGAATAAGTGTTGCACCACTCATCTGCAACGATCTTGACCTGGCTGCCGCGCGCGCGAAGCGCGTCGCGGATAGCCCCCAACACCTTGATTTGATCGGGGCGATTTCCCATATCGACCGGCCCCTCGACATAGAGCGAAAACGGCGCCGCTCTTTCTTCAAGGGTCGCGAGGTACTCTGCGATCTTTTCGGGGGCATTATCGAAGATCATTCCGATCGTGCCGTAGACGTCGATATGCAACGATGGGCTGTAGCCGTCGCTGCTTCCCAATGTTTGAATTCGCCGGACCAGCCAGGTTACGTATTCCTGGAGCTTGCCGCCGGTCTCGCCTAGCTTTACTGGCACGTTATTGATCAGGCCATGTGGCAGCGCATCGACGCGCTTCATCACCATTTTATCAACGGCGCCATAACGATCATCGCCACTCTGACCGAACAGCTTGAGCGGCGATAGGTCGATGGGAAGATTATATTCATCGCAAACGACTTCCACTTTGAGTCGTCCCGACGCCTTCGCCGTCGCATCCAGCAAGGCTTGAGACAATCCATAGCGGATGGCCGTGTGGAGTTGACCTCCATCTCTTTCGAGAGAGTCAAAGAAACGAGCGTTATCGGCGAACCTGCTCACGTCGAGACCCAGCAAAAGCGGACGCAGAACGTCTTTCATCCGCGGGATATAACGTGCCGCGGAGAACAAAGGGTCACGGCCACCGGCCCCGGAATATTGCACGGCGGCGCAATCGCCCTCCGCCCATTGGCCGTTTTCAAGCTGCAAAAGTACTGAAATGCACTCACCTGGTTGGCGGATCGTTTCGAAGCCGTGCGTAACGGGGGCGCCGGCATAGGTGAACCCATCCTGAGCCGCTCCGCTTTTGATGGCTGCTTGATCGTCGAAAAAAAACGACGAGAAGCCGGGAGTGAATTGTACATTAGTGATTTTCATCTGGCGGTTCCAAGATTGAGTTCCGGCTAACCGGATCGCCGGAAGGCGCAATGATTTCGGCGAGATGTGGAAGAGAGATTTGAGTTTATCGCGATCTCGTCTAAGCGGGTCGGCCGATCAAATTGCTCGAAGAGATCGCTCTAACGTCATCCAAGACCATTTCGAATGACGCATCCCTGCCTTCCACGGCTGCGCGTTCGGCAATTTTCTCGCGATGAAATGCCAGGATATCTTCGGGGAGGGGGATACTGCCATGATCGAATACGCGGATTGCGCCGTGATTGTCGCGCATTGGCGTCATGCGTCCTGCGTTTATTTTGGCAGGCGCGAAGGGGATATCAATCACACCCGATTCAAAGGCGAGCACTGCGCCGCGCCCGATATCTCCGCCGCCAAGGAAAAGTACCTTCTGTATAACGGCATGGACTTCGCGTTCGATGATATCGACCTCTTGATCGATCTCGCAGGTATCGAGCGGCCTCTGATCGCCGATCATATTGATCATCTGTCGTGTGGCCTGAAGCCCGGCGCGGTTCGCTTCCATGGTCGGAACACCGCTTGCCTCGTGGGGGGTCTTCACGATGATCTTGGTTGCGCCTGCAAATTTGGCGGCAGCGGCGCCCAACGCGATAACGGAATAGGCCTGCGCTTCGTTTTCCGGAAAGCCGCCCATCCATTGGTGGAAGACCGTGGAGAGTACATAGTCGTCGTGGCCGAACTCGGCGAAGTAATGATGTGCAAGTTTGCGAAGAGATCGGATTGCGGCAATATCTTGCGCCAGATTGCCTGCCTGTCCATAGCCAAGCGTGATGCATTTAACGCCTTGCTGTAAAGCGAGCAGACCTTCGATCAGCGCCACGGCATGCGAGATGAAGGGTGGAACCAGTGTACCCGTCAGAGGGCCGAAAGGCTCGCGATTGATACGGATGCCTTCCTCCTCATAGAGTCCCACAAGCCGGTCGCAATATTGCCAATGGCGGATAGATTGCGCGAGCGGCACGTTTTTCGCGTAGGGAATGTTATAGGATATGCCGCCGCCCTCGAAACTGGAGAATCCCGCAGCCAGAGTGATCTCGGCCATGAGGCGTGCGTCCGGAGTGCCATGACGGACCTGGACCGGTTTGCTGAGGCTGTCGATGAGGCGTTCGCAGCCATCCACCCCGTGATTGACAGGAGGAAAGCCATTAAGCAGCGAGGTGCCCGCAGCGCGGGATTTCTCGATTCCATTTTGAGCCTCTTCGTAGCGGTTATGCCGCGTGTAGGCGTCGACCGTGGTGGGCAGCACATCGCAATATGGTGAAAGGTCGCTTAAAAGCTGGATGTGGTCGCGAAGCAGCGCCACTCCGGCGCGGGGCTGCAAAATGGTTTGCCCCTGAGTCTCGGCATTGGCGAGCACAACGGAAAACTTTTTCGTATCCGCCATATTCCGATGACGGAGGAGCCCATTCTTAAAATCGACGCCGCGGCCCGTATGCCAGGTCTGCAATACCTCGTCACGCTCGGTTTCATAGGCGGCTCTGTGGAGCTTCTTGTTTTCGGTAGCGAGATATTCTGTCATTTCCAGAAAAAGACCTGTGAGCTGGCTTGCGTTTTTCTATGAACCGGCCGTGAGGGATTGCAGACCTTTTTGAACCGCCGCCGCCGGATGACCTTTTGCGATATTAGCCAGGAGGGGAAACAGGTAATCGGCGTCACGTCGATATTGCCCGCCCCGTGGCGCCAAGATGCGTTTGCCCTGAGCATCGGCACCAAGGCCGGAAATGCCGCCGGAGATTTTGAAATCGGGGGTGTTTGCGAGATACCCGCCTGTTCCGATGATTTGGGAAACGCGCGTTAGGTCGCGGCCCGTCTGCATCGTCACCAAGCCATCGGCCGTGCAAACCTCGTGGGCCCGGCCCGCGTGACGCATCAACGATGCCGCAATGTTCGCTTGCGCCAGTAGGGTGTCGTATTGCATTTCTTCGGGGTTGTTCGGCAGGGTTTCAGGTGCCCTGGTTACCTTGGAGACATATCGGTCAAATTCGGCATCTGCAGGATCGTCGGAAGGTGCAAGAGCGCGCAAAGCTTCGGCGGCCGCGCGCGCGGAAACGCGCATGCCAAGATCCCCTTCAACGGTGCGCTTTATCCTTGGCTCAGGCAAACCGCGGCGAACTATACCCCGAATGTTTTTCTCTTCATGAAATGAATAAACGTCAGTCGTCGCCCCGCCCATGTCGATGAGCAGGAATTCCCCGAACTCAGGAGCAAATGTGCTGATATATTTGCAGTATTCGTAGAGTGCATAAGGCGTGGGGCAGGGCTCACGGCCTGTTGCGCGAACGATTTCATCGAGCCCTTTGCCCGCCGTAATCTTGCTGAGAAAAACTTCCCGAATTGCTTTTCGGGCAGGTTCAGGATTTGGACAATCCAGGGTGGGCAACAGGTTGTCGACGCAGATCAGATCGGATTCGGCCAGGATTTGCTGGACGTCATCGCGTACATGGCTATTCCCCGCATAAACAATTGTGCTTGGCAGGGCCGAGAGCGCAAGTTTTCGAGCATTCTCGACCGGGTAATGGGCATTCCCGCCGTCGGAGCCGCCCGCCAGCAAAATGATGTCAGGGTTGGACTTTTGAAGGGCGGCTATATCCGCATTGGTCAATTCGTAGGCAAAACTCTGTGTGAGCCTAGCTCCCGCCGAATGAGCGGTGATACGGGCCATCTCCGCCGTGATTTCCGGAACGATACCCACAGCGGCGACTGCAAGGCCGCCTTTGGCTGAGGACGAATAGAAAAGTTGATCGGCATCGCCGTTCGCCCCCAATGCTTCAAACACCGCGTTAAACCCGCGAGAGAGATTGTCGACCGTGGTTGGATGAGCGGCGCGTGCAACAAGCTCAAGCTGACCTTGAGCTGAAAACGCAAACATAGCGCCTTTGGTCCATGTCGACCCGATGTCGATCGAGATAAGCGTCATCCCGCTAGTTGGTGCGCGATACGCTCGGCTTGAACTGTTGTGGCCGGAGGCTTTTTCCTGATGTCGGACTTCAGCAGGTCGGCGACTTCTACCAGATCGACGCTGGGCTTGAAGACGCGGTCGAAGCCCATATCCTCGAACAGCGCCTGGACGGTGGAAAATTCACGCTTACCGACGACGAGATTGCCGCCGACGTACAGAAGAATTTCGCCGATACCGCGTTCGATGCAACGGCCGCGAAACCCTTGGCAATCGATCTCGCCGTGACCGTAGATGGAAGAAACGAGAATGGCCTCGGCTCCCGTTTCAATTGCGGCGTCGATGAACTCATCCTGGCTCACCATGACGCCTAGATTTACGACCTCGATGCCCAAGGGAGCGAGGATACTCATGATGATCTTATTGCCCACCGCGTGGCAGTCGGCTCCAATCACACCCAGCACGACTTTGAGTTTCGTAGCGCGCATCTGAGATTCCATTTCCATGCCGAATTACTAGGCAACGTAATAATGTTACCAACTTAAAAGTCAATAAAATTAACTTAATTATCCAAATAGATAAGAAATTCTTACTAGTTCTTCGCGATGCATGTCAGCTTGATGCATTTTCCGGATTGGAATGTATGAGGGCGCACATAGAAAAAATGCGCGGCGCGATCGCGAGCCGCCTGGCAAATGGCTAACGCGCAGCGATGTGGCCCAGCTGACTGGATCTGTATCTGTAGGCGCTATCGCGAAACACAAAGAAGTCGCGTCGACCGATGGAGGAGGTGAAGGTCCCGACAGTCAAGCGCCCGCTCAGACGTCTTGCTCGCTTTATTGCTGGGGACTTCGAGCGGAACGCGCGCTGGAGCCTCGCCACCGCATCTCCCATTCCAGCGCTCGGTCGCTAGTTCGGACACGCCGGAAAAACCATTACGGTTCAATAGCGCTCCAGCGGTATCTAACCGGTGTGAAGGGCGACCCGTCCGGAATTAGTGGTCAATGTGGGAGAATGCTGTATTTCAGTGTTGTGGTCATGACCACATTGGGTCTTGGCGATATTGTGCCAATGACGTCCCGTTCGCGTGGCCTGGTTGCCGGCGAGGCCATTTTCGGGATTACTTTTGCGATCGTAGGTGATGCGGCCCGGGGTATATTGGCTCGATTGCAGACATGACGTTCCGGCGCCGACCACCCTCATCTGGGATGACCGTCGGCCGGGACCAACAAGGCAGCAGTTCATGAGCTGAACGCTTCGCAGCAACGCCTCGATGAGTTGACGGCAG
>Ga0137384_10004701_pt1 | contig 10932 bp, 9 predicted proteins | sample SagtaG_2_FD_104922 | JGI IMG/M metagenome (GOLD analysis project Ga0137384, IMG submission 104922) | Vadose zone soil microbial communities from Sagehorn Ranch, Mendocino, California, USA - Sage2_R_60_16 metaG | ecosystem: Environmental > Terrestrial > Soil > Vadose zone | place: USA: California...
CGAGTGCCCACCGAAATTCAGTTGATCGTCGGTCTGATAGAAATTTCCCGCGCTTAAGATCAGCTCCGCTTCATTGTTCCGCTCGAACCCGGTGCGCGGAGCGACGTTGAAGACGCCGTACGTGCGATCGCCGTAGTCGGCGGAGTAGCTGCCACGCTGGATTTCGAGAGCGTCGATGTCCTTGGGATCGATTTGGGGCCCCACGTTGCTTGCGATGTTGGTGTTTGGAATGGGTACGCCGTCGATGAGCCAACTGACCTGGTGGCCGCCGCGAATGTGCAACTGGTCGTGCGTGAGGTAGGCGCCAGGAACAAAGTCGGTGATCATCGCGAGGCTGTTCGACCGAGAAGCTCCGGGCGTTTCCTGAATTTGCAGCCGATCGACGAGGCTCGATGGTGTAACAGTTTCCGATTGACCGGCGTCGGCGGAAACAGTGACGGTCTGGTTCTGCGATGGAAGCTTGAGTTCCATGTGGAGAATTGGCGAAGTACCCGAAAGTACGGTAATCGATTGCTCATCAGCAACGAACGTCGGGTCGGATACGTTGACCACATACTGTCCCAGGGGCACGGCATCGAAGTGGAACTCTCCAGAGGCGTCGGTCTGAGTAGTTTGCGAGTAGTCGGAGGCAAGCGCCTTCAGCACAACTTTGATGTCCGGAACCGGCCGGTGCTGTGGATCGTGAACAATACCGCGGATGCTGCCGAAAATCGTGGCGCCCGCGCCCACAGCGGTAGATAAGAGAATGGCAAGAAGCAAAATGCGTCGCATAAAATCTGTTTTCCCCAAAATGAATTAGGCGCGCGAAAAAAATACGCGGAACGAATGGATCAGCGAATTGGAAGGAACTTGCCGCGGCTCAGGCGGCTAGTGCGGAGAATCGAGGGGGAGGTGAGAGAGGCCCAAATGAATTCACAGAGTTCTGTGGAGCAGAAAGAGTGATCAATGGCCCAAAGTTCGTGGCTACAGAGGCCGAGACAGAGACCGGGAGCACAAAAATGGCGGGGGCAACTGCGGGCCGGTCGGGATTGTGGCAACAGGACATGCGGCACTGTGTCTTTGCGGCTATTTCGTGACCGCAGTCCATGTCGTGTTCGGGATTGGCGGGCGTTTGCGCGTGGTGATTTCCGCGAATTGGACACTGGGCGCCAGAGGTGCAACAGGCGCCGGAGTAGAGAAGCCAGGCGGCTCCGCCCAAAGGTGCGTAAAGCAGGACGACCGCAACGAGACAGAGCGTTGCGAAAAACGAGCGCCAGCGGTTTTGGTGTTGAGCAGTCATCTCCGCCCCAAACTGCTTAAATCATACGCCAACTCAGCTCTTATTACATCAAACCGAGCAAATTGCACGGATATTCCCTGCCGGGAGAAAGAACTGCAAGCTGGTGGCTCCTAATCTTGACTTGGCGTTCGCCGCGTCGCAGACTCGAAGTATGGCTCACGCATACGGAATTTACATTCGGTTCGATTTTGGGACGGACGAAGAGAAGGCCCAGCAAGCGCGCCACAAACTGGAGGGTTGGAGACAAGCTTTCCGTTTGGATAAGCGCGTCCAGTACAAGATGGACCGCCCGGAGAGCGTTGCGCCGGAGACCTCGGCGACACCGGCTGCTGCTGAAAAACCTGCCACTGCAGCCAAAACGAAAGAAAGGCCTGCCGCGAAGGCTTCCGCCAAAGCTGCGGGAAAATCTGGCGAGCCTGCTGCTTCAAAAGCTGCTGCGTCAAAGTCCGATGGTGCCGCCGACGGGAAAGTAGGGTTGTTGGTGAGGCTCTATTTTTCTCCGCACGAAAAGCTTTCCGAGCAGCGCTGGCTGGCACGGATTCCTGCCGAAGAGCCGTTCAAGAGCGCATCGCCGAAAGTAATCAATCAAGACGATCCGGAATTCGAGGCGACGGACCAGCAATTTGAATCCCATCTCCTGACGGAGGGGCGGCAGCGGGCTTAGGATTTATCGCTTGAAGGCCAAATTGGACTGCTAACGACCGGCAATATTCCACAACCAGGAGACCGGGTTGCGGGCGCGTGTTGGGAAATCCCGATATAATGGACTCCCGCGGCCCCTGAAGCCCCTGACTCCAACGCGAGGACGGAACGAATGGCGCTTCACACGCGCGTCAGACTGACCAAGCTAGACGCCCCCAGAGCTCACGACCTCGACCACGACACGCTCATCCGAATTTACCGAATGATGTATCTATCGCGGCGGTTAGACGACCGCGAAATCCAGCTCAAGCGGCAGAACAAGATTTTTTTCCAGATTTCCAGCGCAGGACACGAAGCGGTCTGCGCAGTTATGGGGTTACTTTTGCGCCCCGGCGTGGACTGGCTCTTTCCTTACTACCGCGACCGCGCGCTTTGCTTGATGCTGGGCGTGACGCCTTACGAAACGCTGCTGGCGGCGGTGGGCGCGAAGGATGATCCGAGTTCCGGCGGGCGGCAAATGCCGTCGCACTGGGGGCAGCCGCGCCTGAACATTGTCAGCAAGTCGTCATGCACGGGAACGCAGTTCCTGCAGGCGGTCGGGACGGCGGAAGCCACACAGTATTACCAGGGACGCGCCAAGGCGCTCGCGCAGGCGAAGAAAGCGCCGCTGGGCGAATACGTTCGGCACGAGAGCGATGAGATTGTGTACGTGTCGGGCGGCGATGGAGCGACGAGCGAAGGCGAGTTTTGGGAATCCCTCAATGTAGCCTGCGCGAAGAAGTTGCCGTTGTTGTATCTGATCGAAGACAACGGCTACGCGATTTCTGTACCTGTCGAAGTACAGACAGCGGGGGGGAGCATTTCCAAGTTGGTGCGCGGATTTCCGGGGCTGCATGTTGGCGAGTGCGATGGGACGGACCCATTCGAAAGCTACACTGTTTGCACAGAAGCCGCGCAGTATTGCCGGGAACGGCGCGGGCCAGCGCTGGTGCACGCGCACGTGACGCGCCCGTATTCGCATTCGCTATCGGACGACGAAAAACTCTATAAAGCTCCTGAAGAGCGAGAGGAAGAAGCGCGGCGCGATCCCATTTCCAAGATGGCGTTGCGATTGGTGCGTGACGGGATTCTGGATCAGAAGCAGATCGAGAGCTTGGAAGCGGAAGTGGATGAAGAAGTGCGCGTGGCCGCCGATCAGGCGCTTGAGGCGGAACAACCGGCGGTCGAATCGATTCTCACGAACGTCTATTCGCCGGAGATCGATCCCACTTCAGCAGCGTTCGAAGCGCCACCCCATTTTCAGGGCGCACCCAAGACCATGGTGGAGATGGTTGCGCTTACGCTTTCCGACGAAATGGCGCGGGATGAGCGGATCACTGTGTTTGGCGAGGACGTAGCGGACGCCAGCCGGGAAGAGAACCTGAAGCACGTAAAAGGGAAGGGCGGCGTTTTCAAGGCGACTTCGGGCTTGCAACGAAAATATGGGCACGACCGCGTATTCAACTCTCCGCTGGCGGAAGCGAGCATCGTGGGGCGGGCCCTCGGCATGGCCGTGCGCGGACTGAAGCCGGTCGCGGAGATTCAGTTCTTCGACTACATCTGGCCGGCGATGATGCAGATTCGCGATGAATTATGTGTGATGCGCTGGCGTTCGAATGGAGCCTTCAAGGCGCCGGTGGTGCTGCGCGTACCTATCGGAGGCTACCTGACTGGCGGCGGCGTGTATCACAGCCAGAGCGGGGAATCGATTTTCACGCACTGCCCAGGATTGCGCGTGGTGATGCCTTCAACGGCGCTGGACGTGGCGGGTTTGCTGCGTACGGCGATTCGTTGCGATGACCCGGTGATGTTCCTTGAGCACAAGCATTTATACCGGCAGCCGTATAACCGGTCCGAGAATCCAGGGCTGGATTTCACGATTCCGTTCGGCAAGGCGCGCGTGGTGAAGGAGGGAACCGATTTAAGCATCATCACGTATGGCGCGGTGGTCCATCGCGCGGAGGTCGCGGCGGCGCAATTGCAGCGCGAGGGCATCAACGTGGAAATTGTCGATTTGCGCTCGCTTTTGCCCTACGACTGGGAAGCCATCTCCGCGACGGTGCGAAAGACGCACCGCTTGATTGTGGCCTACGAAGACATGTTGAGCTGGGGCTACGGCGCGGAAATCGCGGCGCGCATCGCTGACCAGTTGTTCGAAGAACTAGACGCTCCGGTCAAGCGCGTGGCGGCCATGGACACGTTTTGCGCCTACCAACCGAAGCTGGAGGACGTGATTCTTCCTCAGGTGGGGCACATTACCGCCGCGGTGAAACAGCTTTTGGAATACTGAGCCTGCCTGGTTTAGACTACGCTTGGGAACCCCAGGAAACTATTCGGCCACAATTCTCGTATCTATACATGGGACGCGAAAATGCGTTCTGCGAGGGTTAATCTATGATCTGCCCGAATTGCCAAAAGGACATCGCTGCTGGGTCGAAGTACTGTTACAGTTGCGGCGCTAAACAGCCGGAGACGGCATCGTCTGCTCCCCCTCCGCCTCCTGTGTACCCGCGCAAGAGATTGGTGCGCTCGACGAATGATCGGAAAATCGCGGGCGTGTGCGCCGGCATAGCCGATTACTTTGACATTGACACCACTCTTGTCCGAGTCCTGTGGCTGGTGGCCACGCTGGTTCCCGGGCCGAACATCCTTGCGTACATAATTCTGTGGATTGCGGTTCCCGAGGGGCCTACGGGCGTGCCAGCAACTTCGGCGCCTGCGGCTTACTAGATACTTGCCGACAGCTGCTCAGTTTTGAATGCCCATCTGCGTCAGGAAGAACGCGTAATCAAACGCATTGTCTTTCAGCCGGTCGTAGCGTCCGGAAGAGCCTCCGTGACCGCCCGGATCCATTCTGGTTTTCAGGATGAGCAGGTTGTGGTCAGTGCGAATCGCGCGCATCTTGGCCACGTATTTGGCCGGCTCCCAGTACATGACCTGGCTGTCGTTAAATGAGGTTCGCACCAGGATGTTGGGATACGGCTTGTCCTCAATGTTGTCATACGGCGAATAAGTGATCATGTAATCGAAAGCCGGCTTTTCCTTCGGGTTGCCCCATTCCTCGAATTCCGGTACGGTCAGCGGCACAGACTCATCCATCATAGTGTTCATCACATCGACAAACGGAACGCCCACCAGCGCTGCATGAAACAAATCCGGGCGCATGTTCAGCACCGCGCCCATAAGCAAGCCACCGGCGCTCCGACCTTCGATCGCCAGCCGGTCTTTTGAGCCATATCCCTGAGAGACAAGATACTCAGCGCACGCGATGAAATCGGTAAACGTGTTCTTCTTATGCATCATGCGGCCGTCGTCGTGCCACCCCTTGCCCATTTCGCCACCGCCCCGAATGTGCACCACGGCCGCGACCACGCCGCGATCCACCATGCTTGAATAAATTGGAATTGAAGCCGATGTCGTACGAAGCTCCGTAAGAGCCGTAGCCGGTAAGATAGATCGGCCCTTTTCCATCGAGCTTGGCGCCTTTCAAGTGCAAAACGGACATCGGCACCTTCACTCCATCAGACGCGGTCGCCTGGATTCGTTCCACTTGATAGCGCGTGCGGTTGTAGCCACCGGGTACTTCTTTTTCCTTCAATAGTATGGATGTGCCGCCGGTCACGTCGTATTCGAACACCGATTGCGGTGTGATGAATGATTGGTAGCCGTAGCGGAACTTTGTGGTGTCAAATTCGCGGTTCACGTAGGAGTAGCTCACGTACGCGGGCTCTGGGAATTCGATGTGGCGACATTCATTGGTGCTCAGGTTGCAGACGCGCATTTGGGGCAGACCTTTTTCGCGCTCGTACAAGACATAATAGTTCTTGAAATAATCCGTGTCCTCAAGCATGACGTTTGCTCGATTCGGCAGGATTTCCTGCCAGTTCTTTTTTTCGGGAGCGGAGACTGGCGCCTTCACGAGCCGGAAATTGCGGCCTGTGTCGTTTACACGAATATAGAAGGAATCGCCGTTGTGATCCGGGTAGTATTCGACGTCCTGTTTGCGCGGCTCCATGATTTTCCATTCCGCCATCGGTTGAGCGGCCGGGATGTAGCGTACCTCTGTCGTTGTGTGGCTCCCAGAAAAAAGAAAAATGTACGCCTTGCTCCGCGTTTTGCCAGTGCCGATGTCAAAGCGTTCGTCTTTTTCTTCATACACGAGCGTGTCGTTTCCGGTCGTGCCAACGATGTGGCGACACATCTGATATCCCCGCTTGGTCGTTGCATCTTCGACCGTGTAGAAAATAGTTTTGTTGTCGTTGGCCCAGGCAATGGAGTCGACGCGTTCGGCACGGTCCGGCAGAACTTTTCCCGTGCGTAAATCTTTCACGGCCAAAGTGAATTGCCGGAAGCCTGTGTTGTCCGTCGTGTAGGCAAGGAGATTGCCATCGTCGCTGACATCAAAAGCGCCCAGTGACATGAAGGCCTGGCCTTTGGCGAGTTCATTAACGTCGAGAATCACTTCTTCCGGTGCGTCCATGCTGCCCTTTTTGCGGCAGCGAATGGGGTACTGCTTGCCCGCTTCGGTGCGGACGTAATAGAAATAGCCCCCTTCTTTGTACGGAACCTCCACATCAGTTTCCTTGATGCGGCTCAGCATTTCGTCGTAGAGCTTTTTCTGCAAAGCCTCCGTGGGTTTCATCACCGTGTCGGTGTAGGCGTTCTCGGCGTCGAGATAGGCCTTCACTTCCGGATTCTTCTTGTCGCGCAGCCAGAAGTAATTGTCCATCAGCTTGCGACCGTTAATCTCCGTGACTTTCGGGACTTTCTTCGCCACCGGTGGGGCGGGTAAGGATGGGGAGTCATCCGCAGCCGGCAACCGCAATTCAAAAGCAAACAGGGTGGCGGCAAGAATCAAAAATGCGAACAAAACGGATCGCGAAAGGGATTTGTTCATAGGAGTTCCTTTTAGGAGCTGCTGAATGTGCTTGATTCTATACGAAATCTTGGGCCAAAGAGATCTAGGATGGAGAGACCTGGGCTCGGTGCAATTTCTTCGACCGCTATTTTCCACCTTTTTCGAATAGTGGTTGATCCAGCGAAAACGCCCCTGCGCCAACGGTAGCTAACGCGAAGCAGGCCACCGCTAGCGCGAGCGGGAATTCGTATTCATGTATGGCTAGGTAGCCTTTGCTGCTGTGCACCTTCCAGATCGCTACGGCCATTTCCACGGCTAGCAACAGCGCAGCGGGCCGCGTAAACAGTCCTAGCATCAACATCAGTCCGCCAAACACTTCCAGCACGCCCGCCACATAGACGAAATACCCCGGCAGTCCGTGTTCCACGAAAAAGCCCTGCATGCCGCCGCCAAGGTGCGCCAGCTTGGGGTATCCATGAGAAAAAAAGATAACGCCTAGCGCGAGGCGCAGTGCCAGCAATCCAAACGGCTGAAGCGCGTTCAGCGATTTCATCGGGACACCTCCATGGGAGAGGATAGAGCAAATTTTCAGGAAGCTGCGGCATTTTAACAGAAAAACATCGGGGTCATTGGCGTCTCGGGCTCGAGCACGCTTTCAGGTACAATCTCTAACCATCGAATAGAAACCCGGAGCCAATGACTAAGGGGAACAGCATGGTAGTGCCTAACGTCCCAGCGTTAGTAGAGCAGACATGAAGCGGAAGCTTCTCATCGCGGTGCCGCTGCTTTGCCTGGTGGCGTTTGCCGCCTGGATGGTCCGCCCGCGTCACGAATCACAGGGGGAGGCTTTCGTCAGCGAAAAAGCCGCACCGGTGCTCAGCGGCATCGCTCAGGTGCGGCAGCAGGTCGGCGTGTTGCATTACGGGGAGCGCGTCGAGGTCCTCAGCAAACGCAATGAATACATGAAGGTGCGCACGCCGTCGGGCGCCGTCGGCTGGGTGGAAGCGCACCAACTGATGGAGCCGGCGCTTTGGCAGCGCAGCATCAAGTTGCTAGAGCAGGTGCGCAATATGCCTGTGCAGGCGCGCGGCCGCACGAAGGTATCCACCAATTTGCGCGTGCTGCCAGGCCGCACCGAGCCGCGGCTTTATCAATTCGCGCGAAATGTTCCGGTCGAGATTGTGGGTCGCGGCGTAGCCGATTGGGTCCAGACCACGGATGAAAAGGATTCCGGGAACGACGCGCAGGAAGCAAAAAAGGAGGATTGGTTTCTGGTCCGCGGCATTGCTTCGCGGCCACCGGGCGAATCTTCAGCGCGCGTTTCCGTGACAACCACGACTACCGAGCCCGGCGATCAGACGGTGCCGATTGCCGGCTGGGTGGTGGCGCGCTTCATCGAACTGGACTTGCCAGATCCTGTGCGCGAAGGCGCGTCTTCCGCAAACATTCATTCGGTTGCCTGGTTTGAGCTAAATCGCGTTCCAGATCCTACGGGCGATAAGCCGCAATATCTCCTCGCTGCCGCCCGCGGGCCGGAGGGCCAGCCCTGCGACTTCACGGCCTTGCGAGTCTACACTTGGAATGCGAAACGAGACCGCTACGAGACGGCGTTCATCGAGAATAATCTTTGTGGGCAACTCCCGATCCGCACCGGCAAAGGTCCGAAAGACGAGCCCGAATTCCGCTTTCACGTTATGGATGGGGACAAAGAAGAACGCGTTTATCGGTTGATGCAGACGGTCGTGCGGCGCATTCGCGAGCCGGGTGAGACCTCGGGAAAACGGGTTACAGCAAAAAGAGCCAAGCCGCAGTCACGCTGAAGTCTGCTTTCTGGAGAATCTGAAGTCGTAGCGCAGCACTGCCGTGTCTGGACGGAGGAGAGCCGAATGGCCTTGCATATCAATGAGGCAGAAGTGCGGCAGGTGCTCGACATGCCCCGGGCGCTTCGTGCGGTCGAAGAGATTCTGCGCAAGCAGGCCACCGAAGAGGTCGTCGTACATCCGCGCAGGCGCTTTGAACTGTCGCACGGCGGATTCTTTCACTACATGGCTGCCGCGGATTATTCCGCGGGTTTTGTGGCTATGAAGCAGTACACCTACGTACGTGGCAGGCTGCAATTCCTGGTCCCACTGTACGAAATGGCTACCGGCGACCTGCTTGCAGTCATCGAGGCGGATTACATGGGGCAGCTGCGCACGGGAGCGGCGTCGGGTGTAGCCACAAAGTATCTGGCTCGCGAAAACTCACGCATTGCCGCCATCATCGGAACTGGGGGCCAGGCCAGAACGCAGCTCGAAGCGGTTGCCGCCGTCCGAAAACTTGAATCCGCCCGCGTTTATGGCCGTGATGCCGCCAGGCGCGAGAAGTTTTGCGACGAGATGTCCGCGAAGCTGCGTATTACGGTGACGCCGAGCGGTTCTTCCGGTGAAGCCGTGCGTGGCGCTGACATTGTTTGCACGGCCACGACTTCTTCACAACCTGTGATCTTTGGCGCGGACTTGACCCCGGCCGTGCACATCAATGCGATTGGCGCGAACCATGCTCACAAGCGCGAACTGGATGACGAAGCCGTGGCCAGCGCGGATGTGATCGTGGTGGATTCCGTCGAGCAATCCCGTCAGGAAGCGGGCGACCTGATTATCCCGTTCAAGGGGGATGAAATCTGCTGGACGGGTGTGAAGAAGCTTTGCGACGTGGTTGCGGGCAAAGTCAGCGGCCGCACCAGCAATGATGAAGTTACCCTGTTCAAATCCAATGGAATCGCTTCGTGGGATTTGGCGGTTGCGATGAAAGTGTACGCGGCGGCTCGCGAGAAGAAACTCGGCCGGGAACTGCCCTTTTGGCAGGGCAATGCAGGAAGTTAGCCTAGCGGATCAAATCGCTTTAGGCCTTGGGGAATTGTCATCCTGAGCGAAGGGAAGGACTGAGTGGCTAGCTACGGCCTGTTTAGAAAAACGCGCACTTAAGTTCAAAGGGAAAATCGAAACATCGAAAGGCATAGTAAGCTGGCTTCATGCGCACCCTGCCCGACCACCTCCGCAAAGGCATGAAGCTTGTCATCGTGGGTTGCAATCCCAGTGAATCCTCGGTCCGCGTCGGACATTACTATGCCGGGCGCGGGAATGAATTCTGGCCCATCCTCTATAAGAGCGGCGTGGTGCCCGAGCCTTTCGATTACCACGACGACCGCCGCGTGATTGAATTTGGGATTGGCCTGACCGACCTGGTGAAGCGCCCGACGAAGGGCGTCGAGGAATTGGCACGCGAAGACTTTGCGGAAGGCCGCATCGTACTCTCGCAAAAGCTTGAGGAATTCACTCCTCACGTGGTGGCGTTCAACGGCAAACTGACCTACGAGCAATTCGCGCAGCGGCGATGCAAGTATGGCATGCAAAAAGATTTGCTGTACGGCGCGCGCGTGTATGTGCTGCCTTCCACCAGCGGCGCGAACAACAAATTCAAAAACGAGAAATTGGTACATTTCCGCAAGCTCGCGAAACTTGTAGCAAAGGTTGAAAAAGCCAGGGAAGTCCGGGCACACTAGCCTGGATACCTTATGAGCAACTCTTCTCCCCAAGCGGGCCAGGCCGGTCCGGTCCTTCTGGAAACAAGACACGACGCCATTGCCGTGTTAGTGATGAACCGCCCCGATCGTTTGAACGCCCTGAACAACGAGCTTGCGACCGCCCTGAACGATGCACTCGGACGCATCGCAGGAGATGAATCTGTTCGCGTTGTCGTAATTACTGGCGCAGGCCGCGCTTTCTGCGCTGGCGGCGACCTTGCGTCGATCGGCAAAGGCCGCGCCAGCGGGGACACGCGGGCGCTGGAGCCGCTCCTGCGCGCGGGGCAGGCGGTGCTGACAATGCGCATGATGCCGCATCCGGTTATCGCCGCTGTCAATGGAGCTGCTGCTGGAGCTGGGATGAACATTGCACTGGCTGCGGACATTCGCATTGCGGCCGAAGAAGCCACGTTCGGCCAGAATTTTGCGAAGATCGGTCTTTTTCCGGACTACGGAGGCACGCACTTCTTACCGCAACTGGTGGGCCCGTCGAAGGCTGCTGAGCTTTTTTATACTGGCGACATGATAGACGCGAAGACCGCGCTGCGC
>Ga0137384_10004704_pt1 | contig 10930 bp, 9 predicted proteins | sample SagtaG_2_FD_104922 | JGI IMG/M metagenome (GOLD analysis project Ga0137384, IMG submission 104922) | Vadose zone soil microbial communities from Sagehorn Ranch, Mendocino, California, USA - Sage2_R_60_16 metaG | ecosystem: Environmental > Terrestrial > Soil > Vadose zone | place: USA: California...
GGACTGCCCGCCGACCTGCACCGTGCCCGCACTGGGCCGCTCCAGCCCGGCGACCATCGTCAGCGTGGTCGACTTGCCGCACCCGCTGGGCCCGACTACCGCGCAGAACTTCCCTGCGCCGATGGTCATATCGACGTCCCGCAATGCGGTGAACATCGTTCCTGACGGCGTGACGAATCGCTTCGTTACGCCGGTGAGCTCGATCTGTGCCGGTCGCACGGCGGCGGCACCGCTCTCGCGCGTGCCATGAACCGCACGGCGGCGTTTGGCAAACGTGTTTGCCACCGTTTCCTCCTTGGTCGGCTGAGCCATCAAGGTAAAGTGAGGAATTGCGGCGGCCAATATTTATGTCAGTTATGTAAACAAACTTCATTTCCGAGTCTTTTGCGCATTCTGCGCGGCACCAGGTCTCGTTCTGCTGGTTTTGCTCGTTTTGCTCATCGCCCACCAGCTTCATAAGCGAGCAAGACGGTTGTTACACTGCGGAAACACCCCGTAAGGAGCACCGGCCAGGAAGTCATGAGTACTCGCGTGCAGCGCCTGTCCACCCAGGTCGTCATCATGATGGTCACGATCTTGGTGGTGACCCTGGCGGCCGGCTTCGCCGTCGTGCAGCACAACCTGAACCGGCAGCTCGACGAGCAGTACGAGCACCGGGCCCTGGCGGTGGCGCAGACGCTGGCCGCGGAGCCCAGCCTGCAGCAGGCGGTCAGGGCAGGTGACCCGGGCGGCGTGAGTGCGCGCGGGGCCGTGCAGGCCATGGCGATGGCCGTGGCGGGCAACACTGGAGCGGCGTTCGTGGTGGTGACGAACAAGGCCGGAATCAGGTACTCCCACCCGAAGCCGTGGCTGATCGGGCTGCCCGTCTGGTCGAATGACCACGAACCCGCATCCAGTGAGCCTTTCCGCACCGGCCGGCTGTGGATGGGCATCCAGCGCGGCACCCTTGGCATGGAAGCGGTCGGCAAAGCCCCCCTACTGAGCCAGGGCCGTCTGATCGGCGAGGTCTCGGTCGGCTTCCTCACCGCCACGGTGGCCGGGGAGGTGGCCAGTACGCTGGCCGGCCTGGCCTCCTATTTCCTCGCCGTCCTCGCCCTGGGGGTCCTGGCGGCGTTCGGCCTGTCCCGTCGGCTCAAGCGGCAGACGTTCGGCCTGGAGCTCGGCGAGATCGCGGCGCTGCTCCAGGAACGGGAAGCCATGCTGCATGGCATCCGGGAGGGCGTGCTCGGATACGACAAGAACGAACGGATCGTGCTGGCCAACGACCTGGCTCGACAGTTGCTGGACCTGCCACCGGGCTTCGTGGGCCGCCCGCTGCGACAGGGCCTTCCGCCGGGTCGGCTAGCCGACGTGGTGACCGGTGAGATCGAGGGTACCGACCTGTTGGTGCTGCACGGCGACCGCGTACTGGCCGCGAACCGGATGCCTATCCAGCACGAGCGCCAGCACCTCGGCTGGGTGATCACGTTTCAGGACCGGACCGAATCGGAGGCGCTGAAGCGGCAGTTGGACGATGCGATCGGCCTGACCGAGACGCTGCGCGCCCAGTCGCATGAGTTCGCCAACCGGCTGCACACCGTGGTCGGTCTGGTCGAGTTGGGCCATTACAACGAGGCGATCCAGTTCGTGACCGAGGTCTCCACCGCCCGCGCGGACCTGACCGAACGGCTGCAGGCCCGCATCTCCGACGCCAAGCTCGTCGCGCTGATCTTGGCGAAGGTCTCGCTTGCGGACGAACGCGACGTCCAGCTGCGGGTCATGGACGATAGCCATGCGCTGGCTCCGATCAGCGATGTCAGTGACGTCCTGACCGTAGCGGGGAATCTCATCGACAACGCGGTCGATGCCGCGGCTCAGGCTCAGGCCAGGCCGCGGTGGGTGGAGCTAACCATTGTCGCGGCCGAACATAACCTGATGATCCGCGTCCGTGACTCGGGGCCGGGAGTACCCCACGACATGCGGGAAGCCATCTTCATGGACGGCGTCACGACGAAATCCTCGGTTACGGGCGCGAGAAGGGGACTGGGGCTCGCGCTGGTCCGGCAGGTGGTCACCGGCCGCGGCGGGATGATCAGCGTCGGCCACGACGCCGGCGCGGTGTTCACCGCGGTCCTGCCCGCGTGCGTCGGCGTGGACGGCCCTGGCGCCGCAGAGGCGGAAGCGCCGCGGGAGGCGACGGGAGCGCCGGTCAGGTCATGATCCGCGTCGTGGTCGTCGACGACGACTTCCGTATCGCCAACATCCATGCTGCCTACGTCGCCAAGGTGGACGGTTTCGAGGTGATCGCCCAGGTCCACACGGCAGCCGAGGCTGTCGCCGCGGTGGACCGGCTGCGTCCGGATCTGCTGCTGCTTGACTTGTACTTGCCGGACGAGCACGGCTTGGACCTGGTGGCGCGGCTACGCCGGGACGGGCACCCGCCGGTGGACGTGATCGTCATCACCGCGGCCAAGGACGCGGACAGCGTCCGCGCGGCCATGCAGCGAGGCGCCCTGCACTACCTGCTGAAACCCTTCAACTTCCCGGCGCTGCGCGACAAGCTGCTGTCCTACGCCCAGATGCGGTCTCGCCTGCACGCCCTGCACGAGCCCGACCAGCGCAATGTGGACCGAGTGTTCGGCGCGCTGCGGGCACCGGACCAGCTTGCCGGTGCGAAGGGCAGGTCACCGCACACGCTGGAGGCGGTCGAGCGGCTGCTCGCCTCCGGCGAGCAGGAGATGTCAGCTGCGGAGGTGGCGGAGATGACCGGGATGAGCCGGGCCACGGCGCAGCGCTACCTCAGCCACCTGCACGAGGTCGGGCGCGTCGAGATCAGGCTCCGCTACGGCAGCGGCGGACGGCCCGAGCACCGTTATCGGTGGTGCCGCGCGGGTCAGGCCAGCTGACGCGCAGCACCCGGCGGCCCGGTCAGGGCTAGTGTCAGAGAAATGCCAGCAGCACGTTCAGGATCCCGTTCAGTCCCCCGGCGACGCTGACGCACTGGGTACCGGGGTCATGGGTCACTGGCCCGGGTAGCTGCCGGGCCGGCTGTCCCCGCAACCGGTAGCGCGGCCGGCCCGGCTGGCGATATTGGAGGTGCTGACGATGGCAGTGGACACGTTCCTGGCCTATGTCGGGGTGTATGACGACGCCGCCGACGCGGACGCCGATTACCAGGCGGTCAAGGACCTGCATACCAAGGCAGGCTTGATCGATGCCTATGACGCCGCGGTGATCGAGCGGCGGGCCGACGGGAAGGTCAAGATCACGAAGAAACATGAGACGCCGACGCGGCGATTCTCCAGGAAGCCACTGCACCCCGCCGGTAACGTCGTCCGCACCTCGACCCGGAAGCCACGCGGGTGCCTTGATAGGCGGTCGGCTGCTACGCCAGCATCGGGCCGGCCGACCCCAGGAGTGTCCCCGATCCTGGTGAGAGCGCATCAGGTCCCAATCGCCCGGACATTAGCGCTGCTAACGAGATCCCGGGGAGCCTTACGGGGAGCCAACGACCGCAGGCACGGGGCCCTGCCAGGCCACGTCCAGCCACTATCACTCCAGCCGAAGGGCACGTCAGGCGATACCCAGCACTACCAGGCCACGCTTCGAAAGTGCCTCCTAAGCAGTAGGTCCCGCGTTCGAGTCGCGGTCGGGGCGCAAATGATGCAGGTGATCCTTCATATTCGGAACTATAATCGTTCTATTGATGTACTGCTCGCAAGCAATCACTCAATCTGATACATGGCCTTGCGGATGCGCAGGCGGGTACGCGCTCACCGGGCAGAACTGTGATCCAGAATGTGGCGCAGAGGTGGTCCGCCACCTGGGGAGCCAAACGCGGAGCCAACGGCATCGGCTGAGGCCGATGCATCATGGCTGCTTTCCGTGACCCGCCCGCCTCGCCGCGCACCGCGCCACGCTCTCCCTCGCGGCGCGCCGCGTCGGGCGGGCAAATGTGCAAGCGATTGCGTCCGTCGCAGGCAGATACCGGTCATTGGGGGCGTTGCCGCAGGCGTGGGCGGGGAATGATGGCGTGGTGACAAGGACGCCTGCGACCCGCAGCGCCTTGGGAAAGGACAAACTCGATGACCGATGAGGAGAACGTACCTGACGGCTTCGCCAGCCTCTTCCAGCCGTGGATCGTTCAGCTGCGCACAATTACTGAAGGGCTGGCGGGCATGACCGGGCTCAGCGAGTCTGTCCTGTCGCAGCCGGTGCCTTCGCTGCAGGGCCTGCCGCTCCCCGGCGCCATTTCCGCGGCGCAGCTGCACTTGATCGCCCGCGGCGTCGCCGCGCAGCGAAGCAGCATCGCGGCGCTGCAAGCTCAGCTGGCCGTGTTCGACGAGCAGCTTGGGGCGCTGGAGCAGCTTATCGGCCCGCTCGCCGAGTGGAGCAGGGCGTGTTCAGCAGTTGAGCGGCAGCTGATGAACGCACGCGGTGACCCGGGGGCTAAGGGCTAGCGCGGTGCAGACCTTGGATCGGCGCGTTCCCGGCGACATGAGGAGGCGTGAGTCCGATGGTAAAGGTCATCGTGTTGCTTCCCAGGCGCGCGGACCGCGGCCAGGAGGAGTTCCGCCGGTATCTCAATGAGAAACACCTTCCGCTGGTCAGGCGCCTGGTGCCGCTGGAGCGCCTCGGCGCTCACCCGCGCGTACCTGGCCAGGGACCGCACCGCCGTGTGACCGCTCCTGGCCATCAGCATCGGCGTCCCAGTGCGTATGAATCTGTGGCTATTCGAACACGTAGGTGCCGGGAGCCAGGGCGAGCGGCGGGTACTGGCGGTTGCCCAGGGTGGCCCGGGCCGCCTTCTGGGGGCCGGAGCGGGCGATCAGCCATTCGGTCCAGGGTCGCCACCACGAGCCGTTCTCCACGGTGGCCGTCTTGTGCCACTCGTCGGGATCGGTCGCCGTGGGCGGGCCGTACCAGCGGTCATAGCGCTCGCTGTCCGCTGGGTAGACGACCGACTGGATGTGCCCGGAGCGGATCAGGGTCATCTGCTTGTCGCTGCCGCCGACCAGACGGGCGGTGTCATAGCAGGCCCGCCAGGCCGTGATGTGGTCGGTGTAGCCGCCGACGTGGTAGCTGTCGCAGCTGACCTTGCCGAAGTCGGTCTTCACGCCGAGCACGGTCGGCCCGTTGCCGTCCCACCCATCCAGGGCCAGCCTACTGGACTCCATCGCGAACTTCGCCGTGGTCCGGGTGGCGTCGTCATTCCAGGCCAGGACGTCGAACGGGGCGGGCAACTCGCCCTTGAGCCATCCGCTGACCAGGTAGTTGAAGACCAGGTCGTTCGGCCGCAGCATGGCGAACAGGCTGCGCAGCGCGGACCCTGGGACGATCTCCTCCTTCGCGGCCGCCTGTTCCAGCGCGGTGCGCGCCTGGCCTGTGTCGAGCATGCCCACGACGTTCGGCTTGTCGCCGGTCAGCATGGTCACCACGAAGGTCGCCGACTCGGCCGACTCATCGCCGACGGCGGCGAGGTGCGCGAGCACGTACGAGAGCGTGATGCCGCCGGCGCACAGCCCGAGCAAGTTGATCTTCTCGCTGCGCGTGATCTTTTTGACCACCTCGTTGGCTCGCTCCTCCGCGGCCAGGTAGTCGTTCAGGCCCCACTTGCCGTGGCCGAGCCGGGCGTTCGGGTTCCGCCAGACGACCATGAACACCTGGATGCCCTGGCTGACGGCGAACTCCACCAGCGACCGCCCCGGCGCGAGGTCGAGAACGTAGTGCCGGTTGATCTGCGGCGGGATCATCATCAGCGGAATGCTGCGGACCTTGGGCGTGGCGGGCGCGTACTGCAGCAGCTCGAACATCTCATCCCGGTACACCACCGCCCCCGGGGTGGCGCCGATGTCCTTGCCGACGGTGAACTGCTTGCGGTCAACCATGGAGGGCATCCCGCCGCGCGCCATGTCGTTCAGCATGTTCTGGACGCCGCGCACAAGCGACAGACCGCCGGTCTCGACGGCCTTCCGCAGCGCCTCCGGGTTGGTGCCCAGGTAGTTGGTCGGAGCCAGCGCGGCCGTGATGACGTCGGCCGCGAAGCGGGCCCGCGCCCTAGCCTGCCAGGAGCCCTCCACGCTCTGATACATCCGCTCCATCCACATCTCGAACAGCCGGTAGGACTGACCGAGGGCGCGGAAGTAAGGGACGGTCCGCCACGCCTCATCGGTGAAGCGCTTGTCCCGCTTGTCGAACGAGATCTCCGACTTACCGAGCGCGATCTTCGCCATCTCCCCGGCCAGCCAGGGCATTTCCTTCGCGACAGCGGCGGGGTCGACGAGTTCGGCCAGGGCGTTGACCATGTCCAGCGGCAGCATGCCGGCCGCTGCCTCAGTCACCTCTGACATGATGCCCATGGTGCCGGCGCGTCCTTCGTTAGTCTCCATGACCTCTCCTAGGAGGTGCAGCTACAGGGCAGCCGGTAACGCTGGAAACGCTGGCCTGCCTTCCGTAACCTCACTGTTACAACGCCCCCTGGGCCCGTCAAGGCCGGATGGCCCGGTGAATTGAGGCTAAACGCTATGTCAGCGGTTCGCGTGGTCATGGAACACGAAGGCCGAACTGCAACAGCCTGAGTCACGACTTTGGGCAGCAGACAATAGGCTGCGGGGACCTGTCGAGGCCGTGCCAGAATCCGGCGCGCGGGCCTGACCTGCCGACGGGCCCTTCTACTCCGGAAGCACCAGAAGCACGGGATGAACCTGCAGGTCATCGGCAGCCCCGGCGGCGACATGCTGCGGGTCTCCGGAGCCCTCCCCGGATCGGTCCACGACAAGAAGGCCGAGTGGATCTGGGGAGTCCTGGCCGAACTGGAGGCGGTCGGCCTGGTCACGCTGGCCGACAAGGGCTACCAGGGCGCCGCGCACGCCAAGATTCCGTACCGCGGGAAGGACAAGCCCGAATCCCAGAAGCAGGCCAACCGCGCCCATGCGAAACTCCGCGCACCAGGCGAGCGCGCGAACGCCCAGCTCAAGACGCGGCGCATCCTGCGAAAGCTTCGCTGCTGTCCCTGGCGCGCCGGGCAGCTCGCCAAGGCCATCCACGTATTGCAGATCCGTGAAGCATAAGCGGGGTGGAAAGGGTTCACTCTCTAATTGATGATTCATCAATTAGAGATCGACGCATGACTATGGCAGCCTAGCCACCACCTTCTGTCCCGAGTGGCACAATCCCGCCGTGTTCATCGCCTGAATCGAGGAGAACATCAGTCCCAGGCCAGAGCAGCAGTACGCCAGCAGATGCCTTGCCTGCACGCCTGGCGGGGTAGATAACGACCAGAATTAAGAAATTTCCGGGTTGCGTTTCCGCAGGTCAGAACGCGATCTGAGCGGCACCAGAAGACCCTGGGCGACACCAGGCCTTGTCTTCGGCCGTCGCGTGCGTAGGCTAGAGACTTCCGGCGCAACGGAGCCTGGATAAAGACCGAAAATGTCATAGCCCAGAGGCTAAGGGAATCCCGTATTAACAGGCAGGGCGCTATGCGATCCGCTAATTTCCGCCACAGGAAATTAGCGGGCGCCGCCCGAAATATATCTGGGCGCAGCCAGCCGGGTGCATTCACTCAGCAAACCAGGCAAAGGGAGACGAACCATGATGTCACAGCCCTACGTCGACGGCATCACGGACACGGTGCCTCACCAGTTCGCGAGCAGCCTGACCGCCGGTCAGATCGCCGCCGGCGAGGACACGGTCATCGTCTCGGTGGTCTGCCCTGACCGCTGGTTCCTTGGTGACTTCGCGGTAGTCACCAGCCGTGACGGCCGCGCGTTCGCCGGCGAGGTAGAGGGCATGGACGTCTGCACCGGCGAGGTCACCATCAGGGGCGCCGGGCCGCTGACCGCGCGAGCTACCTCCTTACGCGGTCTCCGCGGCCCCGGGTCAGCGTCGGCGGTGCCCGCTCGCCGTCATCAACGATCACCGGCCACCGGCACATCTCGTTGTACTCGGCCGGGTCGCCGGGCGGCCAGCAGCTGTCCCGCTCCGAGACGGATACCGCCCAGCGGCCCTGATACTGCCTGAGCCGAGCCCGCAGCTCTCGCGGTCCTGCTTGTACCGCCCGGCTCGCTCGCGGTGCAGGTCAGCCGCGCCGGCCGACTCGGCGACCTCGGCCAAAGCAGCACCACCGGGGCGCCAGCCACCCGTACCTGCCTAGTGGCGAACCCGCCGCGGCCGTGCCCATGGTGACGCGGACCCGAGCGCAACGGCCGTAAGGGCTAAGCCGCGCCGAACCGGGGATCATCCCGGCCGCGGCCGGGCTCTACCGACCAGCAGGCTTCGAGCAGCGTTCGGGCGAACACCTGCGGCGCGGTGATGCATACCGCGTGATCGGCGTCGACCTCGTGGACCGATGCGCCCGGGATCGCCCGGGCCAGCCCCAGTTGACGGCCGGCCGGCACGATGCGGTCCCTGGTCGTGACCACTACTGCGGTGGGGATGTCGACCTGGCTGATCCAGCCGTCCGAGCTGAACTGGCAGACGGCCTGGATGGCCGAGACGGCGCTGACCAGCGTGGTCCGGCCCAGCTGGGCGCGGGCCCAGCTGGCGGCGGCCGGGTCCTCGATGGGGCCCAGCAGAGCCGATCCCAGGACCTCGGCGCTGACCAGCTGCAGCACCGGGTTCCACCGCAGGCCGGCGGCCGCCGCCGGCAGCGCGAAGGCGGCCAGCTCCTGCGCCAGGGATCCCACGTTGCCCGCGGTGGAGCACAACACCAGACCCGACAGCAGCGAGGCGTGCCGCCGGTACACCAGCTGCGCGACCATGCCGCCCATGGAATAGCCCACGGCGGTGAACTTGCCGGTACCGAGGACCGCCGCCAGCGCGGCGACATCGTCGGCGCAATCCTCGAGCCGGAACCGCGACCCGGCCCTGATCCCGTCGCCGTGGCCGCGCAGGTCGGCGGCGACGACACGGAAATGAGCCGCCAGGGGCGCGAAGACCTTCCCCCAGTTCAGCTCGGCCGTGCACGCCAGCCCGTGGAGGAGCATGAGTGTCTCACCGCCGGGCGGACCGGCACACTCCCACATCCGGGTGACTCCACGGCCGGGCAGCTCTACCAGGCGTGTAACCGGGGTCGCTTCCTCTCCAAGCACCTGCCGCACTGCTCTCACTCTCCTGCGATGCCGGTCAGCGAGAGCCAGGGACCGGGGCTCGGCTAACGATCAACCACCAAGATGGAACATGCGTACCTGACTTTGCCGGACTCCTCCAGGGACGAAAGGCCCGGACCTCAGGCCGGTGTTCACGCGCTGGTGGTGAGGATGCCCGCGGCCTGCCGGGCTGAGCATGCGCGGCGAGGGGAGTGGCCATCGGGATCTTGTACCGCTTCAGAACGCGGCGGCCACCCGACCATGACGAGCCAGCCGTCGTGCCGCCGGTGCAGCGCCGGAAGGTACTCGGCGGCGTGATCAACGAGTACCACCAGGCCGCGTAAACGACTCTCGAAACCCCAGGTCAGACCGGTCGCGACATTTGGAGCGGAATAGAGGCGGCATGCCAGGCTGGGGCTGCGGCGGGTACCGCCGTCGCGCGGCTGGCAGAACTGCTCGAACAGCGCGGCGACCTGGAGAGGGCCGCGCAAATTCTGCACGCCCTGACCGCTGCTGGCGACTGGACCGTCGCCGAGCGGCTGGCCCCAGCTGCTGATCAAGCAAAACAGAAGTGAAGAAGCGGAGCGTTTGCGTCAGTTCGGTTTGAACCCGATGGGTCAATCGCCTATGCGTGAAGGGATTTCGGAACCGACGCGGCGCGCGGGCTTCCTCGGTCATGTTGCATGGTTTCTCGTAGGTAACGGCGGCAGGGCGTAGCGCCCGGGTCAGCGCTCGTAGTGGTACCGGCACGCGGCGATGCGGATCTCGTCGTCGGCGATCTTATATACGAGGCGGTGCTCGTCGGTGATGCGCCGTGACCAGTAGCCCTGGAAACCGTGCTTGAGCGGCTCAGGCTTGCCGATCCCCTCGTTGCCGTTGCGCTGGATATCGGTAATCAGTTGATTGATCCGCTTGAGAACTTTGCGGTCCTGGGCCTGCCACCAGACGTAGTCCGCCCAGGCGGACTCGTCCCAGACGAGTTTCACTCCAGCAGGTCCCGCTCGATCCCGCCGCCGTGCTCGAGGCGGTCGATGGATGCCAGCAGCCGCCGGGCGTTCTCCGGGCTGCGCAGCAGGTAGGCGGTTTCCTTGAGCGACTCATAGTCGGCCAGCGCGACGATGACCACTGGTTCATGCCCGGCACGGGTGATGACGACTTCCTCGCGGTCGTCCACGACCGCGTTGAGGGTCTCGGCGTAGTGCGCGCGAGACTCCGAGTACGTCATGGTCTTCACCAGCCAACCTCTTCCCTCAGCCGCAACCGCATACGTACAAGAAATTGTACGTCGCCGGTCTCTGGGGTGCAAGCGACTGTCAAGCGACTAAGGACAAGTGCTCCCAGTATCTCATTAGCGTTGCTAATGAGATACTGGGAGCCAAACTGGGAGCCAGCGACTACAGGCGTCGAGCTGCGTCAGGCAACGTCCAGCCATAGTCGTTGCAGCGGAACGGCACGTCAAGCCGTGCCGGGCCACATCGAGCGATGTTACGAAAGTGCCTCCTAAGCAGTAGGTCCCGCGTTCGAGTCGCGGTCGGGGCGCAGGTCAGAGGCATAGGGCCTCGTTGAGAGGCGTGGCAGGCAGCCTAACAGGTAGCCTAACGGCGGCAGCTGTGCTCGGCGTGGCGGGCATCGCGGCGTATGTCTCCTACGGGCAGGCCTACGCGGTCGTCAGGGTCCACGGCGAGAGCGGGATCACCGCCCGGCTGGAGCCGGCCACGATCGACGGCCTGGTCTACGCCGGTTCGATGGCCATCCTGTACGCGGCCAGGCACCGGATACCAGTACCCTCCCTGGCCCGCTGGCTGCTTGGGCTGGGCATCGCGGCCACCCTCACCGCGAACATGGCCCAGGGCTGGGCACAC
>Ga0137384_10004719_pt1 | contig 10913 bp, 9 predicted proteins | sample SagtaG_2_FD_104922 | JGI IMG/M metagenome (GOLD analysis project Ga0137384, IMG submission 104922) | Vadose zone soil microbial communities from Sagehorn Ranch, Mendocino, California, USA - Sage2_R_60_16 metaG | ecosystem: Environmental > Terrestrial > Soil > Vadose zone | place: USA: California...
ACTAATCCCGTCCGGTTAGCATAGGTAAGGATGATATGCCCACCAGGCCTCGTAACACGAGCCATCTGCTGGATTGCCAGATCCGCCCGCTCAAGCCACGGAATTACGCCGATTGCGATCACCAGGTCGAACGACTCATCCTCAAAGGCTAGAGTATAGACATCGCCAATTTCAAGGGAGAGTAAATCAGTGATCCTGGACTCCACGGCATTCCGGCGCGCTTGTTCAACCATTGACTCGACGGAATCGATTGCATAAACACGAAAACCACGTTGAGCGAGCGCGATCGCCATGAAGGCAGCACCGCAGCCAATCTCAAGCACTTTAGAGGCTGGCTCAAGGGCAAGACTGTCGATCCAATCGAGCACTGCTGCGTGGCGATCTCGGATAGTCTCAGCCTGCACATCACTTCTTGTGTAAATCTCCTTCCACTCCATTGATAAGGACTGGAAATGAGCATTCACGATTTCTTGCTGCTGAACAGGCGAGTCTGCGACCTTTTTCATATTAGATACCCCCCATATACTAAACTTTACAATAAGACAACCAATGCTACTGAATATAGGATGGCTTACGAGCAACATTGAAAGTTCTACACACTTGCTAGTAGTTCCAAACACTGATTTCCATATGAGGTTTGAGAGTTTCATAGTTAGTAAAGTAATGTGCTCCCAAATCTAACCTTCTTCTCTAGGAAGCCTGTTTCCGCACTTCGAGGATACGCAAAAAGAAATCTTGTACCGTCACCGAGTCGATATCTCCGCTGATGGCAAGCGCCGCGTGGCTTCCGTTGGGCCAGCATCCAAAGTAGAGGAAAGGCGCAGGCAACTCTTCAATCTGTTGCACGAGCGCGATTTTCCTTCGGGCCTGCTCTTCACGAGTTGCCCCGAACCCCTCTGGTAGATCAAGATATAGCGCATAGGTATGCGCTTCATTCTCAGTACAACGTACAGCGGGATATCCTTGTTCGTAAAGGAAATCAATCACCTCTTTGGATGTATGTGGCGACACGCCTATGCATGGGCACTGTACTGAGTTCACAAAAAAACAGCGAGACTGCACGCACATTGTTGTTTCAGCCCAGCGCGTCGCAGCTTGTTTTTCTATCGTCAGATGGCGCGCTAGCAGAGTAGCGCGAGGTGTGCAAATAGCTTCAACCTTCCAGTGATCGGGAGCTTGCAGCGTGATAATCAGCCTGAACTGGCTGCGCTCCTTCCACCACACGGCAATATCCTTCAGGCTAGCTATCCAGATTGGTAGCGGTCGAGTACAGGCAAAAGAGAGCAGCATTTCAAGGGCCGGTTTACAGGGTACAGCCCGCTCAGGGTGAAGATTGAGTGTGTAGAGTCCGCCAAGATCATAAACACGTTGCATCACCCTGCGCCAGATACTTCCTACCTCTCTCGGATCAGTAATGCGCAGGCGATCAAAGAGCATCTCATCGTCTGGAATGCTGGTTGGAATGCGCAACAATGTCCCTTCAAAATGTGGGCGTAGAGCGTATGCGTTACAAGGGATGGCCTGAAAGAGCGCCAGGGACTTTGCATACCCCTCTCTCAGTAGTGGTGAAAAGCCACCAAGATCAATAACATCGTGGATGACAGCCTCATTGCTCTCATAGGTAAAACCAAGGGCAGCAAAAATATGCAGCGATTCTTCTGTCCATCCAAGGTAGGGGTTGCGAAATCCGTGATAGGGAATCTGCCTGCCCTCAAACACCGAGATAGCTTGCTTAGTTTGCTTGTACTGCTGATCTTCACTCAAGTAACGGTAATCGTTATGCACGTAGCCATGGATACCGATCTCGGTTCCATGACGAGCAATCTCTGCAATCAGTGTAGGATGCCGACGAAGAACCACAGCAGGGATGAAGAATGTGGGTGCAGCATTGTAGTGTTGAAGAGAATCTACCACTGTATCTAATGCGCGTCGCGTCGGTGCTTCAGAAAAACCAAAGCGAGTAAAAACTGTTCTAAGTCGCCTGGCAAAATTGCCCACACCTTTGGTCCTAATTGAGAAGGAGACAAGATTCATAAGTGACCTCTTCTATTCCATAAGAACCGATCCTTGATACACCTGCTGGTCATAGTGTTTTAATGCTTTCTCAATTTAGTGTGATAGTATGGGCAACGTTCTCTTGCTCTCCGTCTTGTTGAGGATGTGGCACAGCCATTGCTTCCTGGCTTACCGGGAAGAGTAGCTTATACGCGAACAGGAGATTCTTTTTGGTCTGATGCCAGCTTAATTCCTCTAAAACACGTTTGCGCCCAATTGCACCCATCTTGAGGCGCAGTTCTTCATCATTGAGTAAGACCTCTATTTTGTCGGCAAAGTCTTCGACAACATTTGGTATAGCATAGAGAGCCGCTTCCTGGGCGGAATAACGTGTTTCTGCAAGATCAAACGAGACAATCGGCTTCCCCATTGCCATATATTCCATAGTTTTAACCATAGTCGAAAACTCATTTAGGCCATTCTGCGGATCGGGCAAAAGACCGACATCTGCCACGGTCAGATAGCGCACAAGGTCTTCGCTTTTCGCCCAACCAGTGAAATTAACATAGTCATCAAGTTGTAGTTGATGGGCAAGCTCATGTAACTCAGGGGCATGCTGGCCATCCCCCATCAGGACCAAAGAAACATCTTGATGGCCGCGCTTATAGACAAGCTCATTGAGAGCATAAAAGATATGGTCGACACCATCTTGGACAGCCATCTCACCCACATAGGCCAGCAAAAATCGTCGCCCTCTTTTCAGTTCAGGCTCAGGTGAAACCAACTTAATACGCCCTAAATCAGGCCCATTCCGTACCACAATCACCTTATCAGTGGGGCAACGACCACGTTCAATAGCCTTCTGTTTCTGTGAGAGGTTGGTTACGATGACCATATCAGCCGCTCGATAAGAACATCTCTCAAAAAAAAGTTGAAGCTTGTAAAGTGGATTCACACGATTCTTGAATTTAACTTTGAATAGCTCCGGTGCAAGGTCATGCTGGTCGAATACGAACTTTTTGCCGAAGAGTCGATAGAACAACCCAATCGTAAAGAATAAGTCTGGAGGATTAGCGGCATGAATCACATCGAAGCCGTGGCGAAATAGCACCTTCAAACTTATCCAGAATGTTTTGATGAGAGCGAGGCTATATTCCAGGATATAGGCAACGTATTTATTTGAAATTGTAGGCAGCTTGTATCGATAAATATGGATATTATCAATACAAATATACGACTCTTGATGCTGGGTACCTGTGGGCGTTTTAGGGCAGATAATATATACCTGAAAGCCACAATCGCATAGCGCTGCAGCTTCGTTCTTAACGCGTTGATCACCAGGCCAGGAAGCATTTTCTACCAGCATCAATATTTTAAGAGTTTTTGCCATTGACGCTATCCTCTCTCAACTCAAAAGAGCTTCCCCTTGCGCGTCAGTAGGGGGCTAAGAAAGAAAGTCTACGTAAGCATGTTTTGAGCAAGTGTTTGGCTTTGAACGGGTACTACTCATAGGTTTCTATCTTTCCCACACGCATTGTTTATGAACAGTCTTTTCTCGCACATTTCTAAGCATAGAGTCTTTTAGATAGCAAGTTGGTTGTTGCCGACGTTGAGATAATGTTGTAATACTTGTACCAAGGTATACATTCCTATCCACGTTGAACGCTTTATGGAAAGAGGAATAACGGATTGAGCATAAAATTCAGGCTCAGAATCAATACAAAGAGCAAATCTTTTCTGCGAGAATTGTGTTTTGATAAGTAGTGAATCGACTACTCTGGAGAAGTAACCAATGACAAACACGCCTTTTTACGTTCATCCCACTGCTGAAGTTTCCCCAGATGCGCACATTGGAGCAGGCACTCGTATCTGGCGCCTGGCCCACGTGCGAGAACATGCGCACGTGGGCGAAAGCTGTAATATAGGAGCAGGCGTATACATCGATGCGCATGTGCATATCGGCTCAAACGTGAAAATCCAGAATCACGTTTCTGTGTTTGAAGGCGTCACACTCGAAGATGGCGTCTTCGTTGGTCCTCACGTATGCTTCACAAACGACCTCCTACCCCGTGCTATTACCCCTGACGGTACACTCAAAAGCGCTGATGATTGGGTCATTACTCCAACCCTGGTAAAATACGGCGCATCAATCGGCGCTGGTTCTATCATTATCTGTGGCATCACTATAGGAGAGTTTGCCCTCATCGGTGCGGGAACCGTTGTAACTCGCGATGTTCCGCCACATGCACTCGTCTTTGGCAACCCTGCTCGTCAGCACGGCTATGTCTGTCGCTGTGCCCGCCGTCTTTCGGATGTGTACGAACAGAATGGCCGATTGATAGGTACGTGTGAGCTATGTGGCAAGATCGAGTTTTCCCCTACTTTTCAAATTCCTGACAAATAAGTGCAGGCTGAACGCTTGCTTAAACATTGACATCACCAAATCTAAAGCGGTAGTATGAACACAAGCAATACAGAATGATGGTGCCCAAATAATACTTCTATGCCCCATCAACAGTAATCACACAAGTATTCTGGAGGACTGAGTGTCATCTATCTATTATCTTGCGCGCAGTGGCAACACCGTAGCCAGGTGGACACCACAAAGTGCAAAACATGCCCTGGGATCTTCTATCGGCGCTGCTAGCTACCTGAGTTGGCCTTCCAAACGTTTGCTGACCCGGTTAAACATGGCCCAGGTTACAGGACGTCCCGCACATGATCCGCATGTACAACGCCTGGCCTTTGCTTCGTGGCGTAACTATGGTCGCTACGTCGCCGACTTTATAAGCTTTCCATATCTTGATGTCGGCGCCATAGAGCGCAATATGCGCGATTTGAGCGAGGGGGAAAAGGGTTGGCAAGGCGTTGTGCAGCCTGCCCTGCAGGCAGGTCGAGGAGCTATCATTACCACGGCTCATTTCGGCAACTGGGATATGGCAGGAGCTATAGTTGCTCGCCACTTCCCCCTCTACGCCGTGGCAGAAACCTTTAGTGACGTCCAACTAAACCGGCTTTTGCAAGATCAACGCAAAGAGAAAGGTATCGGCATCATTCCGATGGAGGGTTCGGCACGGCGCATTTTGCGTGCTCTGCAACAAAATCAAATCGTGGCTATCGTCGCCGATCGCCCTGTATCGGAAGATGAAGGTACAGCGGTCACATTCTTCGGGCGTAAGACGTATGTGCCGAGTGGTCCGGCCGCGCTGGCGCTTAAAAGTGGCGCCGCGCTTGTATCTGGCTATGTTTGGTATGGACATCACAACGAATTTTATGCGCGACTGTTCCCTCCCATTTTTCCACAGCAGAGTAAGGGTGAGCAACGCGCACATGAAATTGCGCGTCTGACTCAACATTTATATGATGCGCTAGAAGAAATGGTACGCGAATGGCCGACGCAATGGTACATGTTTCGCCAATTCTGGCCACTGGAATAATAAATCCAGTATTGCTTGCCTCAATTCATGGGAGATGCAATACGCACATTGCAGAGTAAACATGCTGAACTATAAGAAATTGGACGTGTCTGGAAATGTATTACCTTTTTAGAGTTGCTACAGTTGTCCTTCCACGTTTGCCACACTGGTTTGTGCGCTTCTTAGCTAACGCCATAGGGCTGGTAGCGTGGCTCGTAGCAAGCAAACCCAGAAAACAAGCAACCGCCAACATGCTCCATGTACTCGGCACACAGCTACTGGCAACTCACGCTGGTCGCAAACGGCTCCGGCACACTGTGCGCAGCATGTTCCAGCATAGCGTCCGCAACTACCTGGAGACGTTCACCTTACTGCATGCTCGACCGGAGTTGATTATGAGCCGTATAGTCATCGAAGGTGCAGAAAATGTGGAGGCAGCATTGGCAAAAGGCAAAGGCTTGATCCTGTTTTCGGCCCATTTGGGGCCTTTTGATTATCTTATTCAATGGATTTCTCTCAAAGGCTACAAGACGATCATTCCTGTCGAACGCCTGAAAGATCAACGCATGCTTGATCTAATGATGGAGCTGCGAAGTAGTCAGGGAATCCAGTATATCCCGCTGGGAGGCAGTGCACCCTTGCGATCAATCATTCAGGCATTGCGAAACAATCAGATTGTGCTGATTACAGCCGATCGAGCTGTAGAGGGAGAGAGTGTCGTAAAGCCATTTTTCGGTGAGCCTGCGCGTCTCCCGATCGGTCCCGTATCCCTGTCTCAGCGCACGGGTGCGCCTCTGGTCGGCGCATTTGGCAGATACGGGTCTTCAAAACTCATGGTAGGGGAGTTTGTCCCACTTTCGCTCGAACTTACTGAGGAGGAGCAGGCCAATACTGATACATTGATGTGTCATGTGATCGAAGTGATGGAGCGGTTCATCCAAGCACACCCTGAACAGTGGGTGGTTTTTGAGCCTGTATGGGTAGATTCCAGGCGGTGAATGACCTTATGTCGACTGCTTGAGAGACCTCATGATACGCCGTGGAGGGTCGACAAACCAGCTCCAGGCGCACTGCGCAACGTAGACACTTGCCGGAAGACGCGCTGGCGGTAGTTCGTGCCCTCCTGGACGGACGCTACGCTCAAGAATAGCGCGGCGCAGGTCTTCGGGGCTGGTCCCTGGGTAGAGCGTATAGGCCGACCCGATATGCTGCCAGAAGTGCGCATCACTTCCACCAGTTTCAGCCAGTCTCCACTGCTGATTAGCAATGCGAACAACAGATCGCATCGAAGCATTTGCTGGGGAGGGATTGTATACCTCTATACCGTCAATAGCATACCCCTTGTCAAGCAAAGCATCGATCTTCGCCCGGCTGAGACTGGGCACAAGGCGCCCTAGAGGATGAGGCACAATGACTATGCCACCTTGCCCTTTAATGCTCTCGATGCTTTCTTCGACCGGCCGCATGGCTTTAGGGGCCTTCTTCACAAACAGACCGAGTAAATGCCCATGGCGTGTCGAAACTTCAACGCCTGTAATCACCTGTAACGGACTGTTCTGTTGCCCTATTAACTCCTCTACACGCTTTGCACCCTCTACATGATCATGATCGGTAACAGCAATTAAGCGCAACCCCCGGCGCGTTGCCTCTTCAACCACTCGCGCCGGGCTGGCCCAGCCATCACCTAGATTTGTATGCATATGGATATCGGCCCGACTGTAGCCACTTGGAGCAGTCTCTTCCTCTGAGTTTTTTAAGGCGGTTTGCGCATTGCTATGAGTATTTTCCATATTCATTACTTGAAGCCAAAAGTCTTACTAGGCGCGCGACCTCTGTCTCAATACTCCTTTACTCCGCTCATCCAACAACTCGTCATAAAACTCCATGACACCCTCTGCAACACGCGGCCAGGCATATTCACGAGCCTTAAGCAGGCCAGCCCGAATGAATTGTTGGCGCAATGGCTCATGCCCAAGCAGGTATCCCACAGCCCATGCCAGTTCCTCGCTATTGCGTGGGGTCGTCAATAACCCGTCCACACCATGGTTTACGACAGTTGCATAGCCACTGATATTAGATGCGACGATCGGCTTGCCTGAAGCCATAGCCTCTAAGAGCACAATGCCCATGCTTTCACCGCCTGTGGCAGGAGAGCAGACAACGTGGGCGCTAGCAAAATAACGAGGCAAGTCTTCGTCGGAGACATAGCCGGTAAAGATAATATCTTGCCAACCCTGTCGCTCGACAAATCGCTGAAAACCGCGCCGCAGGCGACCTTCCCCAACAAAGATGAAGCGCGTCTGCGGGAACTGTTCGCGAATACGCGGTATAGCTCGCAGCAAGTACTTCGCGCCTTTACGCTTCTCGAAGCAACCAACGAAAAGAATGTTCTGTTTACCATCCATAAACTGTGGCATTGGCGCGACTTGAGGGCTGAACTGCTCAAGATTGACACCATTGGGAATCACGCGATAGTCTGCCGGAAAGTAGCGCGAAACAAATTGGAGCGCAGTAGTGGAAACCGCTATACAACCGGACAGGCGTCGAAACAGAGGACGAAGAAACGGGTAAGTAGAAGCATATGCCAGGTTTGAAGTAGAGTAAATACCTGGATATGAAGATGCGTGAAATGTTCCTACGGTGACTGTGCGCGAACACCGTAGTACCGTCTGTGACAGGCCCGGAACTAGCGGTTCATGCACATGTATCACATCAAAATGTTCGCGCTGTAGCACCCTACGCACGCGCAGAGCAATTGAAGGGTCGAGCATAATACGCGCAATTGAGCCATTGATTGGAATAGGAGTTGTCCACCCCATCTTGTAGATGTACTTCTCGGTTAATTTGCCCTTTGGCCCTGAAGCAGGCGCCATTATGCGTACATCATGCCCCATTGAGATGAACTCGCTAGCCAGGTGCCATACATGGTCACGCACACCTCCAGGATAGCTCCAGTCATACGGTGACACAAGCCCAATTTTCATGCGTACTCCCTGCGCTTACTATTAGAATCACAATAGGTATTCTATCACCTTTCACTGAACTTGCGTGCGAACTCGATGAAATATTGCATAGCCTGCGGATTGCCCATTGAGTCCATGCTGATCGCTTTCTCCAGCGGAGCACCCATCAAGAGCTTCTTGATCGGTACTTCCAGTTTCTTGCCATTCAGGGTACGTGGTACTTCGGCAATGGCAATCACCTCATCAGGCACATGATGAGGTGAGAGACTGCTGCGGATCTTGTCTCGGATTTTAGCTTTAAGAGCATCGTCCAGCTGCGTTCCTGGTCTGAGAACAACGAAAAGGGGCATGTAGTAGTCACCGCCAGGGCCTTCTACACCTACGACCAGGCTATCGAGAACTTCCGGAATGTCTTCTACGACACGATAAATTTCACTACTGCCCATGCGAATACCCTTGCGGTTAATCGTAGAGTCAGATCGACCATAGATGACGGCACTGCCCCTGGAAGTGATCTTCACCCAGTCACCATGCCGCCATACACCAGGATAAACATCAAAGTAGCTCTCGCGATAACGTTTGTCCTGCGGATCGTTCCAGAAGAATAAGGGCATAGATGGCATTGGTTCGGTGATCACTAATTCCCCCATTTCATCGATCAGTGGCTTACCATTTTCATCGAACGATTCCACCTTAGCTCCTGGCAAGCGGCACTGAAGCTCCCCCGCGCGCACTGGAAGCAAGATAGAACCTCCCAGGAAGGCAGAGCATACATCGGTTCCGCCACTGATGGAAGCAAGCCATATATCCCGTTTTATCTGGTCGTAGACCCATTGAAAGCCTTCTGGAGGTAAAGGAGAGCCAGTTGAGCCGAGACCGCGTAACTTGCTTAAGTCATACGTTTTGCCCGGTTCAACGCCAGCTTTCATGCATGCGAGAATATATCCGGCACTGGTGCCAAAGAATGTCATGCCCGATTTTTCAGCGTACTCCCAGAGCGCGTTCATGCTGGGATAAGATGGACTGCCATCGTACAGTAAAACGGTAGTACCGGCTAACAGCCCACCCACAAGCAGGTTCCACATCATCCAGCCAGTGGTAGTATACCAGAAGAAACGGTCATCTTCTTTGAGGTCGAGTCCAAAGTATAAGTTCTTTATGTGCTCAAGCAAGATACCGCCCTGGCCCTGAACAATGGCCTTTGGTAAGCCAGTTGTGCCGGAAGAATAGAGCACCCACAAGGGATGATCAAAGGGTACCTGTTCAAAGGTCAGCTCTGAAGTGGCTGACTGCATGTCTTGCCACAGCATAGCATTGTTGTAACCCTCCGCGCTCAATTCTGGGAAGAGATAGGAAACCAAAACCGTTTTTTGCAGCGTAGGAAGCGATTGCTGGAGTTCAGCGATTGTGGTGCGCCTGTCAATGGCTTTCCCGTTGTAGCGATACCCATCGACTGCAAAGATCACCTTTGGCTCTATCTGCTGGAAACGATCAATCACACTACTGGTACCGAAGTCTGGGGAACAGCTCGACCAGATTGCGCCAAGGCTTGCAGATGCCAGGAAAGCGATAGCAGATTCTGGAATATTAGGCATGTAAGAAACCACTCTATCGCCCCGTTGCACACCCATAGCACGCAGAGCTTGAGCAACTGTACATACTTTCTGGTAAAGTTCATCCCAGGATATTTCGATCAAAGGTTGCGACTCGGACTGGAACAATAAAGCAGGACGGCTGGAAGTCGCATTTCGAAATACATGCTCAGCGTAATTGAGTTCAGCCCCGGGGAACCACTGCGCCCCTGGCATTTTTCGTTCGGCCAGTACTGTGCTATAAGGCTTCGAGGCTTTTATATGGAAATACTCCCACAGCGAGGCCCAAAAATCCTCGAGGCTGCTGACCGACCACTCCCATAGTTTTTCAGGGTCGTCGAAATGCAGTCCCTTCTCGCTTTCGAGCCATTGCTTGTACTGAGTGATATTGGCCTGCCGTTTCATTGCCTCCGAAGGTTCCCAAAGGAGCGTACCTTCACGAATTGAAGCCGCCATAATGATCCTTCCTCCTTTACCAGCGAGTACTTGCATTGGTGGATGCAGGGGAGATTTTTGATGTTCTTCAATAAAACATTTGTTAACCTGGCACGAACCATTGTAGCGTGGTTAGGGGAAAAGAGTCAAGCCAATACAGTTCGAACTTACCCCGTCGTGATCGTCCCATCAGCATTAACGCGGATCGACACACCGGGCAACGGACGGTTCGCTGGTCCCTGCACAACGCTAAAGCCATTGGCAGGATCGAAGATTGCGCCATGCGCAGGACAGACAAGTTGATGAGAACCGGGGTCGTAGTTGACATTCACCCCCTGGTGAGTACACTGGCGCTCGCAGGCCACGAAATTACCATTGGGGAGATGTACGAGCATGCTGCTGTTCCCATCGGCTGGGTTCGTGAAGTTCTGACCGCTGTTGGTCGGCTGACTTGTAGAACCAATCACCGTTCCAGTATGCTGCGGTGGTGTCGGCGTCGGCTTTGGTTGGTG
>Ga0137384_10004721_pt1 | contig 10912 bp, 10 predicted proteins | sample SagtaG_2_FD_104922 | JGI IMG/M metagenome (GOLD analysis project Ga0137384, IMG submission 104922) | Vadose zone soil microbial communities from Sagehorn Ranch, Mendocino, California, USA - Sage2_R_60_16 metaG | ecosystem: Environmental > Terrestrial > Soil > Vadose zone | place: USA...
ACTATGGCGGCGTCCCTGGCGCCAGTTTATCGCCTGGAAAAAGCTGCGCCTCCTGCTTGCGCTTGGTACGGTCCTCGCCCTGATGAACGCCTGTTTCTATCTGGCAATCGCTCACTTGCCGCTAGGAACCGTAGGTGCTATCGAGTTCATCGGACCCATCCTGCTCGCCGCACTCGGTGCGCGCACAGCCCGCAATATCACGGCGCTCGTCCTGGCCGCCGCCGGTGGTTGGCTGCTGACCGATGTGCGTCTCGCTGGGGAACCGCTGGGCTTTATATTCGCTTTTGCCAACTGCGCGCTATTCATGCTCTATGTGATCCTCGGTCATCGCATCGCCCAGGATGGTGGCACGACCGGCATTGATCGCCTCGGCGCGGCCATGATCGTGGCACTGGTGGTCATCACGCCTATTGGTATCACACATGCCATACCCACGATCACGCAACTCCCCCTTCTGCTCGCAGGCATCGGGGTCGGCATCTGCTCTTCGGTCATTCCATACGTATGCGATCAACTGGCAATGGCCCGCCTATCCCGTGCAACCTACGCACTCCTGCTCTCCCTCCTGCCCGCCTCTGCCGCCATTATCGGCATGCTTGTTCTTCGCCAGTTCCCAGCCACGATCGAAATCATAGGGATGCTGCTGGTAGCTGGCGGTGTGGCCCTCCATCGCGAGTCCGAAACTCTACCGGCTACATCCATCTCCAGCGACATATGTGATGTGAAAAGCCTCGATGAGCCATCTCACATCCCTTTGTGATAGCATGAACAGGACAGCGATATCGTAATAAAATAGCAAGGAGAAACAGTATGGATCGCGAAAAATTCGATGCAGGTATGGCCGTTCGGCGCGCCGTCTTAGGCGACAAATACGTTGACGAATCCCTCGCCCGCGCAGATGACTTCACTCGTCCCCTACAAGAACTGGTCACCGAGGGCTGCTGGGGCACTGTCTGGACGCGCCCAGGGCTGCCTCTCAAAACGCGCAGCCTTGTCAACGTCGCACTCCTCGCCGCCCTCAATCGCCCACACGAACTCAAAGTCCACGTGCGTGGTGCCATCAACAATGGCTGCACGCAGGAAGAGATACAAGAAGTTCTGCTCCAGGTCGCCCTCTACGCAGGTATGCCCGCTGGTATGGACGGTTTCCGCACCGCCTCCGAAGCCTTGCGCGCTATCGCCTCAGAACAGCAAGATCAATAATAAGCGCTATGAGGACTGATCGCCTGCAAGCGATCAGTCCTCATATACCAGAGCAGAATAGCTTCAGAGGCCCTATCCGCCCAGCTCCTCCAGCGTCTTCAGCGCCTCGGGCACATGGCCATCGGGCGAAAGCGAAGAGAACACATTGCGCACAATACCCTGCTTATCAATCACATAGGTAATGCGACCCGGAATCAGCCCCAGAATAGCAGTAGCGCCATAGCTCTTTCTCACAGCACCACCAGCATCGCTCAACAAAATGAAAGGCAGGTGATATTGTTGCGCAAATTGCTCGTGCGCCTTCCCAGTGTCAGAACTGATCCCGATCACCTCAGCGCCCGCATCCTTGAATACCTCGTAACTATCCCGAAAGGCACATGCCTCGCTCGTGCAGCCGGGAGTGTTATCCTTTGGATAAAAGTATACGACCACATTCTTCTTACCGGCAAAATCGCTCAAACGTACCTGCTGCCCCTTCACATCGGCCAGCACAAAATCTGGTGCTCTATCCCCCACCTTCACCTTGCCCTTTGCCTCGCTGTTTACCGTGCTCATAGCAATGCTCCTTCATACGCTCTTCATGGCTTCGCGAGCCTTTATCTCCTGCGGCTCGACACATATTTGCAAACACCCAATTATCTCAACTCCATGTAATAGGTAAGCATTCACTCGCATACCTACTCATAGTATATGTAAGTGAATGCTCACTTGTCAAGTTTTAGCCGAAAAGCAATGCTACACACTTTTATTATCTTCACACCCTACACATTAGCCACTACCCTTGAAGGGAAAACTATTGTACTCAGGATGAGTACTCACACATTGCGCTTTGAGCCTGTAGCTGGCTCAATGGTCGCATCCCAGAAGATAATACGTTGGGGAGTTATGCGTATCAAGGCCGGACTCACGTGAGGGCCAATGGACTCCTTTGCGCCTTCGGCAAGAGCCTGGGCATGTCCTCGAATCTCCAGGCTGCGCGTTTTCCAGGGAGGCAAAACATCATCGACCAGAAAGGATACCAGGTCATTATGGGCAACATTGCGAAACTTCTGCGTATTAGCCATATCATGCCCACCAATATCAATAGTGTCAAATTTGGCATTATAACGAAAGCCGACCGCCGCAACCTGCGGCTCACCATGTTTATTGATGGTAGCCAGCCTGCCCAGCCGCTGCGTCTTTAAATACTCCAACTCCGCTTCAGTGAATTTGCTCATTATTCTTCATCGCTCCTACGAGGTGAAACTTCTACTCATAGTTTTAAAAGGGACAGAAATAGCTCTGTTCCTTCCCATTGAAGAATAATCTCTCTCTGTAGCAAACAGACTGTCCCTCTTACCAGAAACGTCCTGCCCTTTTGTACAGATTTCAGTCGGCCCTTCACCGCCGTAGAGGAAGGGCCGGGTTCATTCCTGCCCAATAAGCATCAAGTTAGGCGAGATGGGTTAGGCTGGCCAACATGGTCCTGTGGCGAGAAGCCTCCTAAAGATCGGCCCTACAGCAGATAACTTCTGCTGTAGGGCCGATCTTTAGGAGGCTTCTCGCCACACGCGATCACATCCCCTTATCTTGACGCCTCTTAGGCAGAGGCTTATCCCAGCCCGCTTCAATTCGTCTTCATAAGCTGCTTATATGCGCTCTGAAATGCATCTCCCTGCGCGGTCAGCGCTCCGGTGCTGGTGACGAGCGACATGATGGGATGAGTGCAGGCATACTGCATCGAGGCAAACACGTGACTATCCGCCAGCGTCTTGATGGCCTTTATCGTCCATGCCTGCATAAAAGCGCTGTCGTTATGTTTGTTATCAGCCCCTGAAGCGTCGGGAGCATAGTTCCACTCGGTAATCATAATTGGCACATTGGTACCGATCGTCGCCTTCATCGTCGCACGCGCATCCTGCACATGTGTGGTCCAATGGGAGAGATTAGCCATGCATAGAGCATTGGCAGCAAAGGCATTACAGGTGTATTCATGCCAGCTAATCACATCAGGGTGCGGCCGAGCCATTGCAAGGAATGTCGAGATATACGCGTGATTGTAGTCGGATTTCACCGGCCCGATGAACTTCCCATTGAGGGCCAGAGCTTTGAATTGGGGGATAATGCTGTTCCAGCGCGTGGCGTATAGATAAGCGGAAACCCCTTCGAGGTCATTCTCATTGCCAAACTCGTAATAGACGACGCTTTTACCAAATATGCGATTCATATCGGGAATGACGCGCTGACCAACCGCCAGGGCATCGGCATCGGCCGCCCCGTGCAGGATGACGAGCGGCGTCGCCCCTAGCTGCTTGATCATCTCGGCCGCCTGCACGTTGACGGACTCAGGCGCGAAATCGCGGATAGGCATACGAATGATCTGTACATGGAGCTGCTGAAGTTGCTGCTGGGTGGCGGTTGAGGTAAGTACCTGGTCACTACTATTATTGAGGATCAAATTAGTTCCAAACAACAGCGGAGAGACTGCCGGTTGGGGACTACGATGTTCCCCACCCACCGAGGTTGGTACCGGTGTAGGAGGAATGACATTGGGTGCACTTGTCACTGGTTGCGTGATGCCTGGGATAGCGCCAGCACCACCACTGCGCAGATACCACATACCACTGGCAACAGCCAGACCTACTCCCCCCACACAAAGAATGACAAGCCAGACAGAAAGACCCTGTTTTTTGGGCTGTGGCGGTTGCATATATTGAGGTGCTCTCATTTCCGTAAACTTATACTGATCAAAGATGAGCAAACATCGTGATACAAACTCTTCTTTTGACTATAACATCTTCCACGTGCTTATAGAGCTTATATAATCGATCATGGGACCTTTACCTTAGTTAAAAAGAAGCATTATACGTAATACAGTTATTATCTCTTTCAATATATCTCCCTCGAATGGGGGAGAACAAAACAAGACTTCCCGGTGATGTGCTGAACGCGTTTATCCTCTATATTCTTATCAGAAACAAATTAACAAAGCATGAGAAATAGGACCAATCTGCTGACATCGTCAAAAATTGCTCTAACAATCACGCAAAAAATGCACGGCACCTACGCTGCCGGGAGAAGAGGACAATCACCATGACATCTCTCTATACATTGTTAATCATCGTCGCGATAGTTGTCTACATGGTCATACGGCAGTTTCAGGAGCGCGCGCTCACACCTATGTCGCTACTGCTCTTCCCTCTGCTAGTCATATATTATACCTACATAGATATCATCAGCGAGCTAGCAAAGTCTCCTATAAGTAACGCCCTATTGATCGTGATAATGATCGTCGGCCTGCTTCTCGGTGGACTGTTAGGCATCTATCGTGGCAACCAGACACTGATGCGCTTCGATAAAGTATCACAACGTGTGATGGCAAAAGCTTGCACGATCAATATCGTGTTGTATCTGGCAACATTCGTTATACGTATCGCCGCTGGCGTGATGCTCTATATGCACTTGAATAGCACTTCCGTTATACTAGCTCTGCTACTAGCCCTATTGACGACGTTTTTTCTGGGCAATATAGTGATGGAGAAGATCGTTTTGTACCTGCGCTCCCGATCCGTGGGCTTAAACCCATCATCGGCGCAGGTGGCCCGCTGGTAAAGCGTTCAGAGTGAGGTTGCTATGCGACAACAGGGTGCTATCGTCGGCAGTAATGTAAACATAGGTATGGCCGTACAACTGGCATTGAGTTGTAGCGCGGCGGGAGCAGTAGCCCTGCTGGTGTCCGACTGGCTTGGCAGCTATGCTCTCTCCCCACAATTGTGGCAGTGCTGGCTCTCGTTTGTAGTATGGGCATGGGTCTGCTGATAACTGCGAATGTGCAATACGGAGTGTTTCTGTTGCACCTGGCGCTGGCACACCTGGCTGAAGGCCAGGCGGTTCAGGTACAAACATCTCCCTGGCTATGGCCCTTGAACCCGCTCTTTCGCTCGCTGGCTCTCATAAATCAGCGTGTAGATGCCGCCCTCCAGCGTGAGCAGTTGACCAGTGAGTACCACGAGCGACTGCTACAACAGGCAAGCGAGTCAGCGGCCGCGGAAGAGCGCAACCGCATCGCGCGCGAACTACACGATTCTATTAAGCAGCAGATTTTCAGTATTCGTATGAGCGCAGTAGCAGCAAAAGTGCATGTAAGCGGCGATATAGCAGAAGCGCAGGAGGCCCTTGAAGATATTCAAAAGAGCGCGAGCGAAGCACAGGTAGAAATGCAAGCGTTATTGCAGCAACTTCGTTCTTCGGCCCTGGAAAATACCAGCCTCGCAGCAGCCATACGCACACAGGCCGAGGCTCTCGGATATCGCACCGGAGCACAGGTGGCTGTGGAAATTTCTGATCTGCCATCAGTCGAACGTTTCCCACCATACATGCAGGAGGCATTGTTTCGCATCGTCCAGGAGGGCTTTGCCAACATTGCCCGCCATGCTCGTGCAGAACATGTCTGGTGTACTCTGACACAGCGCGGAGATAGCCTGGAGGTCGTCATTAAAGATGATGGCCAGGGCTTCGATATGCAACATAGCAACAAGGGCATGGGCTTAGCAAACATACAAGAGCGCACTCGTAGCCTCGATGGCACCGCGACGATTGAGAGCGAGTCTGGCAAGGGCACAACCATCCGGGTTCATGTGCCATTGTTAATCTCCTATGAAACGAAGCAGGAGAAAGAGCGACGGGAGCTGGAATCCCAGAGGATGCTAACTCGTGCTCAAGGTGGGCTGCAACTCAGTTCGACGATGGCTACCTTTACGCTGCTGGTCATTATTGCCAGTATAGCCTTACTACCTGTAAGATCACTAATTATGATAAAAGAATTTGGCATGCTCATTTCCGGCTTCTGCCTGTTCATTATGCTCTATGGCCTGACTAGCGCTCATCCTGCCATCGCACGAGTATCCATCTATCGCGGTGAAAAGGATCACGAGACTCTTTCTCTCCGCATGCGTGAGCACCTAGAAATGACGAGTTTCTTACGTTTGTTGCTGCTTGTAATATGGTATACGCTGCTTGGTGCACCGCGCTGGCATCTCGCTTTACTCTGGCTAGTAGTCAGCATGTTCTTCCTTGCACTCCTCCTGCTACTACTCCTGGTCGAGTACTCCCTATCAAATCGTGCCCAGAACCGCTATTATACGCTGTTGCAAGGAGATGAACTTATTTGGGAAGTACAGTGGCGCTGGCTGGTTATACGGCGGCGTATTATCCTCTATATCGCTATTGGCATTTTCATAATAGTGGAGAGTCATTTCTCATTTTTCCTGCCAAAGACGCCAGGACAGGTGTTGGCGTCTTTTGGCCTGATGCTCTTTGTGATTTTCTGGCTGGGCGTGCTGATCGACGGCTGGTATTTGCTACCCTGGCGCAAACTGGCGAAGAATATAAAACAGAGCCAGGTGATACGATAGGAACAGGAGAAGAAAACATGCCAGAACAGATCAAAGTGGTGCTGGTGGACGATCATCGTATAGTGCGTAAGGGACTACAAAGCTTTTTGAAGACCTACGAGGATATGCAGATAGTAGGGACGGCTGCTAGCGGTGAGGAGGTTCTACAACATATAGAAGAGTGGCTGCCGGATGTCGTGGTACTGGACATGTTGATGCCGGGCGGCATCGATGGTGTGGAGACGATTCGCCGCTTGCACAATATAGCACCGAACGTGCGCATCGTTGTGCTGACTAGCTACGCCGATGACACACGCGTGGTGGCCGCTCTGCGCGCCGGTGCCATCGGCTATGTGCGCAAAGAGGCCGAGCCCGAACTGCTATTGTCCTCCATCCGTGCCGCCGCTCACAGACAGTCGCTGCTCGATCCGGTGGTCGCCAACGCGCTCATGAACGAGCTGCTGCGCTCAGGGAAGCACAACGCGGAATTGACCGAGCGCGAGCAGGCCGTACTGAAACAACTGGCCCTGGGTCGCACGAACCGCGAGATAGCCGAAGCGTTGGTCGTCACCGAAGAGACCGTAAAAACCCACGTCGGCAACATCCTTACCAAACTGCAACTGGCACACCGCACCCAGGCCGTCATCTACGCCCTAAAAAAAGGACTGATCTCCCTCGACGAAATAGAACTGCCATAATTCCTCGCCGTTTTATATGCATGAAAGGTCTGACCTGTCTCGGGCAGGTCAGATCTTTCATGCATATAAAACGCTTTCCCTCTTTTGGGGGAGGCCATAACCGCTCCTTTGCGCGATGTGTGAAGTGGGCTGAAGCCTCTATACTCCTAGCAGGAAAACGATTAATCAGCATTGAAAATTGAGGGAAAAACATATGCACGAAGCTGAATACATAACAACATCTCCTAGTAATGACGGTCCGCTTGATCAAAAGACCACAGAGCAGGCGACCGCCACCTGGCATCGCATTACGCTCGTCCTGATCCTGCTATTGGCGGCCTTTTTGAACTTCTATCACCTGGGACAAAACAGGTTTGCCGATGTCACCACCAGCGTGAATACCTACTATGCCGCCGCCATCAAAAGCATGCTGATGAGCTGGCACAACTTCTTTTTCGTCGCGTTCGATCCCAGCGGTTTTGTCTCAATCGACAAACCACCCCTGGGTTTCTGGATACAGGCGGCCAGTGCAAGGCTATTCGGCTTCAGCGAGTGGAGCTTGCTGCTGCCCGAGGCGCTGGCGACGGTCGCTTCGGTTGCGGTTCTCTACATCCTGGTGCGCCGCATCTTCGGTCCTACCGCTGGCCTCATCGCTGCTCTTGCCCTGGCGCTCATGCCCATCAGCGTCGTCACCGGTCGCAACAATACTATTGATAGTCTGCTTGTGCTCACACTGCTCTTCGCGACCTGGGCACTCAGCATCGCTGCCGAGACGGGTCGCCTGCGCTGGCTCATCCTCAGCGCCTTGCTGGTCGGACTGGGCTTCAACATCAAGATGCTCGAAGCGTACCTCGTGCTGCCCGCCTTCATTGTCATGTACCTGCTCACCGCGCCACGCAGTCTGCGCGTACGTGTATTGCATCTTGCGCTGGCAGCGCTGGTCTTACTGGTTGTTTCCTTCTCCTGGATTACGGCAGTTGACCTCGTTCCCCCGTCACAGCACCCATATGTCGGCTCGACACAGACGAATTCTGAGCTTGAACTGGCGCTTGGCTACAATGGCGTCAGCCGTATCATCGGTGTCAGTCTTGCGGGACGCTCTACTGATACCCAGGGAGCCCAAACAAGTATCAACCCGGCCTCAGTGCTGGTACTCTTCGGTCTCGGTAACACTGGATTTCCTGGTCCACTACGCCTGCTAGGCTCCCTGCTCGGTGGGCAGATCGGCTGGTTATTGCTCTTCGCATTGTTCAGCTTGATCGCTGTCAGCGGGAGAAGGCGGCCCCGCTCACCGATCACTTCACGACAGAGAGGGCTATGGTTATGGGGAACATGGTTCATCACACTGCTGCTCTTCTTTAGCGTCGCCTTCTTTGATCACGCCTATTATATGGTAACGTTCGCACCCGCGATCTGCGCACTGGTGGGCATTGGTGCCGTGACGATGTATCAGGCATATCAAAGTCGTACAGGTTGGCGAAGTTGGCTGCTGCCGATAGCGCTCATCGTGACAGCACTGACACAGGCATATATCCTCGCGACCTACCCGGCCTGGAGTCAGCGCCTCACACCCCTTGTCGTCGGGCTCAGTATCCTGATCGCGCTATTACTGATAGTAGCCCGCCTTGCGCCACGCTTTCGCACGCCAGCCCTGAGCAATTCACTCGTCACAGCCAGCATGTTAACGCTCCTCATCGCTCCAGCCATCTGGTCGGCAGTGCCATTGTGGACGGGCAACGACTCCATAAATCCGGTCGCCGGTCCGCCCCGACCAGCAAGCGTGCTGGCTACCATCGCTCACGCGTTCATCCCAGAGATCGCCCACGCCCAGCCAGAGCTAACGCAGTACCTGCTTACTCACCAGGGGCAGACGCACTACCTCGTCGCCACCATTAACGCATCCACAGCTGCCCCGTTTATTATGGAGACCAGCAAACCGGTAATGGCGCTTGGCGGCTTTGCTGGCTTTGACCATATCGTTACGCCCCAACAGGTCGCCACAATGGTGAGACAGGGAGACGTACGTTTCTTCCTGCTACCCTCATCCACGCACATACAGTTGAATGACGTTCCGGCACGTATACGAACGGAAATCGAGCATTTCGCGCAACAAAATGCTAGCAATGGCACGCAAAGCGCATCATTTTTGCAGGGCGATACATCACAATGGGTGAGGACGCACTGCACCCTTGTCACGCGCGCTGTCTCGGAGCCGGGGGACGCCGGTCCCAATGATACCGTAGATCTCGGCAGCAGTTCCACACTGCCCACACAATTATTCGATTGCGCCAACGCTCATTAAGATAGTAGCAATGCTGAGAGGTATATAACTTCTATTGCACAAAAATGTGAAGGATAGATAATCCATCATGAAAGATTTAACATTGCCACAAACAACGAAGCCCCTACCAACATATGACCGGTCTTATGACGAGCACAAGCATGGGCAGCGTAATCCTACGTGGCTACAATGGGTTTTGCAAATCCTACGCTTCAGCCTGGTGGGACTATTGAACACGGCACTTGACCTGCTGGTATTCAACGGCTTCATATGGCTACTGCCCACCAGAAATACCGCCATGCTGCTCATTTACAGCTCCATCGCCTATGCTATCGGTGGCATTAACAGCTTCTTGCTCAACAAATATTGGACCTTTGGTAGTCGGCAAGCTACCAGCGTCGGAGAGATTAGCCGGTTCATAGTAACCACGCTGCTGGGTATCCTCTGCAATGACATGCTCATCTGGCTTAGCGGCAACTTCTTCCATTCACTGATTGTTGACACACGCTTATGGGCGAACATCACAAAAATTATTGCCATCACCGGAACGGTGCTCATCTCTTACCTGGGCATGCGCTTGTGGGTCTTTATGACACCCACTCAATATAGGAGGAAGGTCTTACAGATGAACAAACATACACAAACAGCGAACATCACCAATCATCTGGCTACCACACCTGCGGGATGGTATGAGAAAGACAGCCAACCGTCTGCCACGACCCTGCACCACAGCCTATCGGTCATTTTGCCAGCTCACAACGAGGAGCAGATTATTGAGCAAACTATAACAGACGTATTCGCCTTCCTACAGAGTGCAGTACAGGACTTTGATGTGATCGTCGTCGATGACGGCAGCACCGATCGCACCGGCGATATTCTGCTCAGACTTGCCAGTCAACAGCCACGCCTGCGTATAATCACGCATCCAGTCAATCAGGGATATGGTGCGGCCCTGGTGAGTGGCTTTCAGGGGGTAGACAAAGAACTGGCCTTCTTCATGGACTCAGATGGTCAGTTCGACATTCACGAGCTTGGTCGCTTCTTTCCCTACGTCGATCAATATGATGCCGTACTGGGTTATCGCATTAACCGGCAGGATTCATGGGTACGTCTTCTCAACGCCTGGGGTTGGAAGGTACTCGTGCGTCTCGTACTAGGGGTACGGGTACGAGATGTAGATTGCGCCTTTAAGCTATACAGAGGCAGTTTTTTGTGGCGCAATCAGCTTGAAACAAGTGGAGCCATGATTAACGCAGAGATGCTCTACAAATTGAAACGGGATGGATGCAGTTTTAAAGAGATTGGGGTACGACACCTGCCCCGGTTGAGCGGCAATGCTAGCGGTGCGCGCCCCAATGTAATCAAGCATGCCTTCAAGG
>Ga0137384_10004726_pt1 | contig 10909 bp, 14 predicted proteins | sample SagtaG_2_FD_104922 | JGI IMG/M metagenome (GOLD analysis project Ga0137384, IMG submission 104922) | Vadose zone soil microbial communities from Sagehorn Ranch, Mendocino, California, USA - Sage2_R_60_16 metaG | ecosystem: Environmental > Terrestrial > Soil > Vadose zone | place: USA...
AGATCGGGGGGATATTTATCGACTGCATTATTCTTTCTCCTTGTATGCAAAAGACATATCAGAGACTTTAAAAGAGAAATAGCGATCAATCCTGAAGCTATTGACATTCTTGAACAGGTATGTTATCTTTCTATCATATTTGATTTACATTATCAAAATTGATTTGCATAATGTAGGTTAGCGAGATGCTTATTATAAGTAGTGGCTTGGCGCAAGCTGGAACCTTGCCCAAGCCGTGGCCCTGTAGTTACTTCAGGACATGAGCATTATAGCATGTCGGAAAGGGAATGCAATGGAACACCAATTCTCACACGAAAGCGTGTCTATCCTTCACGAGCTAGATTTGGGACAGCATACCCTCTTTATCATGAACGATGGAAGCATCGACTTGCTGATTAATGATGAACAGACACCCTATCTTGCAGATAACGGGCTAAGTTTGGACAGTGACGAAACCTATCGGCTGTTTATCTCTTTGCAGGAACAATTCAAACACAAAGGAGAATAAAATGCCGTATTACGTTTATGAACTCATAGATCCCCGAACCAACGTCACTGCCTATATTGGTATCACTTACAACGCCGACTTACGACTTCAACAACACATTCATGATAATACAAACACTAAGAAGAGTTTATGGATACAAGATTTGCGATATGCAAACCTTGCACCATGCATGAGAATAATAGAAGAATTAGATACAAAGGAAGCAGTATTAGAGCGTGAAAGGTATTGGATACAGCACTACATCTCTTTAGGTATTCCTCTTGCAAATACATTGTTAATTGTGCCACGTCCTCATCGAGAACATATTGACAAAACACAGGTTTTTCCTTTACCGAAAAGAAACTTTTATACGTCCAAAGAAGCACAAGAGCTATTAGGAGTAAATACACATGCTTTCTATAATATGGTCAGATCAGGAAAAATCACAAAACTTTTAATACCAGGAAGAGAGTTAGGGGTATACCCTAAAGCACAGGTTGATAAATTAGCCCATGAACTTACTCTCACGAATGCTACAGCATCAAGGGATGTTAAGAAAAAGCTTAAAAGCTCTACCGTCAAGAAACCTAAATTACCAGAAGACCTTTATACAACATCACAGGCAATGGAAAAATTGGGTATTTCCCCCTTTTCACGGGTAGGTATTTTCTGAAAGAGCCAGAGAAGAGGGGTGAAGGGATAAGGCGAGAGCAATAACCTTGCCGAAGAGGAAAAAGAGCCGAAAAAAGAAGAAGAGATCGATTTTAGTCAGATGCTCAAAGGAGCGGGTGATGTCTTCTTCTGTAGCCAGCATAGCACAGTGGCAAAAACGCGTCGGGGATCTGTTGCCGAGCCTGAGCAAGTCGGAAGCCAGAGTGCTAGGACTGCTCAGTTACGGGATCGTGATCCTGGATGGCTGTGGGATAACGAGGCTGAGCCACGGATTAGCTCAAATCGAGCAAGTCCCAGCAGGACGGCTCCGGCAACGCTTGCGGGAGTTTTACTACGAAGCGCAGGCCAAGCGTGGACATAAGCGGCGAGAAGTGGAGGTGGAAAGATGCTTTGGAGATTTGCTCCATGGGATCTTGCGGGGGTGGGAGGGAAAAAAAGAACTGGCCCTGGACGCGAGATGCCAGCACACTGCAAGAGCGCTTTACCGTGCTCAATATCAGCGTGGTGTACCGGGGATGCGGGATACCAGTTGCCTGGAGGCTCATCCAAGCTCAGGCAGAGGGGGAGTGGCGAGGGCATTGGGAGGCGATGCTAGAGCAGTTATCTGGCGTGGTGCCAAAGGAGTGGAAGGTCATCGTGATGGCAGACCGAGGACTCTACGCAGCCTGGCTCTATCAGGCCATTGTCGCGCAAGGGTGGCATCCCTTGCTGCGGGTCAAAGAGGGGCTGAGAATCCGCGCAACTGGCGAGCGGGAGTTCGGCACGGTAGGGATGCGGGTGCAACGACGAGGGCGGAGTTGGAAGGGGCAAGGAGAATGGAGTGAGCAGGGGGAGCGGATGGAAGGAACGCTGCTGGTTCGGTGGGAAAAAGGCTACGCGGAGAAGCTGGCGGTGGTGACGGATCTGGAAGAAAAGGAGGCGGAGGCAGCGTGGTATCAGATGCGTTTCTGGATTGAAGACGAGTACAAAGATCACAAAAGCGGAGGCTGGGGCTGGCAGCACACGAAGATGACCGACCCCAAGCGGGCAGAGAGGCTGTGGTTGGCAATGGCCGTCGCAATGCATCTGGCTGTGCTAGTGGGAGGTGAGGAAGAAGGAAGACGAGCAAGAGCAGCAGCGTAGGAAAGCGCGCAAAGGAAAGGGGAAACGTCGGGTGGGAAGGCCCGCCAAAGCGTTGTGGCGACCGCGAGGCCGGGAGCAGAGCATCCTTCAGCGTGGCCAACAGAGGATCAAGGCTGCCGTGATCCGAGGGGAAGCACTGCCCACAGGACACGTGGTGGTCGAAGAGTGGCCCAGGCAGACCTTTGCGTTGGGCAAGCCGACGAGCAGTTGGGTGCAGAAATGTAAACGGAAAGAAGCTCTCAAACGGTATCACCAGCGGAAGCGGGCACAGCAATACTCAGAGACGATGGAGGAAAAACGAGCGAGACGCGAGCAGAGGCAGAAGGAACAGGAAGCCACACGCCTGCGTCTGCAGTTGGAGCGAGCAGAACGGGAGCAAGAGCGCGAACAGAGTAGGCAACGCAAGCAACAAGAGCAAGCACTGCGCAAGCTTGAGCAAGCCCAGAAACCCGAGGATCGCCGCCGCGCCAGAGAAGCACGCGAGCAAGAGCGAGAGCGCCGCCAACGCTGGCATGAGGAGATCCAGTGCGAGCGAGAGCGTCGCCTGCAGCGCAAACAAGAACGAGTGGCCCGCCAGACTTCAGCCGCGCTGGCCGATCCACGGGAGGCATCCGGTTTATTCGACACTCAGACGGATCTTGTTCCGCCTCCCGCACCTCCTTAGATGAATACCTACCCGTGAAAAGTATTTCCCCCTCGGCTCTCTTCACTCTCGTTAAAAAAGGCAAATTAGAGAAATTTATATTTGAAGGATATAAAGAATGTTTCTTTAGAAAATCAGTGATAGATGAAATGGCATTGGAAAGAGAAAATTTTTATACAACATCACAGGCAATGGAAAAATTGGACGTTCCTCGTTCAACTCTTCTTTACCTTGGCAAAAGAGGTGTAATTCAGAGTATTACACTTGAAGGATATAAAGAGAATTGTTACTCTAAATCAGTGATAGACGAAATGGCTTTAAAAAATAAAATGCTCCTTCTTCAATATGCTCCAGACCCATCATGTGATTATGAGTAAAAATTATTAGAGGCTAAAGAGTCCAAACACTATAGACAGACGATAAAAATGTGCGATAATTTGAGATACTATTGCTAAGGAGTATGTACATGGTAAAGAAATCACGAGCCCCTAAAAACTTCTACACAGCGGCACAGGCCATCAAACGATTAGGTATACCTCGCGCAACATTTTTTGATTTCGTCAAGAAAGGGAAAATCCCGAAAGTTATTTCTGAAGGATATGTTGAGGGTTACTATCCGAAAGCAGTTATCGACCAGATGGCGTTAGCAAGAGACCTTGCCACACTTCAGTATGCAACAGATACCTCTATTTTTAGAAAAGCGGAAGAAGAAGATATCAAAGCAATACATGATTTATCTGTCTCTATCTTTGGATCGAACGCCCCAAATTACGAAAGTCGTCTTGCACCTTACCAAAAAAATCAGGATATCTACTATATCATCGAACAAGATGACATACTGGTCGGTTACCTCGGACTCATCCCTCTAAAGCAGGAAATAATTAATCGAATCATGGGGGAAACCGAGGGCGCAAGATCACATCTCCTCACAGCTACCTCAGAGATTATTACCTCGGACAACATACAAATGTTTGAACCGGGGGAAGACTATAATATCTTTCTCGTATCGGTCGTAAGGCAGGGATTATCTAAAAGTAAGTACTATGGGATGAGGCTGATATTTGGAGGATATGAAATCCTTCTTAACCTTGCCAGAAAAGACATTATTGCCAAAGGACTTTACGCGACAAGTAGAACGCCAGATGGAATTAAACTCTGTAAAGATTTAGGGTTTGAGGAGACCATCATTCTAGGGACTCCAGTTCGTCGTTTTAAACTAGATCTAGAAACAACAACATCTCCCTACTTGCAAGAATATCAGCAAGTGGTGAGAGAACGAAGAAGGAATACGAACCAAACATAAAACGCACGTGGTAACTTGACAAGAACACGCTTCTCATGTTATGATTTCTTTAGACTCTTTCGACTGTGTAGATTTTACAGATTGAAGAGGAGCAAGAGAGTCATAGAGGAATGTTCGATGAGCATCAAGGCGTTCAAGTATCGCATCTATGCGAACAAGCAAACAACCAAAAAATTGCAATGGGTGCTTGACCGATGTCGAGAGCTTTACAATAGCGGGTTACAAGAACGCCGTGATGCCTACGATATGTGCGTGAAGCGTCATCCCAACTACTATGTTTTAACCATAGTACGATGAAGGAGAAGAGAGGCACATAGCAAGCCATGTGCCTCTACACAATGGTAGTCTGTATTTCCTCCCATTCCGTCTTTACCTGTGTCCAGACACCCTGTCCTGATGGTCGTGGGGACACAGCTTGCACTCCAGAAAGGGAGGCACACCGCGATAGAGCCGGTAGAAGGCGTGTCTCCCTTTCGCATCGAGCGCGAGCGTCACCACCGTGCCGTCCCCCTCGGTCCATTCCCCCCGTTTCACTGGTAATAGCCCCATCTCCGCGTGGGTTTGCACCTTCGCTTCGGGAACACAGTGCCGTTCTGCAAAGACCAGCAGCGAGACGAACTGCTGAGGAAGGGGGCCGGTTGTACGTTCGCGAGCTTTTGCCCGGCTTCCTCGTTTCGTGCCAGCGGGCCGATCCAGTAGCTGTGCGACCAGATGCTCAAGCTGCTCAACACGCTGCTCCAGTGCCGCCACACGTTGCTCCGTTTCTGCCTGGACATGTCCAGACACCTGTTCAGCAAGACGCTGGGGTGTGGCTGTCTGGACATGTCCAGGCAGGAAGGTATCCAGGTCACGGAGAGCAATCTCACAGCGATTTGGTTGCGGATATCGGGCTGGCAGGGTCCCTGCCCGGATCGCTCGCTGGATCGTTTTGTCGCTCACGCTACAGCGTCGAGCCGCTTGCTGGATGGTCACGTATCCGCTCTCCTGTTCCTGTTTCCCGTCGCAATCTTCTTCGCGTCTGGACACGCTGTCCAGGTGAGAGGAGGTTCCTCTGGTCCTCGTCACGATTTCTTCCTTTCTTTCAACCGTGCCTCAGCAGCCTCTGCACGTAATTGCCACGTGAGTACCTCATCTTGCTGCAACAGCCAGCGTTCACGCTCCTCTGCATAGGTGCGCTCCACGGCCAGGAGCCGTTCAACCAAGGTCTCTTTACTCATGCGCAGATATCTCTGGCGTGCGCGTTGCTCGTTGCGGTCTGATTTGACTGGGCTGGGCTGAGCAGGCGTTGCCACTGCCAGCGGCTTGGCCCGCCGTTTGCGGTTGCCTTGCCAGGTGCGATATTGCTCGTAGTAGACCCTGGCCTCCTCATTGTCGAGAATGGCGCTCTCAGAGATGCCTTTCCCTTCGGCGTCCAGTTCCTTCGACTTGGCAACGATGGTTGAGAGCGAAACACGCTGCTTGTTCAAGCGCAGCGCATCCACACTGCGCTTGAGCAGATCTACCGTGCGCTGGCGCAACTGTGCGTAGACTTTTTCTTCGAGCCAGGGATGTGGCTCATTTTTTGGGTTTTCTTGGGTAGAATGTGACCTGTGCGGCACGGCTTTCGTCCCTCCTGAATTCGACCATCAAGTCCATCTCGCGTAATTCGAGATGACAATTGCGGATGAGATAGCGCATTTTTTCGGCTTCGAGCACCAGGCCCTCCCGTTCGTAGTAGGCCAGACGATCTTTGGCGTTGCGCAACTTTTCCTCGACCTGGGAGCGCTTCTCGGGGTCTGGTGCCTTCGAGGGGCAACGAATACAGTCATACTGATTGTGACACCAACCATCGAACGTACAATCCCCACCGATGACACCAATCAGTGTTCCCACGCGCCTGCGAGCACTTTCGGCCAGCTTGCGAATTTCTTCAGGGGAGCGCACAATGGCTTCGCGGAGATTGATTTCCATGGCCAGGCGCTCCACAAAGGAAGAGTGTTCCTCTGCGACATCTTGCTGGCCTTTTTGACTGTAGTACCGCGTCGTATCCAAATTTTTTTGCTTGAGCCACTCGGCCACCAGATCAAGTGGCAATCCTTCAACGTGAACTGCGAATGTCGCGAACGCGTGCCGGAGGAGATGCGCTTTGAGAATCACAGGCTCGCCTGTGCTCGTTTGAAATACCATGCCATGCATCAAAAAACGCAAGCACGCGGAAATGGTATTGTCACTTAAATGCTCATGATGGTATTGAAAGATGTAGGGCACTTGCTCCCCTTCAAAGCGATGGCTTCGGCTGCTATCCGAAGTAAACGCCACTCGTGGGAGTGGTTCTCCAGGCTGCAGGTGATAGTGAGCACAGAGCATGTGAGCCGTCTGTGTCATGAGCCGAAGCGCGTCTTTGCCAATGCCGTAATGATGGCGCTTGTCAGTGCGTTCTCCTTTCGGAAGCAGACGCAGTACATAGCGAATACGTGGGGTCTGGTCCTTCGCGCCAGGGGGTGGGTCATCGACCATGCGAATGACACATTCAGGCAAGAGACTCACCTGTTGTAATTCATTGATGCGCATGCCGGTCGTCGTCAGCAGTTCCAACGCCAGGAGGCCAAAGGTGGCCGCTGCATAGAGCGATTCCACTGGGACCAGGACTCCATCTGTTTGTTGTTGAGCTCGAACCATGAAATGTCCTGTCCCTCCCCCTCTTAACGTAGGGATTTCCGGCCAGCAAAGCAATCCGTGGTGAGCAGCATGAAACGGAGTCAAGGTCTCCTCGGAATTCTCCTCCCCGTACCCCCACTCGCGGAGCCATGCTTGTTTTTTTGCCACCTCCTGTTCTGGCCCTTTGCGTGGTTTCTGTCCAAGCATCCCCAGTTTCAAGAGATCGGTAAACCATAGGCCCTCTGGTGGTGCATCGTCTTCAAGTCGTTCCACGTTGACTACTTCAAGAAACACGTCGTTGTGCTTGTCTGTAAATGAGCGCCGATGGTTTCGAGCTGTCTTAACAGTGGATGGGGAATAGAAGTCAGTGTGCTTTGGATGCAACACAAAACTTCGCCGATCCCACAAGCAGCATTGAATGCGTTCGACTGGAGGTTCTCCTTCCTCATAACTGAACTCAAGAGGAAGATTGGAATGATCGGGAAGTACCTGTTTTACCGCTTGTTGATAGGCTTGCCAGAGCCGATGCATGCGATTGTAGCGGAAATGCGCAGTCGCCCGTAGCTCCGTAAATTGAGGGACCACAGCTTCTGTCTCTGCTTTTCTCTGCTCTTGCTGCTGTTTCTCCCATTCCTGTTCCTTTGTGCCCACTGTCTCCGAGATCAGCGGATTGATGGTGGGCAAGAGAAATGGTCGATACACGTGCTGCTGATCAGCAGGTAAGAAATCAAGCCAACTGGCAATCAGATTCGTTGTACTCTTGTAGCAATGGAAAAAGCCAACACGGGTTGCGAGAGGATCTTGAGAAGAGAGTTCCCCTCGCACATAGGGGATCAGATGCTGATCAATGTGTCAAGTACCCGAAATTTTAAACGCTAGAGTAAGGGTAAATAAGGGGCAGCCGCCAACCCCTGTTTCAAAGCAAACTGATCAGGAGAACAATTCCCTAATCCCTCGTGTGGCCTCAAGTGATTGTAAAAATTGATCCAGTTCTCGGCGGCCTCAAGAAAGTGTCCCAGGGTTCGATAGCGCCTTCGCTCAGCAACAGCTTGCTTAAAAATCCCAACGAAGCGTTCAGCATATCCATTGTCAGTTGGCGTACCAGCTCGACTCATGGAGCGAACGAAACCTTTTTCGAGCAGCGCAGCTCGTGTTTGGTGTGCCCCATATTGGCTTCCTTGATCAGAATGGAAGATCGTACCAGGAACATCGAATTGAATTTGATTGATCGTAGAGACGACGAGTTCAGCACGCATGCTGTAATCAAAGGCCAAGGCTAGGATATGTCTGGTCCGTTGCCATAACGCAAAACAGCCACGGACTTTTGTTCGGTCTGCCAGGCAGATCTCAAAGATATCTGAAAAAACAACCTCTGGCGCTTCCTGCAAAGCGTCCGTAACGTTCGTAACGTTTCCACTCGCTTCATTATCTGAAACATCCGTAACGTTCGTAACGTTTTTCTGCTCCTCGCGCAGTAGATTAGGCACGATATTGCTGGCCTTCCCCGGATAAACGTACCGTTTTTTCTTGCGGCGAGCTTCAATGCCATATTTCTTCATGACACGTTTAATGCGGTTCTTCCCCATTTTGAGCAAAACAGCCAACTTGCGATGGCCCATCGTATCATCCTGCTCATGCCACCGTTCAATCTCTGTGGCAACCCGCTTATCTTTCACTGCTTGTTTTCCCCGTAAATACAAGCTTCCTCTCGCCATGCCCAATGTTCGTGCGACCTGGCTTTTCGTGTAGGGGCCATGAGGACAACACAGTTGGTGTGCCAGTTCTACCTTCTGTGCCGTTGTTATTTCCTCATCAGCCCCGAGGCTTTTTTTAAGATTTCATTCCGCACCGTCAATTCACCGATGATCTTCTTCAAATCATCTGGCGACTCTCCCGGCTCATATCCCTGCGATTGAGCCTTTTGTTTGGGGTCGCGTTTATCATGGAAGGCACTTGCTGCATTCGTCTGAAATTCTTTCCTCCATCGATGAAGCATGGAACTGGAAATGCCGAATTTTTTACACACTTCTTCTTGGGTCGTATCACGCTGCATGCTTTCCAATACCACCTTCAATTTAAACTCTGCTGTATAACTCTTCCGTTTTGTGTCCATTTGGTCCAATACCTCTCCTTATTGATGTGTTTAGTATATCAGGTACTGGACATCAATGTTCCACTGGCTCATGCCTTCCAACTCGAAGAGCGGAAACAGTGACGAGAAGCGGGGATGCAGTGTTGTCAGCGCGTGCCCTACCGTCGCCACATCACGACGTTGAGCAGTAAGTACGGCAGCCAGGAGTGCCAGATGGTTGGCCCAGGGCTTTCCCAGCACGTTGCGTACCAAATACTTGATGATGCGCGGATGGATTTTCGGCCAATCACCGGTTGGATCACCGCCCGTTCTCGGAGCACAAAAGACTTCCTGTGCGATTTTTCCTGCAAGATCGTTCCAGGTGTAGGTAATGGTATCTCTTTTCTTCCCTAACATCTTACCCCTCCCCAGCTAAGCTGTACAAAAAATTCAGATCAGGCTCATCATCGAACAAGGAAACCGCTTGCGTGGGAGATGGCACGTCTTTTGCCTGACGCCGTACTTGTTTTTTTACCTTCCCCCTCTGCTGTTCTTCGAGATACTGTTGGACCTCAGCATGCATCCGCTTCTGGAAGTCATCGCGTGTATCAGCGTTGTGCTGCTGTTCAAAGTAATGCTCGTAAACGGCCAGCGTCTCCTCGCTTTTCCATTTCATGTAATCGACGAGGTCACGCATCCGCTGCTCTACCTCCTTTGCATTTTTGGCCGTCTCGTAGATGTCCCGGACTTCGCGCGTGACATGCCAGTGGCGAGCTTGGTGAATATCCACTTCGATCCCTGCCGCAGCACAGGCGGGATTCCAATAGTGTTCTCGGTATTCTTTTGGGGTAAGTTGCGTGCCTTGACTGCTGAGAAACAAGGGGATGGTGGAGAGGTCTACCTGTTTGCGTGCAGACAGTTCAAGATACAGATCAAGGGGATAGCCATGTGGGTCGAAGTGGACACGTTCTTCGTCGAAGTAGCGTTGAAGCAGGATGACGGTCTCCTCGGCAAAACTGATCGTTTTGATCCGCCGACCAGAACTCCCTTTGCTGAACGCCTTGGCTTTGGTTTTCGTTCCGAGCACGGCCCAGTCGGAAAGCCGGAGGCCACAAATTTCGGAGACTCTCGCACCTGTTTCAAAAAGCAGAAAGGTGACCACTTCATCACGCTGTCTGGTGTGCTTGAGCGAGAGCTGCCGTCCCCCGGTCAGGATGGCTGCTGGCAGTTTGGGATCATCAATGATCTGGGGGTGCCACTCGTCATGTTCTAATTTGTAAAAAGAATCGGTCAAGCGGTGCTTTGGCTTCTCTTGTGGAGCTTCGACACCACTCTTGGCGGGCATTGGGGGAGTTTTTTGCTCATTGTCCTCACGCTCCACATGGGAGATCGCCACCGCAATGGTGGCGATCATGGAGTCCACCAGAGGGTTGGCAAAAAGGTAGAGCTTTTGCTCTCTCATGATCTGATAGAACAACTTTAAGGCGGCTAGAAAAACTCGTAAGGTACTCTTCGTTCCGGCAGTGATGGCGACGTATTTCCAGCCCCGCTGTTGTGGGATGAGCTGGCATTGTAACTTTTGCACCAGGTAGTCGTCAACAGAGCGTCGTACCACCTCTGGTGATGCATCCCAGGTCTGGCCCATGCGAACTTGCCAGACATTGGTATCGAGCCAGGTAAAGTAGGGGCTGAGTTGGTACAGGTAAATCTGAACGGTCTTCGGATCGAGCCGTGTGCAAGCTTCTTTAGCAAATCGAGTTAAAGGGAAATGCAAACGATCTTGCGCGTCAAAAACGAGGTAAGGATGTTGATGCTCCACACTTTTTGGGCGTCGAGCAAACCAATACTGAGTCATCTTCCTACAAAAACTCCTTTCAGTCCACTCAATGAATGAGTAATGACTCCCATTATGTAGCTGAAAGAGCTTGCAGACAATGGTTAAGGACTACATATTGCTAAGGGGTTTACTGTATG
>Ga0137384_10004731_pt1 | contig 10905 bp, 8 predicted proteins | sample SagtaG_2_FD_104922 | JGI IMG/M metagenome (GOLD analysis project Ga0137384, IMG submission 104922) | Vadose zone soil microbial communities from Sagehorn Ranch, Mendocino, California, USA - Sage2_R_60_16 metaG | ecosystem: Environmental > Terrestrial > Soil > Vadose zone | place: USA: California...
ACCGACCGGGCCAGGCGGCAGGCGACCAAGTTCGGCGCGGAACTCCTCACCACCCGCGAGGTGACCGGCCTGGAGGTGCATGGCCCGGCGCGGACGGTCCGGTTCTCCGACGGAACCGCGATCGACGCCCACGCGGTCATCCTCGCGACCGGGGTGGCCTACCGGCAGCTCGCGGCCCCCGGCCTCAACGAGCTCACCGGGCTCGGCGTCTTCTACGGGTCGGCGCTGACCGAGGCCACCGGCTGCGCCGGCCACGACGTGTACATCGTCGGCGGCGCCAACTCGGCGGGCCAGGCGGCGGTCTACCTGTCCCGGGGCGCCAAGTCGGTGACGATCCTGGTCCGCGGCCCGTCGCTGCGCAAATCGATGTCGCACTACCTGATCGAGCAGATCGAGCGCATTCCCGGCATCGCGGTGCGCACCTGTACCGAGATCGCCGGGGCACACGGTGACGGCCACCTGGAGCGGCTCACCCTGCGGGACAGCAACAACGGCGAGACCGAGATGGTCGACGCGCAGTGGCTGTTCGTGTTCATCGGCGCGGCCCCGCTGACCGGCTGGCTCGACGGCTCGGTGCACCGCGACGAGCGCGGTTTCGTGCTGGCCGGCCCCGACCTGATGGCCGGGGGCGAGCGGCCGGCCGGCTGGCCGCTGGACCGGCCGCCGTACCACCTGGAGACCAGCGTGCCCGGCATCTTCGTGGCCGGGGATGTCCGCGCCGAGTCCGCCAAGCGGGTCGCTTCGGCGGTCGGGGAGGGGGCGATGGCCGTCATGCTGGTGCACCGTTACCTGGAGCGGACGTGACCGCCGGGCCGCCCGTCCCGTGCAGCCCGGAGGAGCTGCGCGGGCTGTTCCTGTTCGAAAGGCTCACCGGCGACCAGCTCGCCTGGCTGTGCCGCCAGGGTCACGTCGAGCAGGTCGCGCCGGGGCCGCTGTACGCCGAGGGCGAGCCCGCGGAGAAGCTGTACGTGCTGCTGCAGGGCGCCTTGGTGATGTCGCGCCGGGTCGGCGCGGACGACATCGAGACCGGCCGGACGTCCAGCGTCGGCGTGTACGCCGGAGCGTTCATGGCCTACCTTGGCGACCGGGTGCCGCAGCGCTACAACAACTCGGTGCGGGTCACCGAGCCGTCCCGGTTCTTCGTGCTCGGCGCGGACAAGTTCGCACAGCTCATGAACGACTGGTTCCCCATGGCGGTGCACCTGCTCGAGGGGCTGATCTTCGGTCAGAAAAGCGCCCAGGAAGCGATCGGCCAGCGGGAACGGCTGCTGGCACTCGGATCGCTGTCGGCCGGGCTGACGCACGAGCTGAACAACCCGGCGTCCGCAGCGGTGCGCGCCACCGCTGCGCTACGAGAGCGCGTGGCCGGCATGCGCCGCAAGCTGGGCCTGATCGCGGGGTCGCCGCACCCGCCGATGGCGCTCGCCGCGCTGGTGGGGCTGCAGGAAGAGGCGGCGGAGCGGGTCGCCAAGGCGCCGTCGCTCAGCCCGCTGGAGGCGTCCGACGCGGAGGACGCGCTGGCCGAATGGATGGACGGGCGCGGCATCACGAACGGCTGGGAGCTCGCGCCGGTCTTCGCCCAGGCGGGCCTGGACACGGCCTGGCTCGACCAGGTCGCCGCGACCATGGCCGAGGAGGCCCGGGAGGCGTGCGCGGTGGACGGCACCGGGGCGCAGGCACCGGAGGGCGCCGCCGCGCCGGGCGACGCCCTGGACGGCGCGCTGCGCTGGCTGGGCTACACGGTCGAGACCGAGCTGCTGATGAACGAGATCGCCGACTCGGTCACCCGGATCTCGTCCCTGGTCGACGCGTCGAAGCAGTACTCGCAGCTCGACCGGGCGCCGTACCAGGTGGTGGACGTGCACGAGCTGCTGGACAGCACCCTGGCGATGCTGGGCGGCAAGATCGGGGATGGCATCACCGTGGTCAAGGACTACCAGCCGGGCCTGCCCCGGATCCCGGCCTACCCGAGCGAGCTGAACCAGGTCTGGACGAACCTGATCGACAACGCGGTCGCCGCCATGGGCGGCCACGGCACGCTCACCGTCCGCACCGCGATGGACTCCGACCGGCTGCTGGTGGAGTTCGGCGACACCGGCCCCGGCATCCCGCCCGGCATCCAGGAGCGGATCTTCGAGCCGTTCTTCACCACCACGCCGGTCGGCCAGGGCACCGGGCTGGGGCTGGACATCTCGTGGCGGATCGTGGTGAACCGGCACCACGGTGACCTGCGCGCCGTGCCGGTTCCCGGGGACACGCGCTTCCAGGTGCGCCTGCCGCTCACGGTCCCGCAGGACGGCCCCTGACCGCGACGCGGTTACCGGTGCCGCGACGGGCAGGTCACGTGGGTCCACGTCCTTGGCGCCTCGCCGACGGGTGCGCCGCTGACGTGCTGGACCGGGCGCTCGCGGCCTGGCCGGTGAGGCGGCCGCTGCCCTGCAGCAGGACGTCGGCGACCAGCGCCGGGTCGTCGGTCATCGGCACGTGCCCGCAGCCGGGCAGCGGCCGGATCCGCGCCTGCGGCAGCCGCGCCTTGGCGACCAGCACCTGGGGCGGCCGGAGCAGCCGGTCCTTGGTTCCCCAGGCGATCGTGACCGGGATCCCGTCGGGGATCTGGCCGGTGAACGGGGTCAGTTCCGCCAGGATCACCTCGAGCGCGTCGTGGGCGGCCAGGAACGCGGCCATGTCGCCCTGCGCCTGCTCGGCGCTCATCCGGGATGGCCGGTTGACGATCGCGCCGAGGACCATGGCCCGCCCGGCGGTGTGCCGGGACAGCGCCGGGCCGAAGCGCTGCAGCCGCCCGCCCGCGGCCTGCATCACCTTGAACGTCGCCCGGGCCGTCCGGGCCTCGCGCTCGCTGCGCCAGAAACCGGCGGGCGACAGCCCGGTCGCCGACGCGGCCCACCCGGCCGCCGCGGCCTCCAGGGCGAGCCTGCCGCCCAGCGAGTTCCCTGCCACGTGCGGGTGCGCCACGCCCAGGTCGCCGAGCAGCGCGGTCACCGGGCCGAGCAGCGCGTCCACGATGGGCAGCCCCGCCTCTAGGGGCGGCGACTCGCCGTGCCCGGGCAGGTCGACCACGATCACATCCCGGTGCGGCGTCAGCCGGTCAAGCACCGCCCCCCAGGCCTGGCGGCGGTGCCCCACGCCGTGCAGCAGGACCAGCGGCGGTCCCGACCCCATGCGTTCGTAGGCCAGTCCCATGGCAGCTCCCTACTCGCTGGTAACCCCGGATCGTACCGCAGCCGGCCGCGCGGCGGAATGGCCGCGCGGCGCGGGCTGCCCGGGAGCAGGGGCCCAGGGGCCGGGATGCGCTGGCCGCCCGGGCGCCGGGGCGGGGGGCCGGCGCGCGCTAGCCGCCCGCGCCGGTGGCGGTGGCCGCCGCCGCGGCGGCCGCCGTCCGGGTGACCGCGCCCGCCCCGGCGAGCCGCGCCGCGAGCACCACGGGGACGATCGTCAGCAGGATGACGATGGACACCACGGCGTTGACCTCGGGCAGTTGCTGGCCCTGCCGGAGCGCGCCGAAGATCCACAGGGGCAGCGTGTTCTGCGCGCCGGCGGTGAACACCGTGACGATGACCTCGTCGAACGACAGCCCGAACGCGAGCAGCGCCCCGGAGACGATGGCGGTCGCCGCCATCGGCAGCGTCACCAGGCGCAGCGTCTGCCAGCCCCGCGCGCCGAGGTCCATCGACGCCTCGGTCAGCGACCCGGGCAGGCGCCGGAGCCGCGCTATCAGGTTGTTGAACACCACCACGATGCAGAACGTGGTGTGCCCGATCACGATGGTCAAGGTGCCGAACTGGATCCCGGCGAAGGTGAAGAACGAGTTCAGCGCGATCCCCGTGATGATCCCGGGCAGCGCGATCGGGAGCACGAGCAGGAATGAGATCGCGCTGCGCCCGAAGAAACTGAACCGGTGCAGTGCATACGCCACGGCGGAGCCGAGCAGCAGGGCCAGCGCGGTGGCGATCAGCCCGACCCGGACCGACAGCAGGAACGCCCCGCGCACCTGCGGGTCGTGCCACGCCACCGTGAACCAGCGCAGCGAGAAGTGCGAGATCGGCCAGCTCTCGATGTTCGAGAAGTTGAACGCGTACAGCACGATGAGCCCGATCGGCACGAACAGGAACGCCAGGACCAGGCCCACCCAGATCCGCAGCGCGACGCGCAGGCCTTTCGGTTCCATCGCTCAGATCTCCTCGAACGCGCCGAGAGCCCGGGCCGCGAGCAGGTAAACGGCCATGATGGCGATGGGGAACAGCGCCATGGCGGCGGCGAACGGCACGTTGTTCGCGATGCCGATGTTGGAGTAGATGACGTTGCCCATGAAGTTGGCGCTGGTGCCGCCGACCAGCAGCGGCGTGATGTAGTCGCCGAGGGTCAGCGAGAACGTGAAGATCGACCCGGCGACGATGCCCGGCAGCGCGAGCGGGAACAGCACCATGCGCGTGGTCCGCCAGGTGCGGCCGCCCAGGTCCTGGGACGCCTCGATCTGGGAAGCCGGAATCCGCTCCAGCGCCGCGTACACCGGGGTGATCATGAACGGCAGCCACAGGTAGCAGAACACGGTGTACACGGCCCAGTTCGTGTAGATCAGGTGCACCTGGCCGAGGCCGGTCTTGCCCAGGCTCCAGTCCAGGATCCCGTGGTGGGTGAAGATCAGCAGCCAGGAGTACACCTTCGCCAGGTAACTCGCCCACAGCGGCAGCAGGATCGCCACGAACAAGGCGGTCCTGGTCCGCCTGGAGGCGACGCGGGCCATGAAGTAGGCGAACGGGAAGGCCACGATGACATCGGTGACCGTGACCGCCGCGGCCATCCCGACGGTCCGCAGAATGATGCCCCGGTAGGCCGGGCTGGTCACGATCGTGTGCAGGTTAGTGAGGCTCCAGACCCGCTCGATATTCGTGGTGAACGGGTTGATCTGCCAGAACGCGGTGATCAGCAGGACGGCCAGCGCGGCCAGGTAGATCAGCACGAACCAGGCCAGCGGCGGGGTGAGCAGCATGGTGGCCCGGGCCCAGGGGCGCCGCCACAGCGCCGCGGTGACCCGGGACCACATGCCTTCCCGCCCGGCCCCGGTCCCCGGCCGGGCGGCCGTGCTCACCGCCACAGGGCGCCGGCCCCGGATGAGCCGCCAGCCGGCCTCACTTGACCTGGGTGTTCCACGCATTCACCCACTCGGAGTACGGCACGCAGTCAGGCTTGCCGTTGTCACAGGTCGCGATCGGCGTCTTCCACAGCTTGATGGTGTCGAAGTAGCTGCTCGGCGCGTTGGCGTGATACTCCTCGCAGGACCCCGCCTGCAGCTGGTTCATGATCGGGCAGGCGAGCTTGTTGTCCGGGGTCTCGCCGTAGTTCACCGCCTGCTGGGCCTGCACCTTCGGCGTGCTGACGTAACGCATCCACAGGTAGGCGCAGTTCGGGTGCGGTGCCTTGGCGGCCAGCATCCAGGTGTCCGCCCAGCCGGTGGCGCCCTCGCTCGGGATCGTGGTGCCGATCGGGAAGTGGGCCGCCTTGAGCGTGCTGACCTGGTACGGCCAGCCCGCGCCGACGATCGCGTTGCCGTTCTTGAAGTCGAAGATCTCCTGAGACGCCAGTGCCCAGTACTTCTCGATCAGCGGGCGCTGTGCGGCGAGCAGGTTCACCGCCGCCGTGAACTGCGGCTGGGTCAGCTCGTAAGGGTCGGTGATCGCCAGGGACGGCTTGTGCTTCTGCAGGTAGAGCGCCGCGTCGGCGATCTGGATCGGGTTGTCCGGGACGGTGACCTGGCCCTTGTACTTGGGGTCGTAGATGATGCTCCAGGACGGCGGCGCGGCCGGGAAGTCCTTGGTGTTGTACATCAGCACGTTCGGGCCCCACTGCAGCGAGACACCGTAGTGCACGCCGTTGATGGTGTTGAACGGCGGGGACTGGAACGCCGGGAAGAAGTCCTTCCAGCTCGGGATCAGGCCGACGTTCACCGGGCGGGCGTCGCCCGCGAAGAGGATGCGCAGGTCCGCGTCGCCCGAGGAGGACACCATGTCGTACTGGCCGCCGCCGCCGTTCTTCATCAGCGAGACCATCTCATCGGAGCTGCCGGCGTACTTCGCATTGACCTGGCAGCCGGTCTGCTGCTCGAACGGCTTCACCCAGACCGGGTTCAGGTAACCCTCCCAGGCGATCAGGTTGAGCTGGCCCTCGCCCTTGCCGATCTTCTTGAGCACCGGGAGGCCCGCCGTGGGCACGCTCTGCCCGGCGACGCCCGGTCCCTGCGTGCCGCCGCCCCCGCTGCTGCTGCTATTGCCGCACCCCGCGGCGATGACCGACGCGACGGTGAGCGCGAGCGCGGCCGATAGGGGGCGCGAGACGCGCCGCCGGTGTGTTGCTATCACTGGATGCCCTCCCCAGAGCGTGAACCCTGATCGGGTCCCTGCGGAATTGTGAATGCCTGGTCGGGCCGCCAGGTGACGCGCACCCGGCTGCCCGCTGCGATGCCGGGCAAGGCCTCGGCGTTCTGCCTGCTGACCACCAGCTCGCCGCCGGCGTCAAGGTCCACCACGTAGCGGGTGAGGACGCCCGCGTAGATCACATCGCGGACCTGGCCCGGCTCGGTGTGCGCGCCGGGCGGCTCCGGCTCGCCCTCCCCGGTCAGCGTGAGCTTCTCCGGCCGCACGGTAATCGTGTGGCCGTCCCGCTCGATCAGGTTGGAGACGCCGATGAAGCCGGCCACGAACGCGGTCCGCGGCTGCTCGTAGACCTCGACGGGGCCGCCGATCTGCTCGATGCTGCCCTGGTTGAGCACCGCGATGCGGTCGCTCATGGTCAGCGCCTCTTCCTGGTCATGGGTGACATAGATAAAGGTGATGCCCACCTCGCGCTGCACCCGGAGCAGCTCGAGCTGCATCTCCTGGCGGAGCTTGAGGTCGAGCGCGCCGAGGGGCTCGTCGAGCAGCAGCACCTGGGGCTCGTTCACGATGGCGCGGGCCAGCGCGACGCGCTGGCGCTGGCCACCGGAGAGCTGTGCGGGCTTGCGGGCGCCGAGCCCGGGCAGCCGGACCATGTCCAGGGCGCGGTCCACCTGCTCCCGCCGCGCCGCCTTGGGCACCCGCCGGACCCGCAGGCCGTACTCGATGTTCTGCCCGACGGTCATGTGCGGGAACAGCGCGTAGTCCTGGAAAACGGTGTTGACGTTCCTGGAGTAGGGCGGGACCCCGGTGACGTCGGCGCCACCGAGTTCTATCAGCCCGTCATCGGGACGCTCGAAGCCGGCGATCAGCCGCAGCAGCGTCGTCTTGCCCGACCCGGACGGGCCGAGCAGCGTGAAGAACTCACCTGCCCGGATGACAAGGTCCACCCCGGCGAGGGCGACCACGTCCCCGTACCGCTTCCGCAGGCCGGAGACGTGCACGGCTGCCGCTGCGGCAGCCGGGTCACCTGCGGCAGCGGGCGGCGCAGAGCCCGGATCGGTGATCATTCGGCTCGTTGTACCACGGTTCAGCGGCGCCCCGCAATGGAGCCGCGAGCCGGCTTGCGATCGCGTCGCGCGGTGGCGGTGCGGCAACCGGACGGCAGGTCAGCGCCCGGCCGGGCGGGCCCGCGCGAGCCCGCGCCCCGGTGCCCGGGCGGCGCCCGCAGCGCGTCATTCACGCCTTGCTATCACCGCAGGCCAACTGCCGGATGCGCTACAATCGGCCCTCTGGATAGTTCTTGGTCACGAGGTCTGGACTAACCCATCATGGAAGAGTGGGAGCGCCTTCTCAAAGAACTCGGCGCGGAGCTGACGCTACGTGAGCGAGAGCTTGAGCTGCTGCACAAAATCGATCTTTACCTACTCGATCCAGAGCAATCGGCCGACATACAATCCGCGCAGGATGTGTTCCAATTCATCGTGCAGGAAACGGGAAAACTGCTGCAGGCCAATCACACCACGATCCTGCTGCGCCGGAGCACATTCCTTGAGCCTATGTACTCCGATTTAACGTCGGTAATCGGGCAGCGGGTGCGCGTTTCGGAATCGCTGACCGGCCTGAGCCTTGAGTCGGATGACACGGTCAGGGTCGACGACCTCCCGGACAGCCCGCTGCGGGAGAGGTACACCTCGCTGCGCGGTTACGAGGGCCCGCCGATGCGCAGCCTGCTCGCCACGCCGATCCGGATCCGGGGCGTCGCGGTCGGCGTGCTCAATGCCGAATGCACGCAACCCAACGTCTTCAAGCCGGTGCACGAGCGCATCGCGCGGGCCATCGCCGCGCAGACCGCGATCGCCCTCCAGCAGACCCAGACCCTGGCCAGCACCGCCCTGTTCGCGGACGTCGACCGGCTCCTGCTCGGCACCGATTCCGCGCAGGTGGTGCAGGAGTCCGAGCACGTCATCCAGACCGCGCTGGAAAAGGTCATGGCCGAACTGGGGCGGCTGGAGCATGTCGAGCACACCGGCGCGCAGATCATGTTCTTCTCCGCCGATGAGGAAGAACTCGAGATCGTGCACAGCACCAATCCCAAGGACATCGGGCTGACGCTGCGGGTCGACAAGTCCGTCTGCGGGCGCGCCGTCCGGGAGCGCCGGACGATCATCGTCGGCGACGTCGACACCGATCCCGAATACCAGCGGATGCTCGGCGAGTCCATCCGCAGCGAGATAGCCGTGCCGATCCTTTTCGGCGCAGAGGACCTGGTCATCGGCGTGCTCAACGTGGAGAGCGAAGAGCGGAACGCCTTCTCCGATTTCTACCAGCTCGTCCTGGAGAACTTCGCCGAGAAGGTCCGTACCCTGCTCGCCTTCGCCAGGCTGCGCGGCGACCTGACCGAGGCGCTGGAACTGCGCAGTGCCGACGACGTGCTCGCCGCGGTCGGCGACCAGACCAGCCACATGATCCACCGCCTGAACAACACCGTGGGCGCGATGCGGCTGCGGATCATCGAGCTTGAGGAGGCGCAGGAGCGCGGCGGGCTGACCGAGGGCTTCCTCCGGGACACCCTCGGCGCCCTGCACAATCTCGCCGAGCGCACGCTGCAGATGCCCGACGAGATCACCACGCTGCTGGCCGGCAACAGCCGCAAGATTGACGTCAATGCCTGCGTCGAGGGCGCGATCAACAAGATCGACCTGCCCGAGTCGGTGCGGCTGGATCTGCAGCTCACCGACGGCATACCGCTGCTGCCCCTGTACAACTTCAACATCGTGGTGGAGAACCTGCTGCGGAACAGCCTGGACGCCATGCCCGGGGGCGGCAAGCTCACCGTGACCACCGCGCAGGTGCTCGATCCGGCGCGGTTGACCGGCTACCTGCAGCTGATGATCAAAGACACCGGTATCGGCATGCCATTCGAGATCCAGAAGAAGATATTCGAGCTTAACTTCACCACCAAGACGGAGAAAGGAAAGGGCCTCGGCTTCGGGCTCTGGTGGGTACGGAACTTCGTCCGCCGCGCCCGCGGCGACATCTCGATCCGGAGCTTCCCCGGCGAAGGGACAGAGGTCACCATTAAGATACCGATCGACCGGCCGGACGGCGGCGTCCAGGCCGGCGCCCAATAATCGCAGTGCCAACTGATAAGCCTGGAAGGCGGACGTGGGAATTCACGAGAACATCCTTATCGTCGAGGACGAGGAGGAATGGCGCGGCATCTACACACGCGCCGTGGGGGCCCAGGGATCGCGCCAGACGGTCCGGGTCGCCACGGATCTGGCGAGCGCGGAACGGCTGATCGACGACGCCAAGTTCGCCGTTGCCTTCGTCGACATCGGCCTCGACGTCTCCGACGACGGCAACGTGGACGGCGTGCGGGTGATGGAGAAGATCCGGGCCACGGACGCCGACACCAGCATCGTCGTGGTGACCGGCCGCAGCGGCCAGGACGTCCTGCGGATCACCCGGGACGCGATCAAGAAATATGGTGCCTACGACACGGTCGGGAAGAGCACCGTCCGTCCGGCCGACATCAGGCGGCTCCTCGAAGGCGGCCTCGAGGCGTACCGGAATATGGCGGCACTGGGCCGGATGGCCGCCCGTGATGCGCTGAGCGGTGATGCCACGGCCCATGTCTGGGACGACCGGGTCACCAGGGCAATCGGCTACCGCGGTGACATGGGCGCGTTCTACGACTTCCTCGGCAAGCTTTTCGCCGAGTATCTTCCGGTCGTGCCGCGGCGCGAGGGCGGCCGCACGGTCATCGACCAGGACCGGAAGCTCGTCTACGGCAGCTACTGGAGCAGGGCCATCGCCGCGCCCATCGCCATCTGCGTAGGTGCCGCCGACGAATTCGACGCGGCGGTCAAGGCCGCACTTGAGTCGCTTGGCAACGATGGCGCGGCACGAGTGAAAAGGGAACAGGAGGGGCCTGGCATCAAGGGCGGGGTTTTCATGCTGACCGGGCTGGGGCGGGACGCCTTCGCCGACCACTGACGGCGTTCCGCACATCGAATCGGGATCACAGCAAGATTTCTTGGGTGGCTGGTCTGTGAGCCTGCCGAGGTAAACGTGACCGGAGTAACTGAATAGAGTTACGGGTGTGGGTTTTACATGATTAGGGTCTTGGTCGTAGACGATGAAGAAGAGTGGCGCACGTTAATAACACGGGCACTGCCGGATTACCGTGTGGATACCGCAGCGTCGTATCCAGAGGCGCTCGACCTGCTGCGCGACGGCACCCCCTATGACATGGCAGTGGTCGACCTCAACCTGATCCATCCGGCTGCGGTCGACCAGCTCGGCAGGAAGTTCCTCGGCCACCTGCGGGACAACTATCCGGCCACTCCGCGCATTGCGCTGACCGGTACGCCCCCGGGCGCGGTGGGCGGCCTCATCGCGGAGTACGGCCTAGCCGAGTTGCTGCTCAAAAAGGCCGTGACGCTGGCCGAGCTGCGCGAGGCCGTGGAGAAGGAACTCCAGACCAATGATCTGTCGCTGGAGTTGCGGGCCG
>Ga0137384_10004734_pt1 | contig 10901 bp, 11 predicted proteins | sample SagtaG_2_FD_104922 | JGI IMG/M metagenome (GOLD analysis project Ga0137384, IMG submission 104922) | Vadose zone soil microbial communities from Sagehorn Ranch, Mendocino, California, USA - Sage2_R_60_16 metaG | ecosystem: Environmental > Terrestrial > Soil > Vadose zone | place: USA...
AACCTCCAGTTGACCGTGACGGCGGGCTCGTGCTCTTCCCGTCTGATCTTGAACGCGAAGAAGGCCCGGAGCGCGGGTGCGGAGGTGGAGTTCACCGCCAGCCCCAGCGAGCACCTGGACTTCTCACTGTCCGTTGGCGTCAATAACGCCAAGTTGCTGTCGAGCTTCAGGGACCAGAACGACAGTGTGGTGGCGGGCATCGCGGAGGGGAACCGTCTGCCCAGCGTGCCGCAGCTCCAGTCCAGCGCGGCCGCCACCTACGGGTGGACGGTTAGCGCAGGATCGCGGGCCTTCGTCACCGGCAGCTTCCAGCACGTGGGCTCCCGCTTCACGTCGATCGACGATCACGGCAAAGGTTTCTGTCCGCCGAGCCAGCCCGACTGTCCCTTCGGCACCGTGTATCTGAATTCGTTCGGGGCCAACACCATCGGCGGGCCGTTGAACGGTCCGCAACCCGATACCACGTTTAGGTTCAATCCCGACCTGCCGGCGTACAACATCGTGAACCTGCGCGTCGGCTTGATCCGGGACGCCTGGGAGATGGCCGTGTTCCTCAACAATGCATTGGACGAGCGCGCCTTCCTGGGCCTCGATCGCGAGCGCGGAACTCGGGCCCGGGTGGGTTATCTGACGAACCAGCCGCGAACCGTGGGCGTCACGCTCCGCTTCAATTACTGAGCGCCGGTCCACCAACGGCAAACCGCCGGACGGCTCACGAGCCGCCCGGCGGTTTTGTCATCGGGCCGATGCAGGCCCGCTCACATCTCGGTGTAGAACTTCGCTCCCACCACGGCCGCGAGCGGCTGCTGCACCAGCGCCACCAACGTGACCAGCACCAACGTGTTTTGAGGCATCATCCCCATGGGCCACTCGAACAGCGCGTGGAGCAGGCCCGCGACGACCCACGCCACCAAGCCGGCTTTGACCGCCGTGCCGGGGCCGGCGCCGAACCGCGGCCGGATCGCCGCGTACAGCCACACGAGGTAGATCCCGAAGAGGAAGTCGATGAACGTGAACCAGATCATCTGACCGCTCGAGATCGCGGGCTTGCCCATCGCCTGCATCATCGCGGCCATTTGATTCTTCAGAACGACGCCGAACAAGACGAAATCCACGATGTTCAGTACCACGCCTGCCACCAACCCGCCGATTATGACACCCTTCAGGTTGATCTTCCCCATCGGGCACCTCTGAGGTAGAGGACGCGCAGCGTGGACAGCTCCGGCACGGGCGCCAGGGTAGGGGGTGGTCCCGGTTCCGTCAAGAGTCAGAGCACCGTCAACACCGCTACCATGCCTCCCATGCCGTCGGACACGACCGCCACACCTCCCGGCACCACCCAGTCGGTGCCGTCCACGAGGAGGTTGAAGTGGTAGGTGCCGGGCGCCAGGAGCAGAGCCGCCTCCCAAATGTCCCCGCCGAGGCCGCGGAGCGGCGCCGGTTGCCACGCGTTCCAATCACCTGCGATCGCGACGGAGCGCGCCGCGTTCATGCGGAACCGCACGACGACGCTGTCCCCTCGGCGCTGCGCCACGAGCGGCGCGAGTCGCGGCGGGAGGTCCGGGGCCGGCGCGACCACCCTAGGCGCCGAGTGCACCCGCACGCCGACGCTCGCAAACCCCGCCCGCGGCAGCCCTTGAAACGGGTCGGAGAGGTAGCTCCCCCCGGCCGCTTCGAGCGCCACCGAGGGCGTGACGAAGTACTGCAATGCCGCGCTCGCCGCGCCCTTCGAGCCGTAGACGCTGCTCAGCCGCGCCGTGGCCCACGCCGACGCCACTACGCGTCCGCGGTCCATCGTCGCTCCGCCCACCACGTCCGTGTACCACGCGCCGGTGAGGCGGATCGGCTCGACGCTGAGGGACAACTGCGTTGGCCCGGTGAGCCACCAGCCGCGCGCACGGACGTGGGGCGCGCCGACACCCCGCTCCCCCTCGATGACGCCGGTCCCGGGCCCGGCACCGATGGCCCCCCCGCCCCGGCCCCTCGCCCACACCAGCTCGGCGACAATAGACCCCGAGCCCCCCGCGACGCCGTCGGAGCGCGTGCTCACCGCGAGATTGGTGCTCACCGCGATCCTCGGGCCGGTCACGCGATCCCGGGGATACGCCGCCCACACATCGACGCGTCCCTGAGCCGCCCATACACCGTCCTGGAGCATCGAGAGGGAGCCACCCGCGCCTACAAAGAAGGAAGGGGAGAGCACCTGCACGGCCGGGGAGACGGTGGCAACGGGGCGGTAGCTCGAGTCGCCGGCGTAACGCACGGCACCGGCGCCGACGGCCAGCGACGCCCCCGTCTGGGCGTGCAGGACGACGGGCGAAAACGCCGCCAAAAAGAAAACCGGTCCCATTCGCATGGGACCGGTAACATACTACTGGCTTTGCTCCCGCGGTTACGGCCTGCGCCCGTGACCCGTGCCGGCGTCGGCCGGCTTATGGGACTGTGAGGCAGGGGTTGCGGGCGTCGCCGGGATCGCGCGACCGCCTTCTCCGGCACCTGGCTGGGCGGGCGTGGCCCGCGTGGCCGGGGTAGCCGGCGTGACCGGCCGGTTATCGAGGCCGACCGCTTCGCCTCGCACGTGCAACGCACGCCGCGCCATCGCCGCGGCCACTCGTACTTTTGCCGTATCGGACGCGTGCTCCGACGGGATCAGCTTCGACTTCGCCGTCTCGGACGCGTGCTCGTTAGCGGGACTCGGCGTCTGCGCCGCCAACAGCGCCGGCACGGCGAGCGCAATCGCGATTCCCAGGATTCGCTTCATCATAGACCCTCCGATGACTGCGGTGATTCGGGCGCCGCCCGGTCCTTCCAGGCGCGCTCTTTGGCAGCCTGCCGGAGCCAGGAATGAGCCCCGCGGTGCCGCTGTGTCAGCAGCTCCGCGGCGTGCCACACCTGCTCGAAGACGTCGGCCACCAGCCGCTCCGCACGCTCGGGATCCATGAGGATCCCGTACACCAACGCGTAGAGCGACGCGCCATAGCGCCGCTGCAGCTCCACCAAGGCCGTCGCGTCACGCTGGGCCATCCGTCGCAGCAGCGCGGCGTCGGGAACGACCGTAGGCGTAGTAAGGGGCAGCGTCGCCATAGCGCAATAAAGACGCAGGCGACCTCCTGGAGGTAACGCAAGTCACAAACCCTCGCAGGACGCCACGTTACCGACACCCCTCCCCGACGCTCTTTAGCGGTGACTGTTGCCTCTACCCGCGCGGGCGCCTAGCATCCCGCGGAGCATACCGAGGAGCTCGGGTTGAGCGGACGGGATGGGGCACCAGACGGACAAGTGGTTCGCGCGATCCTGGCGGGCGACACCGAGCGCTACGCGGAGTTGGTGACGCGGTACCGGGATCGCTATGCGCGCTACGCGGCGCGGATGCTCGGATCCCTGGACGCCGCCGAGGATGCAGTGCAGGACGCGTTCGTGCGGGCCTATGATCAGCTGGCGCAGTGCCGCGACCCCGACAACTTCGTCGGGTGGTTCTTCCTGATCTTGCGGAACCGCTGCTTTGCGGAACGTCGCAGGAGCAAAGAGGTGGCCCCGCTCGAGGCGGCCGGCGCAGTGGCCGCAGCCGAGCGGGCAGATGTACCGGTGGAAGCGGCCGAGCAACGGCGCGCGTTGCAGCACGCGTTGCTCGAGTTGACGCCGGAGCAGCGCGAGGTATTCGTCCTGAAGCACGTGGAAGGGTTGTCGTACAGCGAGATTGCGGAGCGGTTGAACACCTCTGTGCCCTCGCTCAAGATGCGGATGCACCGGGCGTACGATCGGCTCCGCGAGCAACTGAGGGACCGGGCATGACCATGACCGATTTCCATCCGCAGGTAAAGCAGCTGCTCGACGGTGAGCTGACGCTCGCCGACCTGCCGCTCGAGCTTCGCGCGGAAGGCGAAGAGGCGCTGCGCCTGCTCGCGGCCGTAGATCGTGAGCCGGTGACGTTCCCGGGTCTCGACGGGCGCGTCCTTACCGAGTTGGGTCGCCGCGCCAAGGCTCCCGGGTTCTGGCGGCGCCTGCGGCTCCGCCCCTGGACGCTGGTGCCCGCGTTCGCCGCGGGTGCAGCCCTCGCCCTGCTCTTGGCTCGACCCATCGCGCCGCCGCCGGCCACCACGGTCACGGTGCGGTTCGTGTTGTTCGCACCCGAAGCGCAGCAGGTCGCGCTGGCCGGCACCTTCAATCAGTGGGATCCGGCCGCGACCCCGCTCGTCCGCACCGGGACCCCGGGCGTGTGGGCGGCGACTCTGACGTTGCCGGCCGGCCAACACCAGTACGCGTTCGTCGTCGACGGCGCGCGTTGGGTGCCCGACCCTGGCGCCCCCGCCGTAGACGACGGCTTTGGACGGCGCAACAGCGTGCTCTCGTTGTGAAGACTCTCCGCGTCTTTCTGCTGCTCGCGATTTGTAGCACAGCAGTCAGTGCTCAAGATGTCAGTGCTCGGCTCGCGGGGCGCGTGCCGCCGGAAATCGCGGCGCTGGTACACCAGCTCGCCACGTCGGCCGCCGCGCGTGGTCTCCCCGTCGATCCCCTGATCCAAAAGGCGATCGAAGGCAGCGCCAAAGGTGTGCCTGCGGATCGTGTCGCGGCCGCCTTGCGCGCCCTGGTGGGCCAGCTCGACGTGGCCGCCGTTGCTCTGCAACGCGCCGGCCCCGCTCTGACCGATACCGACGCGATCGCGGCGGGCGCCTTCGCGCTCAATGCCGGGCTCAGTGATCGGCAGGTAACGGCATTGGCCCGGGCGAGTCGCCCACCCTACAGCGTAGCGGCGACGCTGCGCGTCACCAGCACGCTCGCCGCGATGGGTGTGCCCGCCGCCGACGCGGTTGATCTCGTGACTCAAGTCATCGCGTCGGGCGGCGCCACGACCGAGGTGCTTGGGCTTCCCGCGCAGGTCATGTCGGGCGTCTCCCACGGACAAGGCGTCACCCCCGCCCAGGCGGCCGCGGGCCTCGCCCGCGCCGCGGCGGCGCGCGCCAACGCGCCGGGTCAAAACAGATCACACCCTGGGAAGCCCTAGCGCGGCGGCGTGTAGCCCACCGTCAGCGTGAGCGCTTCGACGGTCTCGCGCCGGCCCGCTCCACTTGAGCGTCCCTGCTCGACGCGATACGCGACCCGGCCCCAGATCGGGTGCCGCGCCAAGCGGAGATCGAGGCCGGCTTCGGCGCCGCCGCCGGTGGCAGATTCTGCGGGCCGGCTGAGGCTTCCAGTCACCCCCTGCCATAGTTCCACGAAAGTCTCCACCCTTCCCGGGAAGAGCGTGCCGCGTGCGGTCACGCGGCCCGACCAGAACAGCCAGCGCCGGTCGCTCTGACCGGACACGACGAACGTGCGGGCGTGCGGTCCGAACCACACGGTCAGCCAGGGGCGCGCTTTGTAGCCGAGCAACGCCTCACCTTCGGCGACATCGCGCCCGGCCGTGTCGTTCGTGACTCGTCCTTGCCCGTAGCGCACGCGGGCGAGGAGCCGGCCCCGCGTCGCCACGCCTTCGCCCCCGAAAACAAGGCCGCTCACTCGCTCGCGCGTGGTCCCAATGCGCGAGCGGGCGATCTCCTGCGCGCCTCCCGCCCCGAACGACACGTTCCAGCGCCCCTGGGCCTGGGCCGTGGACGTGATACCAAGGAGGACCAGCGCGAGCGCTCGGCTCACGGAGCCTCCGGGGTGAGCAGGACCGGAGCGCCCGTGCGGATGCCGACCATCCCGCGGGCGCGCTCGGCGTTGCGACGGGCAACCTCGGCGTCCTCGCGGCGCCACGCGTCGCGCAGCGCGCGGTTGTGCGTGACGTTGGCGGGGATCGAGCGGCCGGGGTGGTGCGAGAAGAAGGCCACGATCCCGGCGACGGTGACGGTCCCCCCGACGACGAAGCGCGCTCCGCTCGCGTCCTCCCCATTGGCCACGACGCTGGGCAGCACCGCGATGGCCACGCCGGTCAGCGCGGCCGGGGCGAGGGCGCGCAGCCCAGGGCCCATCGGTTGCCGCTCATGCAGCAGCAGCGAATCGGCCGGCGGCGCGGGGTGGGGAAGGGTATCGACCCGCCCCTGTGTCACCTCGAGCGGCAGGCGCAGAATGCGGGCGACGCGCCGTTGGCGATCGAGTGAGGTCACCGTGATCGCATAGCGGCCGTTGGGTAGCGGGGCGGTTCCGCTCGAGTCGAGCCCGTTCCAGTGCAGGTCGAGGCTGTCGCCGATGGGGCCCGAGTAGAGGGTGCGCACCACGCGTCCATCCTCAGTGGCGAGCGCCGCGGTGACATCGTGGAACGTGCTGGCGTAGAGCCGTACGGTCAGTGCCTCGACGCCGGGACGGATGGCGGTGTCGGCCGGAGCGCGTCCGATGACCGCGGGAGTGGCGCGGCGCGTTGCCTCATAGAACGTCAGGACCTGTGGTGGAAAGACCAGTTCGTCGGGACGGAACCGGGGGTTGGCGAGGACGAGGCGCCGCGCGACCGCGCGGGCCGTGTCCGCGTGATCGCGGAGCAGCTCGGTCGCCGCGAGATACATGAGGGCGCGCGCCGCGTCGGCGGGAGCGAGCGCGTCGCTCCCCTGAAACGCCAGCGCGCGGCGCAGCAGCCCCGCGGCATTGTCGAGCTCGAGGTCGTCGTAGGCGCGCGTGCCCTGGGCGAGCACCGCGACGGCCGACTGTGCCGTCGCCGCGCGCGGCAGCCAGAGGGCGCAGAGCCAGAGCGCCGCGAGGAGCGCAGAGGTGCGCGTCATCCGCCGACGGGTTTCAGGGCGATGCGGGTCCACTTGATCTCCTGGCCGGGCTCGGCCGTGAACACGGTGTCGAACGGCGCGAAGCCGTCACGTTTCACCTGCACGCGGTGCCGCCCCGGCGCGATCTCCAGGTTGAGAATCGGCGTACTCCGGACGGGCCGGTCGTCGAGGAAAAACGTCCCGGGGGGCTTGGTGCTGAGCGACAGCTTGGCGCGGGCGACGGCCGGAGGAGGCACCGACGGACGAGGCCGCGGCGTCGGGCGCCGCACGACGGGCGTGTCCACCGGCGGCGTCGTCACGACGCGCTGCGTGTCGGGCGCCCGTCCGCTTGCCGAGTCGGGCCGAGTGGGCGTGGCGCCATTCGCCGGCCGCGTCGGGCGCAGCGCGACCCACGCGGCGCCGCTCACCAGCACAAAGCCGAGCACGACCGATGCCGTGATGAGCCGGCGGCGGCGCCGCAGCGACGGGATCGGCACCGTGGGAGTGTCCGGTGTGTCCCACAGGATGCGCGGGCGCGGCTTGACCGGCGTGGGGCCGGTGAAGCCGGCGGGGATCCGAGGCGCGGCCTGGCCCCCGAGCGCCGCGACGAACGCCGCGACATCGGGGAAGCGCTCGGCGGGCTTCTTGCTCATCGCCCGGTACACGGCGGCGGAGACAGGCTCGGGAATCTCGGGCTTCACCTCGGAGAGCCGGGGTGGGGGCTCGAGCAGGTGCTTGCGGATCAGCTCGCCGAGCGAGTCGCCCGTGAACGGCACGCCGCCGGTGAGCGCCTCCCACACGAGGATGGCGAGCGAGTATTGATCGCAGCGGCCGTCCACCGGCTGGCCCTCGAACTGTTCGGGGGACATGTAGCGCGGCGTGCCGAGCGAGGCCCCGGTTTGCGTGAGCGACACACTGCCGAACGCGCGCGCGACGCCGAAGTCGCATACCAGCGCCCAACCCGAATCCTCGATCATCACATTCGCCGGCTTTACGTCGCGATGCACCACGCCGTGGCGGTGCGCGTACTGCAACGCGCTGCCCACCTGCTCCACGACGCCGAGGACCTCTGGCAGCGGCAGCGCGCCGCGTTCCATGATGACTTGCTCGAACGAGCGCCCGCGGATCCGCTTCATCGTATACCAGAGGAAGGTGCTCGTGGCCCCCACCCGGAAGATCGGGACGATGTGCGGGTGATCGAGCGACGCGGCGATCTTCGCCTCGCGCTCGAACCGCTCGGCCGACGCTGGCCCTTGGAGGAACTGCAGTGGCAGGACCTTGATCGCCACTTGGCGATTGAGGTCCGCTTCCTGTGCCAGGTAGACGAGCGACATCCCGCCGCGACCGAGCAGGTCGGTGATCTGGTACTGGCTGCTGAGCTCGCGCCGCAGAGCGTCCTCGAGCTCCTCGGGGATCGCGTCCTCCGGGGTCGCGTTCGTGCGGTTCTGCTCGTCGCCGAGCGTCATGCCGCACTTGGGGCATCCGGGCGCGCCGTCGGGGATGCCGTCGGCGCCGCAGCGGGGGCAGGTCACGGCTCAGGGCACGTGGAAGTCGGCGTCGGTTTCGGGGTTGCCGCCCCCGAACGATACCCAGACGCTGCACCGGTTTGTTTGATCGCAGACACGGGCGCGCCAATGATAGTCGTTGGTGATGAGCAGCGGCACGGGAATGCTTACCGAAACCGCCGCCGTGCCGCCCGAGGGTACCCCGCTCCCCTTGATGGTGGTTGAGTCGAACGCAACACTCGTCGTCTTGTATTCCACTTCAATCGAGATCAGGTCGCCCGGATCGAAATCCGTCACGTCGGCGTTGAACGTCACGACCACGCTATTCGGATAACTGCCACCGGTGCCGCCACCGATCGCCATCGGGCCCCCGGGTCCGATTTGCGCGAGCGCGCCGATCATCGGATCCTCGGGTTTCCAGTTGACGATGAAGTCGACGGCCGGGTCGACGTTCCCGCCGAAGTTGAACCACGTGCTGCACCGGTTCGTCTTATCGCAGGTCCGGGCGCGCCAATGGTAGCCTTCGTCGTCGTGCAGGCCGGTCACCGAGAGCGCGACCGGCGTTCCCGGTGGCACCAAAGCCGTCGTATGAGTCAGAGGGCCTGAAGCCAACCCCTCGACTTCGACCTCGAGCCGCACGGAATCATGGGGGTTGGGATCGTTGAGCGTCGCCTTGAAGACGACAGTGCTCTCGGGAGTCACCGCTCCCACCGCAATCGCCGTCACGCCGTCCGCGCGGTACTGCCCCGGCGCGGGCTGACTGGGCGACAGCTCCCTGACGGCGGACAAGGTGAACGCCCCGGTCTCGGATGAGTCCTTCGTTGTCACCTCGACGACGTACCGGTCAGTCGTGGACACGATGAAGTCCTGTATGCACGACGTCCCCACTGGCGCTCCACAGTCGTCGTTCTCGGCCAGAACCGCGACTCCGGACCTGTTGGTGAGGACGAGATACGCGTTGAAGCCTGGTGACGTGAGCCGGAACGACAACGTATCGCCGGCTGTCGCCTGCAGGTAGTACAATTTCGCCTGCCGACCCGGTCTCTGTGGCGCGCCGCAGTCGCTCAGCGCAATCGAGCCGGTTACGATCGTATCGAGCGCGATCCCAGACTCCACGCACGGCATGAGCGTGAACGTTACGGGCGCGGTCGCGGGCGACCCAATGGCACCGGACGCCGAGATGGTGATTGCCCCGCGGTGCGTGCCGGCAGCGAGGCTGTCCGCGTTCAGGGTCACGGTCACGATCGTCGATGACGTGTCCTGGGGCGGCAGCGTACTGCCCGAATCGGAGAGCGTGACCCAACCGGTGTCGAGCGCGGCGGCCCACGTGAGTGGGAGGCCGCCGGTGTTCTTGACTCGCAGAGCGAACGTGTCGCGCAGGGCGCTCCCGACGAATGCCGTCTCGGCGTCCGACGCGGGCGTCACCACCAGCTCCGCCGCGGGTGGGAGCATGTCGAATACAACCGGCAGCCTGACCGTATCTTTGGTCTGAGTCGATGTGAAGACGATGGTGTCCCGATGCAGGGTCTGCGAGAGAGTGTCCGGATGGAGCGTCACGATGACGCTATCCGGCGCCGGCGAGAGCGTCACCCAGGCCGCTGTCTTCGTTGCACTCCACTGCAGCGTAACGCCATCCGCACTTGCGACGCGCACCGCGCGTGTGCGCGCGACGGTCGAACCCACGTGCGCGGAGTCCCGCAGGCTGTCCGGGTTCACGGTGAGCCGATCCGCGGTCGCCGGGTTGATCAGCTTGTCGAGGCGACACGTCGTCACCGACACACCGAGCGCCAAGACCAGCGAGCCCATCGCCAGACGCCTGACGATGGGCCCCGAAGACAGATTGGCCCCGGGTGTGACGGCTGCCGCGCGCATGTCTTCCAAGTTCCGACTAATAGAAGATTTACGTTACAGCGTCAACTGCGTTGCCGGCCGTGCGCCGGCTCACGTTGTGGCGGTCGCGCCACAAGCAGTTTGCCTTGAGTTGGCCAAGCCAATTAGCTTTGCAGCACAACTGAGGCAAGTCCGTGGTGAGTTGCGGCCTATTGCAGCCACGTTAAACAAGTCGCTAAAAAGCCGGGACCCCGGCGTCCGTATTGGCGACGGGGCGATTTTTTTTAACGATGACCGATCGACAGCACCGCCTGACCCAGCTTCGCGCCGCGCTCGCGCAGCGCATCCTCGTCCTCGATGGCGCCATGGGGACGATGATCCAGTCCTACGCCCTGGATGAGCCGGACTTCAGGGGCGAGCGGCTGCGCGCCCACCCCAAGGATCTCCGCGGCAACAACGATCTCCTGACGCTCACGCGTCCCGGCATCATCACCGAGATCCACCGCGGGTACCTCGAGGCCGGCGCCGACATCCTCGAGACGAACACGTTCAACGCCCAGGTGATATCGCAGAGCGACTACGGGACGGAAGGGCTCGTCTACGAGCTGAACGTGGCTGCGGCGCGGCTCGCTCGCCAGGCTGCCGACGAGCAGACAGCGCGGACCCCCGAGCGACCACGCTGGGTCGTGGGTGTGCTCGGCCCGACGAACCGCACCGCGTCGCTCTCGCCGGACGTCAACGACCCCGGATTCCGGAACGTCACGTTTGCGCAGCTCGCCGCCGCCTATCGTACGCAGGTCGAGGCCCTGCTCGAGGGGGGCGTGGACCTGCTCATGGTCGAGACCATCTTCGACACGCTCAACTGCAAGGCTGCGCTGTTCGCGGTGCGCAGTCT
>Ga0137384_10004749_pt1 | contig 10887 bp, 8 predicted proteins | sample SagtaG_2_FD_104922 | JGI IMG/M metagenome (GOLD analysis project Ga0137384, IMG submission 104922) | Vadose zone soil microbial communities from Sagehorn Ranch, Mendocino, California, USA - Sage2_R_60_16 metaG | ecosystem: Environmental > Terrestrial > Soil > Vadose zone | place: USA: California...
GGGACGCCGGCGCAACCTGGCGTACATCGCCCTCTGGACGATCGTGTTTGCAATGACGAGCGCCGCGCAGGGTGTTGGTGACAAGCACCCTGGGCAGTTTGTGCCCTTCTGGCAGCGGGCCTGCCGGGAAGATCGGCCACATGCGTGCCCGTACCTGTCGGTCCTGCACGCGAACTTTTGCCGGCAAGGGTCAGGTTGGGCGTGCAACGAGCTCGGGATCTTGCAAGCCGAACGCGAGCTGGATCGAATAGCCGCCGAGGGGTGGTTCGAGCGCGGGTGTGATCTCGGGTTTATGCCGGCTTGCCGCAACATGAACCGGATAATCACCGGCAGTGCTACCGCAGAGACCGCCTCACCGACTCTCCAGGACTATCCGATCATCTTACGGGGTAGCAAAGCCCCCATAAGCAACCTAACGCCGTCCGCGTTGCACGCGGTTGCTTGCAGTCAAGGCTGGCCGGACACGTGCGACCAGGTAAGACGTTGATGTTGCACGACCCCTGCCGCCTTCCCTTGATGCTTCGCCCGCGAAGTGGCAGGGGTCGCTTAGAATAGGAGTTTTGCACACAGTTAGTTTTTGACACTTCAGCCGTGCAGGCGTATAAGAAAACCCATTGACCCGCAACAGGAGGTAGTGAGATGAGGAGACCGGTTCTCCAACTCATTGGCGTATGCGCCGTCGTGTTAGCCGTGATTTTGCTGCTCAAATTCGCCGTCGCCGACCTGAGGTCGAAGCCTACGGCTGTGGCTGATGGGCCCGGCACAAAATCTTCGGGCCTCAAGACTCCCTGGGGCGAACCCGACCTGCAGGGAATCTGGACGGACGAGTATCAGACACCGTTGCAGCGACCGGCGAAGTATGCCGGGAAAGAATTTTTTACGGATGAAGAAAGGACTGCTCTCGATGAGAAACGAGCGGCGGTCGAACTTCGGCCTCGTGCGGAGAGGGGTACCGAACGTGATGTCGCTGGTGCGTACAACCAGGTGTTCATGTCGATCAAGCGTACCGGCCGCCGCACGTCTCTGATTGTGGACCCTCCGGACGGGAGAACTCCTCCGTTGACATCGGACATCCAGAAGCAGATGGCCGCAGAACGCGAATACCGGCTTGCTCTCCTGCAGGCCACGACCACTTGCCAAAACCTGGAGCCAGGCTGTCGAGGCGGAAAGTATGGGCCGCCGTCACCACGGCGAGAGGAAGTCCCTCCGCGTTACAGTACCGGCAACATCAATCGAGTCGATAATCCAGAGGACCGCAGCATGTCGGAGCGTTGCATGGCCGCGGTCCTGCCCGATTTCACCGGCTTCCGGCGTATCGTACAGTCTCCAGGATCCGTGGCGATTTTCTATGACGTCGGACAGGGCCAAGGGTGGCAGCGCATTGTCCCCGTCGCCGGCAGTCCGCATCTTCCGAGCCCTATCCCGCAGCGCTTTGGCGATTCGCGCGGCCGATGGGAAGGCGAAACGCTGGTGGTCGATGTCACCAATTTCAGTCCCAAGTCCGACTTCATGGGATCTCGCGAGAACCGGCATTTGGTCGAACGCTGGACGCGCACCGGTCCAAACACGCTCGAGTACATCGTCACAATAGAAGACCCGGCCACGTGGACGAAACCATGGACCGTCAAGCAGGAATATTCCAGGCAGAGCGATCAGGCGAACAGGATCTACTACGAGCCACGGTGCCATGATGGAAACTTCGGCCTGCCGGGGTTGCTCGCGGGAGGGCGCGCCAAGGATAAGGCTTTCGCCGCGGGACGAGGGCCCGATCCCGCAACGCTGGACAATGTGAAAGGGATGGATGCTCCCGAAGAGAATACCGATCCGTTGCAGTAGCGCTCTTTACCACAGAATCCCAACAAGCTTCAGGTAGTCGTCAGTGGAAAGCCGCATCGGGGCTTTGTCGGCCTTAGAATCGGCCTTCTGTATAGGTTTTTTACGCACGTCCGCACATCCTATGACCATTGTAATCGAATCCAAGGAGAGGCATTTCTACGATAAACGCGATAACCGGCCACACTGCGTGGTTATTAAGGCGTTTACGTGCGTTTAAGGTGCAAGCAGATTTGGACCGGTTATTTTTACGTTATCGGAAACTTGAAAGTCTAAAATACGGGGAGTCGGCTTCGCAAAAAAAGACAGCCTAGGGGCAGGAAGGTGCACAACGCCGTTACCATTGGCAGACGGAACACGAGAACAACCGGGGGATAAATAGTCAATTAGTGCTCATTGAGCGGGCGGCTGTATCTCGAATCGAATTCGGACTCATAGTGTTCGTCCATCAAGGTCGGGACGAGGACTTCATTTTCTTGTTCCATCAAAGCATCGGCAGATCGACGTGTTTGCGCCCGTGACGATGGAATTGATACCTTAATCGCGGCACCAAGATCGAAAAGAGGACGAGCATGAAACTTGCGAATCGACAGTTGGATGAAAACCGTGCCGGCGAGAGTTCGCGTCGTCGTTTTTTAAAGGCAGGTGTGGCATTTGCCGTGGCGGCCCCGTTTCTGCGGCGCGGAGCTGAAGCAGGCCAGCGTCCTCAGAACGCCGACGATGCGGGAACGTTGGAACGCGTGTGGCGTCAGAGCACGGCTCCGAATCAGTACATCCTCCTGCGTGGCGGCACAGTGGTCACTATGGATCCGAAAGTCGGCGACTTCGTCAGGGCGGATGTGCTTATCCAGGGGAAGAAGATTGCAGCCGTAACTGGGGAGTTGAAAAAGCCCCCGCAAGCACAGGTGATCGATGCAACGAACACGATCGTCATTCCTGGATTTGTAGACGCTCACCGGCACTCCTGGGAAGGCCAACTTCGACGGATTATTCCGAACGGCGGCATTACGACCTATATGTCCACTACGCATCAAGGCTTCGCCCGCTATTATCGCCCGCATGATATGTACGTGGGGAATCTCATCACGGCCCTCGGTTGCATCGATGCGGGAATAACAACCATCATCGATAACTCTCACAACTCGCGCTCCTCCGCGCATTCCGATGCTGCCATCCAGGCACTTTTTGATTCGGGCATTCGCGCGGTCCATGCATCGGGTGCGCCGCAGAGCGGCGATTGGGATAAACAGTGGCCGCAAGATCTCGCCCGTTTGCAAAAGCGATTCTTCGGTTCGGATGACCAGTTGGTAACGCTGCGCATGTACTCGGGGCTGGATCGGGAGAATTGGACATTGGCTCGTCGGCTCGGGCTGCGGATCACGACGGAGTCGACCGGTGCAGCGCCGATGATGGAAGAGTTCTGGAAAGAAAAGCTACTGCGCTCCGACGTCACTTACAATCATTGCAACGGCTGGCCGGAGAACGTCTGGCAATGGGTTCGCGACTCCGCCGGCACGGTGAATGTGTGTCCCCGATCGGACCCGCAATATGGGTTGGGAGAAGGCATACCTGCATTCCAGAAGGCTCTCGATCACGCGATGCGGCCGGGCTTCAGCATCGATAACGAGACCTCGTACGGAACGGACATGTTCACGGAAATGCGTGTCGCTTTCAATATTCAGCGCGCCATGGCGACGTATCGCAGATCCAACGGCGACGCGAAAATGCCGGCGATGGTCAGCGTGCGCGACGTACTAGAATGCGCGACTGTTAATGGCGCTGCAAACGCGGGCCTGCTCGACAAATGCGGGACCTCACGCCTGGTAAGCAACCGACATCGTGATGATCCGAACGGATGACATCAACCTTTATCCTTCGAAACACGCGATCGGTACCGTCGTTGCGGCGGCCGACGTCCGGAATATCGACACCGTCATCGTCGGCGGCAAGATAAGGAAGTTCCGCGGCAAGATGGTGGGCCTGAATATGGAAAAGTTCCGGCAGCTGGCCGACGAGTCGCGTAACTACCTCTTCAGCAAGGCCGGTTATAAGCTCGATATCTTCTCGTCCTAACGTTTCAGCGGATGCGAACGCGGCCGATTTTATTGACACCGCTGTAGGCCAGAAGAAGCTCGCCGCTTGGCGCGGTCACCATGTGGCGGACGACTCCACCTCCTGAGGGGATGTTCCACTTCTGGAATGTCTCCGTGCGAGGGTCGAATCGCACGAGCGTGTTCGGCTCTATCCCCGACTCGCTGTACCACACAGCGCCATCCGGCGTCGTTGTGATGCCGTAAGGCTGGGAACCGGTGCCACCCGGTGAAGCATATTCCTTCACCTGTTTGGTTTGCGAATCCAGGCGTCCGAGATAACCGCGTCTGTAGTCGGTGTACCAAACAATGTCGTCAGCATCGATGGCAATCCGCCGTGGGCGTGCCTGCGGATTGGGCAGCGGATACTCGGTGATCTGCATCGTCTTTGGATCGATACTGCCGATCTTGTTGGTTCCGAACAGATCGAAGAATGGAATTCCCTTCGAGTTTACCTTGATCCCGTATGGCAGCATTCGCGGACCTGCCGGCTTCAACGTCACTTCCCCAGTTTTCGGATCGAGCTTGCCGACAAAGCTGCCCCCCTGGACGGTGAACCAGAGCGTTCCGTCCTGCGCAAAGATCGGCGTGTGCGGATCTCGCGCGACCGGATCGGGCATTTTGAACTCAGTAACGTATCCGCTCTTGGGATCGAGCTTTCCAATCGCCGCGGCCGCGTTTGCGGTATACCAGATGTTGCCGTCGCGGTCGGCAACAACACCATGCGGTCCGTGGCCTTGGGGAAGATCGTACTCGCGAAATTGACCGGATGTCATGTCGACCCGACCGAGTTTGTTCGATGCCTGCCCTGTGTACCACAACGTGTTTCCCGGACCGAATGCCGGGTCGTGAGGAAACGAGTTCGGGGTCGGGACAGTCCAGTCGTCGAACGTGACCTGCACTGTCCTCGTCGTGTGGTCCTGTGCATAGAACGGGGCCACGATGTTGAATGCCAACACGGCTGCCGCAGAAATGAACGATCGCATACTTCATTTTCCTTTCAATCGCTCAAAATCTTTTTCGCTTTTCGCACAAGCGCTGCGATTGCGCTGATTACGAGCACCTTCGCGGTAGGAACGCCGATTACTCGGCGCCCCCCTCACAGATCCGTACTGGCAGCGCTTTTGTGCCTTTTTGTGGCTGTTCCTACTTTTTACTCGTGGTCTGAATATAGACCGCATTCGGCCGTTCGTTGATCTCGATGTACGTGCCCCATGGATCGTGAATGAACGCGAGGCCAACGCCTTGCGCATTCTTCGTGTATGGGCGGTCGAGCTTGATGCCGGCTGCTTCAAGTTTTTTGCAGAATGCTTCCAGGTTCTTCACATCGAATCCAATGTGGTCGAGGATGCGCCCCTGGGTGGTGACCGTTGGGCCGTCCGCTTTGGAAAATGTCAGATTGGCACCGGGAAGGTCATCGGCCTGATTCTGGCCGCGCGTGCCGGGCTTCGCACCGAATGTTTTGGCATACCATGCTTGAATCTGGGGTATTGCCGCTTCCGGCACAACGAAATGGATGTGATGATGCTGGATCGGGAACTTCTGATTCTTGTCTTCCAGAATCTCGATACGCAGCTCGTCGGGTGTTACCACAAATGCCTGGTCTTTTCTGCCATTAGTACCGGGAAGCACCGGCACGCCCGCGGCTTTCCAGCGGGCGACTGATTCCTGCACGTTCTGGACAGTGAATCCGACATGGTTCACGATCGATCCAACCGTACCGCCGGTCGGCGGCGGTGTTCCGGGCGCAAGCTGTAAATTTATGAGCACCCCAGGAAACCGGACTGCCTGAAAGTTGCCGCCTGTAACCTCAGCGGCGCCCATGGCTAGAAAGATTTTTTTGTTGGCTGCGACATCGCGCGTATTGAGATGCCAATGCCCCATCGTGACACCCATTTCGTTCGGTGGAAATGCCTGCCCCCAAGCTGTGCTTGCGGAGAGCAGCGAGATCACACACAAAGCTAAACTCAGTCTTTTCACGGACACTCCTTTCTCGATTACCTGAATGTGTAACGAGTAATTAACGGCATTGGTATTAACATTGAATGCGTTCGGGACACAAGGAGAAGCTGATGAACGTTGTGACGCTTCCGCGGTTATCATTCCAGGCGCGGCTTCGGCGACGTTGTTGCCACCGAATTCTCCAATCTCTGGAAGGCTTGATCGCTTCATCCGCGGGTCAATCATCCCGTTAAGGGCGGCATCGGGAGGCCGGGAGTAGCGAAAACCATCTCGGTGATAGCCTTGATGCTCCGATTTCCGTACCTGAACGGAACGATCAGCCGGAGAGGTGCGCCATGCTTTGGTGGTATGGGTTGATCGTTCATTAGCCACGCGAGCATCACTTGGGAACGCCGCAGCGTATCCATCGCCTCATCGACGTACATCTTGTCCGATGCAACAAACCGGCAGTAGTGCACCCCCTGCACGAGTCCCAACATCTCGGCGAAATCGCTGAATTTGACGCCGGTCCACTTCACGACACCGCGCGGGTTGGCTGCGCCACACTGCAGCAGATACGCGTGGGACACCTGCGGCAGTTTCTCCAGATCGGAGAAGTGCATTGTTCCTGCGAGCTTTCCAAGACCTCGGGTGTCGACTTTGACCTTCATTTTCTTATAGTCGTATTCCATCTGCGGCGCCTGGCGATCCGGAGTACGCCACATGAGGGGATCGCTTATGGGTCCTGCTTCGCCCGGCTGGTGTTCCGGAGCCGAACCATCCGCGTTGAGCGGAAGAGGAGCCGGAAAACCCTCGCGCATTGGACGCTGGACAAGCTGATCTGGCCAATCCGCGGATTGTTGCGCGGCCCTGGCTTGAAGGTTCTCGCCTTGCAGCGCTCCCAGCGATAATCCAGCCAACGCCGACCCCGAAATACGAATGGCTTCACGTCGTGAAATCATCGGTGCACCTCAGCAGGTTTAGATTTGCCGAGACGTTACCACAAAAGGGAGTGAGAAACCTAGCCGGTTGCTGAAAACTCCATATGCAATGAGATTGTTGAAGTTATCGACCTCTGTTGTTAGCCTTCATCCGCCATGCCCAGCCTTATATTAATGTTGCTCCGTTTCCCGTTCGGTCTATTTCGAGCTCAGGCCGGGATGCAGGCCGAGATCATCGCGCTCCGCCATCAAGTGATCGTGTTGCAGTGAACACAAAAGACAAAGCGGCTCGACCTCCATCGCGCGGATCGGTGGCTGTGGGTTTGGCTTTCTTGGGTGTGGTCGAGTGGCGTTCCGCCTTCATCATCGTCAAGCCGCAAACGGTCCTTTTCTTGAGCACCTTTCAAGTTTCCGGTAAACCGGTTACACGCCAACTGACGTTCAGGGGGCGGCGGAACGACTACTAGAACGCTGGGCGACATATGGCGGTTTTCTGATAACCTAACGCGCGCGTTTTCGAGAAATAATGCGAGAGGAAGGCTCTCCATGAAGACCAAGACCCTCAAACAGTCCTGGCTTTTCCCCGCTCGCCGGTCTCCCCAGAGATGCCAGTTGTAACGATCAATGTACGCGTAATGTACGCGCCGGCTGTTGAACGCGCTTCGCGCAGGCATGCTATAAAATTGGATCACGCTGTGATTGAGAAGGAGCTCATCTTTCATGAAGGTTGTCTTTGTTTCCGCCCTCCTATTTGTTAGGAGCTTGCTCGCCGCCGGGGCTGATGCAGGAGAGATTGACGGCCGGGTGTTAAACGCTCAAGGCGCCGCCCTCCCGGGAGTCGAGGTCACGGTTGCCGAGAAAAGCGGGGACGGGCGCTGGAATGCCGTCACCGGACCGGATGGCTCTTACAGCATCGGCGGACTGCGGTCCGGCCTCTACACAGTGACGGTCTTTCCCGGCTCGGGACAGGCGGCGCTGCGGCGACAAGTTTCCCTGGGAGAAGCCCCGGCGCGGGCGGACTTTCGGGTCCCTGCCGCGGCCCAGCAGCTTGCGGGCGCCGACGAGCGCAACCCGAACATTTTCGTTTACCGGATTGACTTGAACGATCTGCGGAACCGGTTGACCCTCCTGCGCGGCGCGGACGCCACGTATCTTCGTGAGCTGAGGCCGGCCGAGAACTATTTCGGAGCGGAGTTCGGCGCGCCCCTGTTCGCGTTTGAAGGCATGCGTCCCCGGTCCATTCTCTCAAGCTGGCACGGCTCGCTCTCGGGCCTTCATCAAAACAGCGCTTTGAACGCCCGCAATTTCTTTAACGTCGGTCCGCTCTTGCCATCCCGCTCGACCAACTATGATCTCGCGGCGGAGGGACCGCTCCTTCAGGAAAAGGTTTCCCTCCTCATCAACTTCGGCCAGACGTTCACCTCGGGCTGGGTCAATGGAAACGTCCACGCGCCGTTCGCCGATGAGCGCGCGCCGCGCTCGACCAACGCCCAAATCAACTCCATCATCGGGGACCTGTTAAAGGCTTTTCCGGCGGATCTTCCCAACCTTCGTGGGCGCCAGCTCAATTCCAATGCGACGCGCGATATTGCCGGCACCAACGGCCTCGCGCGCCTGGACCTGAAAGTGAGCGACAAAACCTCGGCGGCCTTGCGCTACTTCGTGAATGATTCCAATGAAGACCCATTCCAGGTCATTAAGGGGCAGAACCCGCGCACGGAACTGCGGTTTCAGGGGGTCTATACGAACCTGACCCACACGTTTTCCCCCAACACCGTAGCGAAGTTCGGGCTTCACTATGACCGGACCATGGCGCGCCTCGATGTGACCAAGCAATACTCCGATCTGTTCCAATCGCTGGGCTTGAAGACCGTTCCGGATATCGTTTTCAGGTCGGGCAACCTGGGCGTTTCCAACTCGGCCGGCCTCGGGCCGGGGAAACAGTTCCCTCGCTTCCGCGTGCAGAACCGCTTCCAGTTCTACTCTGATCTGACCAAGCGGGCCGGACGGCATTCCCTCACTGCAGGCTGGGGAATCGCCCGCGCGCAGGTGAACGATCTGCAAAGCGACAACGCCCGGGGATTGATTGTCTTCACCTCGGATCGTTTTCCCGGCGACTCCGAGCCTGTAGATGATGTGACCAATTTTCTCCGTGGAACACCCTCCTCCTTCACTCTTACTCTGGGCAATCTCTATCGCGGTTTCCGCAACTGGGAGCATTACTTTTATTTCGGAGACCAGATCCAAGTCGCGCCGACCTTCAGCCTCAGCCTAGGCGTTCGCTACGAGCTGATGACGGCTCCGAGCGAGGTGAACCACCTTACGGACGTGGCCTTTCCGACCGCCAAACGAGACTTTGCGCCGCGCTTCGGCTTTGCCTGGAACCCCGGCAAAGGAAAGACGACCTTCCGCGGAGCTTACGGGATTTCCTATGGAAGCATCTTCCCGGTTAGCTACGGGATGGCCCGATTCAATCCGCCGGGAGTCGGGGTTCTGCAGTTGAACGCCCCGAACCTGCTGGAGGTGATGAACCTGCTCCGCAACTCGTCCCAGGCTCCCGCCCCCGGCGCACGGTCGGCGCTGTACAAGCTGAGCCCCGACCTGAAGTTCCCCTACTCGCACCAGTATTCTTTTGGCATCGAGAGGGAGTTGCCTGGCGGCATTGAGTTCACCGTTGCTTACCTGGGAACACGGTCGTTCCATCTGTTGGAGCAAGGCGTCTACAACCGCCCAGACCCGGACCCGAGACCGCACTGCAGCGCGGACATCCTCGACCGGGATTGCAATACGACCAAAGACATCAATCTTCGTCGGCCGGACCCGCGCTACTTCGACATCAACCTGATCGAAAGCAACAGCATCGCCTACTACGACGCGGGCCAGGTGGCGGTAAGCAAGCGGCTGTCTCGCGGGCTCGCCTTGCGCGCCGCTTACACCTTCAGCAAGAACATAGACCTGGAGGCCGATTTTACGGAAACGGCGTCCGGGGCCGAAAGTCGGCCGGAAACCGTGAACGCCACCTGCGAGCGTTGTCCCAGGGTGAGCGATGAAAAAGGCCTCAGCGCATTTGACACCCCGCACGCTCTGGCCGTGAGTTACAGCTACAGCCTCCCGTTCGCTCCCAAGAACAACCGGTGGGGGTTGCCTTTGTTGCAGGGCTGGCAGATATCCGGCTCCACGGTGTTTCAATCCGGCACCCCGTTCCACGTCCGCACCGGCTCAGACGCGCCCGGCTTCGGCAATGTGGACGGCAATACCCAGGATCGCCCCAACATCCTGAATCCGGCGCTCCTGGGGAAGAGCGTTGATAACCCGGACACGGCTCCTTTGCTGCTGGGCGCGGATACCTGCAAGGCACCAACTCCGGCGATTCCTTACTTGCATTGCAAATACTTCGACGCCAATATTCCCGTGGGCGGCCGCGGGAACCTGGGCAGGAACACGTTCCGCAAGGATCGAACGTGGAATACGAACTTTGCCTTGGGCCGAACCTTCCGCCTGCGGGGCGGAGGTGAGCGCTCCCTCCAGTTCCGCAGCGAATTCTACAACCTGTTCAACCGCCCTCAGTTCGACAAGCCGGGAAACCAGTTGTCTTCCGAAACACTCGGCCAAATCACCAACACGGTCAACAAAGGCCGGCAAGTGCAATTTTCGTTGAAGTTGAATTTCTAGGAAATGGAAGTGCTCAAGGGAAGGAAACGCTTTTCCTGACGCAGCAGATAAAGGATTTCAACGACCACTACGATCGGGCTATCTTAGACGCGCAAGCTACGGCCACCGCATGCGCGCGGCTGCGAACGGTTTCTCGTCGCCCGTTTTCTTGCGCAAATGTCCGTACATCAGCTCCTCTACGAACTCGACGCACTTGAACTCCATCAACTGCGCGTTCTGGTCCTGTCTGCGGTAGAGAGGCATTTGAATCTTCCAGGGGCGTGTGAACACCTTCGGATCCTCGATCGTCACCTCGTAGTCCAGGACGTCCGCGCTCTTGCGTGTGAATCGCTCGATCACGTGGAGGGCTTCGCTGTGGAAGTTGCCGGCTCGGTCGAACCAGGTTTGATCGTTGAAACCAATGGTGTCCA
>Ga0137384_10004750_pt1 | contig 10884 bp, 9 predicted proteins | sample SagtaG_2_FD_104922 | JGI IMG/M metagenome (GOLD analysis project Ga0137384, IMG submission 104922) | Vadose zone soil microbial communities from Sagehorn Ranch, Mendocino, California, USA - Sage2_R_60_16 metaG | ecosystem: Environmental > Terrestrial > Soil > Vadose zone | place: USA: California...
TCCCCGTTGCGCACGAATCCGTAGAGGATCGGCGAACGGCGATCGCCCGCACTATCGCCTCGGCGAGCGCCGATGACGTCGTGCTCATCGCCGGGAAAGGGCACGAAAAGTACCAGGAAATCGCTGGCCGCCGACTGCCTTTCTCCGATGCGCTCGAAGCTGAAGAAGCGCTCGCGCGATGGGGCCGATGATGAGCCTGCGCGAGGCCGCGACCGCGATCGGGGCGCGCCTCATCGGTGAGGATGTCCGCTTCGATTCCGTGTCGACCGACAGCCGCACGCTCGAGCGGGGCGCGCTGTTCATCGCTCTGCGCGGCGAGCGATTCGACGGGCGCCGGTTCATCGGCGCGGCAATGGAACGCGGAGCCGCCGCAGCAATCGTCGAGGAACCCGATGCTTCTCAGGGGGACCTTCCATTTCTCGTCGTCGAAAACTCGCGTCTCGCGCTCGGACGGCTCGCCGCGCATTGGCGCGGGCTCTTCGACATTCCGCTGGTGGCAGTCATCGGCTCCAATGGCAAGACCACGGTCAAGGAGATGATCGCCGCGATCCTGCGCGAGCATTTCGGCGACACGCACGCGCTTGCGACCGAGGGCAATCTCAACAACGACATCGGCCTGCCGCTCACGTTGCTGAAACTGCGCCGGAACCATCGCGCAGCGGTGGTCGAGCTGGGAGTCAATCACCCCGGGGAAACCGCCAGCCTCGCCGCCATCGCCTCTCCGACGGTCGCGCTCATCAACAATGCCCAGCGTGAACACCAGGAGTTCATGAAGGGCGTCGCAGAGGTCGCCCGCGAGCACGGCGCAGTGTTCGCTGCGATGCGGCCGGGGGGCACGGGCGTGATCAACGCGGACGACGAATTCTCCGGTTACTGGCGCGGGCTTCTCGCAGGCGGTCGCGTTCAGGACTTCGGACTCGAGAAACCCGCGCAGGTGGGCGGTCGGCACCGTTTCACGCATTTCGGCAGCGAGATAGAGCTGCGCACCCCGCAGGGTGCGACCAGGGTCGAGCTCCATGTCGACGGCCGCCACAACGTTCTGAACGCCTTCGCCGCTGCCGCGTGCGCCCTGGCCGCAGGTGCAAGCGTCGAAGCGGTGGCGCGGGGGCTTGCCGCATTCCGTCCGGTCGGCGGACGCATGCAGCGCCGGACCGCCTCCTCGGGGACGAGAGTCATCGACGACAGCTACAACGCCAATCCGGATTCGGTGCGCGCTGCGATCGACGTACTTGCCGCGGAAGGCGGCGCGAAAGTCCTCCTGCTCGGCGACATGGCGGAGGTGGGCGAGCGCGGGGAGGAATTCCACCATGAGATCGGCCGTTACGCACGCGAACGCGGCATAGAACGCCTGTTTGCCGTCGGAGCGCTGTCTTCCGCCTGCGTCGCCGCTTTCGGAGCTGGGGCTCGACACTTCGCCACCATGGAGGACTTGATCTCCGCAGCTCGAGAGGAGCTGCGGCCGCGGACCACGATGCTTGTGAAAGGCTCGCGCTTCATGCACATGGAGCGGGTCGTGGCGGCGCTCACGGGGGAGAGCGACTAGATGCTGCTCGCTCTCACACAATGGCTCGCCCAGGACGTGCGCGCGTTCAACGTGTTCCAGTACATCACACTGCGCGCGGTGCTCGCGACGCTCACGGCGCTCGCGATCTCGCTGCTCGCCGGTCCGCTCGTGATTCGCAAGCTCACCGCCTACAAGATAGGCCAGGCAGTGCGAGACGACGGTCCGCAATCCCACCTCACCAAGGCGGGCACCCCCACCATGGGCGGGGCGCTGGTGCTGCTCTCCATCCTGATTACCACGCTCTTGTGGGGAGATCTCACCAACCGATTCGTCTGGGTCGTGCTCGTGGTTACCTTCGGGTTCGGCGCGATCGGCTGGATCGACGACTACCGCAAAGTCGTGAGAAACAATCCGAAGGGCCTTTCGCCGAAAGCGAAGTTTTTCTGGCAATCGCTGATCGGCCTCGTCGCGGCAACCTATCTCGCCTTCGCCGTTTCGGCCCCAAGTACGGCAAAGGTCCTGGATTTCTTCATGGCCTGGGTGGGAAGCGGATTTTCCATGGATCTGCCGCCCAATGCCGACCTGATCGTGCCCTTCTTCAAGAACATCGCCTACCCGCTCGGCGTTTTCGGCTTCATCACGCTCAGCTACTTCGTCATCGTCGGGACCTCGAACGCGGTCAATCTGACCGACGGGCTGGACGGGCTTGCCATCATGCCGGCTGTGATGGTGGCCGGCGGGCTCGGGGTATTCGCGATGGTCACGGGGCGGGTGGATTACTCCCGTTATCTGCTTTTTCCCTACATCCCCGGGGCGGCGGAGCTGACGGTGTTCTGCGGGGCACTCGTCGGTGCGGGACTGGGTTTTCTCTGGTTCAACGCGTACCCGGCCGACGTCTTCATGGGCGACGTGGGCGCGCTTTCCCTGGGCGCCGCGCTGGGTACGGTCGCGGTGATCGTCCGGCAGGAGATCGTGCTTCTCATCATGGGCGGCGTGTTCGTCGCTGAAACGCTCTCGGTGATGCTCCAGGTGCTCTATTACAAGTGGAGCGGGGGCAAACGCATTTTCCGAATGGCGCCGCTCCATCACCACTACGAGCTATCGGGGTGGAAGGAGTCGCAGGTCGTCGTGCGGTTCTGGATCATCACCATGATGCTGGTCCTGTTCGGTCTGTCTACTTTGAAGCTGCGGTGAATCTCGCAGGCAGAAAGGCGCTGGTGCTCGGTTTGGGCGACACGGGTCTATCGATGGCGAAGTGGCTCGCACGACGGGGCGCGCTGGTGCGAGTCGCCGATACGCGCGCGGCCCCGCCGCGACTCGCGGACCTGAAGCGCTCGCTACCGTCTGTTCCGGTGAATTGCGGCCCATTCCGGGACGAAATGTTCGTGTGCATCGACCTCGTCGCCGCCAGCCCGGGCGTGCCGCTCGCAGAGTCCGCGGTGCGGCGCGTGCTCGATGCGGGCAAGGAGGTCGTGGGCGACATCGAGTTGTTCGCGCAGGCGCTCCCGGAGCGTCGCGCGCGGATCATCGCGGTGACGGGCACCAACGGCAAGAGCACGGTGACTTCGCTCGCGGGCGCGATGGCGAAGGCCGCGGGGCTCGACTGCGAGGTCGCCGGTAACATCGGGCCGGCGGTGCTGGACGCACTCATGCGCCGCGAAGATGCAGGACGCGCCGCGGGCTTGTGGGTGCTCGAGGTCTCGAGCTTCCAGCTCGAGACGACCGCCTCGCTTGCGGCAGACGCAGCCGCGGTCCTCAACATCACCGAAGACCATCTGGACCGTTATCGCGGCATCGACGATTACGCTCGCGCCAAGGCGCGGGTCTTTTCGGGGGACGGCATCCAAGTGCTCAACCGCGATGACCCGCGCAGCCTCGCAATGGCACTGCCCGGTAGGAAAACGAGCACTTTCGGCCTCGACGCCCCACGGCACGCGGAGGACTGGGGTCTGCTCGAGCGGGGCGGTGAGCCTTGGCTCGCGCAAGGTGCAAATGCGCTCCTTGCTGTGCGGGAAATGAAGCTTGCCGGACTGCACAACGCCGCCAATGCTCTCGCGGCGCTCGCGCTGTGCCGCGCTCTCGGCTTGCCGCTCCAGCCCCTGTTTGCGGCGTTGCGCGAGTTCAAGGGGCTCCCGCATCGCGTCGAGCTGATCGGGGAAGCGGACGGGGTGCGCTGGTACGACGATTCCAAAGGAACCAACGTCGGCTCGACCGTTGCGGCGCTCGACGGGCTAGCGCAGCGCGGCACAAAACTGATTCTCATCGCCGGAGGTGATGGCAAGGGGCAGGATTTTTCCCCGCTGAGAGCCGCCGTGGAACGCTCGGCGCGGGAACTGGTGCTGATCGGCCGCGATGCGCCGTTGATCGAAGCGGCGGTCGCGGGCGCAGGTGTCCCGATCCGACGCGCCGCATCCATGGACCAGGCAGTGGCGCTGGCCGCGCAAGCGGCTCGCGCGGGCGACGCGGTGCTCCTTTCGCCGGCGTGCGCGAGCTTCGACATGTTCCGTGACTACAGGCATCGGGGAGAAGTGTTTCGCCTGGCAGTGGAAAGGGTCATCGATGCTCCGGAGCATTAGCCCGGGTCGAGCGGCACTTGCCGAATACGACAGCGGCGTGCTGTGGGCGGCGCTCCTCCTGCTTACGTTCGGCATGGTGATGGTCTACTCCTCTTCGATCGCGATGGCCGAGGCGAGCAAGTTTACCGGGGGAAGTTCCGCGTATTTCCTCCAGCGGCACGCGCTGTTTCTCGCCGCCAGCATGTTCTCGGGGATGCTCGCCTTTCAGGTGCCTGTGCGTCTGTGGCAGCAGGCAGCGCCGTGGCTTTTCGTGCTCGGCGTCGCGCTGCTCGCTCTGCTGCTCGCTCCCGGACTGGGCCGGGAAGTCAACGGCGCGCGTCGCTGGCTTTCGCTCGGGCTTGTCAAGCTGCAGCCCTCCGAGTTCATGAAGCTGTTCGTCGTTCTTTACGCGGCCGACTACACGGTGCGCAAGCTCGCCCTGATGCACAGCTTCAAGCGGGGCCTTCTGCCGATGTTTGCGGTGATGCTGGTGGTCGGCTGGCTCTTGCTGCGAGAGCCCGACTTCGGCGCTTTTGTCGTGATCACGGCGATCACCACGGGGATCCTGTTCCTCGGCGGAATGAACGGCAAGTGGTTCGGGGGTTTGCTCGTGATGATGGCAGCGGGCTTCGTCGGACTGGTCCTGTCTTCCCCGTACCGCATGCAGCGGATTTTTGGCTTCATGGATCCCTGGTCGGATCCGTTCGGCCGCGGCTACCAGCTTTCGCACGCGCTGATCGCATTCGGCCGCGGCGAATGGTTCGGCGTCGGATTGGGGGCAAGCGTCGAGAAGCTTCTCTATCTCCCGGAAGCGCATACCGATTTCTTGCTCGCGGTGATCGGCGAAGAGCTTGGATTCGTGGGAGTGACCGCGGTGATCGCGCTCTTTTCGTGGCTGGTGCTGCGGGCGTTCGCAATCGGCCGCCAAGCGGTGGCCCTAGAGCGCCCGTACCCGGCACTGGTCGCCCAAGGGATCGGGGTGTGGTTCGGCGTGCAGTCGTTCATCAACATGGGCGTGAACATGGGTGTGCTGCCCACCAAGGGTCTCACCCTTCCGTTCATGAGCTTCGGCGGGAGCGGCCTGCTCGCGAATTGCCTGGCGCTCGCGGTGCTGCTGCGAATCGATTGGGAGAATCGCCAGCTCATGCGAGGAGCCCGCGCGTGAGCGGGGCGACGCCATCGTGGCGCGAACCATCATGATCATGGCAGGTGGCACAGGAGGCCATGTTTTTCCAGGTCTCGCGGTGGCCGAGCTTCTTCGTCAGTCCGGCTGGCGCGTGGTGTGGCTAGGCGCGAAGACGGGCATGGAAGCGACCCTGGTCCCCAAGCACGGCTACGACATGGCCTGGGTAAGTTTTTCGGGCGTGCGGGGTGGGGGAGCGCTGGCGTCTTTTCTCCTGCCGATCAGGCTGCTCGTCGCTTTCTGGCAAGGCGCGCGCGCGATCTTCGCGCAGCGCCCGGACGTGGTGCTCGGCATGGGCGGCTATATCTCGTTTCCTGGCGGGATGATGGCGGCGCTATTGGGGAAGCCGCTCGTCGTCCACGAACAGAACGCGATCGCCGGCCTTGCCAACAAGGTGCTTGCCGGAGTCGCAGACCGGGTTCTGTGCGCATTCCCCGGAGCGCTCAAGCACGCAAGCGTGACCGGCAACCCCGTGCGGCCGGAGATCGCCGCTATCGTGGCACCGGAGAGTCGCTACGCCGGGCGCTCGGGCCCGCTTCGCATCCTCGTCGTCGGCGGCAGTCTCGGCGCCAAGGCGCTGAACGACGTTGTTCCCCGGGCGCTTATGCTTCTGACGGGCGAGAAGCCGCTCGTGACCCATCAGTCGGGCGTGCAGCATGTCGAATCGCTGCGGCAGGCCTACTCCGCAGCCGGCGTACTTGCGAAGACGCCCGCCTTCATCGAGGACATGGCCGCGGCCTATGCCGAGGCGGATGTCGTCGTGTGCCGCGCCGGAGCGACCACGGTGGCGGAGATCGCCGCCGCCGGTGTGGCGAGCGTCCTGGTTCCCTATCCGCACGCGGTGGACGACCACCAGACCGCCAACGCGCGCTTTCTCGCCGACACGGGCGCCGCGGTTCTCGTGCCGCAAAGCGGGCTCAGTCCCGAGCGGCTCGCGGAGGTGCTCGCCGGGTTCGATCGCGTCCGGTTGCGCAACATGGCCACGCGCGCCCGGTCGCTGGCCCGGCCCGGAGCTACATCGGCGGTCGCCATGGCTTGCGCGGAGCTCGCCCTATGAAGCACAAGGTCAAGCGAATTCATTTTGTCGGCATCGGCGGTAGTGGAATGAGCGGCATCGCGGAGGTGCTGCTCAATCTGGGCTACAAAGTGAGCGGCTCGGATCTCGCCGCGAATGCGGCGACCGAGCGGCTGGCAGGTCTCGGGGCGAAGGTCGTGCTGGGCCACAACCCCGACAACATCGCATCGGCGGACGCCGTGGTCGTGTCCTCGGCGGTGACCGCGGACAACGCCGAGATCCTCGCCGCGAAGGCGAAGCGCATTCCCGTCGTGCCGCGCGCCCTGATGCTTGCCGAACTCATGCGCTTGAAGCAGGGCATCGCCGTGGCGGGGACCCACGGCAAGACCACGACGACGAGCCTAGTCGCGAGCGTGCTCGCCGAAGGCGGGCTCGATCCCACATTCGTGATCGGCGGGCGGCTGGTGAGCGCTGCCTCCAATGGGCGGCTTGGGGCCGGCGAGTTCATCGTCGTCGAGGCCGACGAGTCCGATGCCTCCTTTCTTCACCTGCAACCGGTAGCCGCGGTGGTGACCAATATCGACGCCGACCACATGGACACCTATCAGCACGATTTTTCGCGGCTGAAGCAAGCGTTTGTCGCTTTCCTGCAGAACCTCCCTTTCTACGGCAGTGCCATCGTCTGTACCGACGACGCCAACGTCCGCGAAATCCTGCCTTCCGTCTCGAAGCCGATCGTGACCTATGGAATGCGCGAGGACGCGATGGTTCGGGGAACCGAGATCGTTCCCGGAGACCGCATGCGCTTCAGGGCATTGCGGGAAGGCGCCTCGACCCTGGAAATTACGCTGAATCTTCCGGGACGGCACAACGTGCAGAACGCGCTCGCCGCGATCGCCGTGGCCACCGAGCTTGGCGTTACCGATGCGGCGATCCGAAAGGCGCTCGCCGAGTTCCGCGGCGTCGGCAGACGCTTCCAGCGCTACGGTGAAGTTCCGCTTTCTCCAAACGGCAAATCGCCGGGTAGCTTCACTTTGGTCGACGACTATGGGCATCACCCGGTCGAGATGCAGGCGACGCTCGACGCGGCGCGCGGCGCCTTTCCGGGCCGGCGCATCGTGCTCGCCTTTCAGCCCCACCGTTATTCGCGTACGCGCGATCTGTTCGAGGACTTCGTGAAGGCTCTTTCCGGTGTGGACGCGCTCTTGCTCGCGGAGGTCTATCCGGCGGGCGAGACGCCGATTGCTGCCGCCGACGGACGCTCGCTCGTCCGCGCGCTCCGCGTTGCAGGCAAGACCGAGCCCGTGTTCGTCGAGAGAATCGCCGACATGCCCGATGCCATCCGCAAGATCGTACGCCCCGGTGACGTCGTGCTGACCATGGGTGCCGGTTCGATCGGCGGCGTGCCTGCAGCGCTCGCCAGGACCGGAAGATGAAGATGACTGAGCCGATCGACCGATCCGGCGTCGCGCTGCGCGGTTCCTTGCGGCTGAACGAGCCGATGGCGAAGCACGTCACCTGGCGCGCGGGCGGTGTCGCGGGGCGCGCCTACGTTCCGGCCGACCGCGCCGACCTCGCCGCATTCCTCGCGACCCTTCCCGAGGGCGAACCGGTCCGCTTCGTGGGGCTTGGAAGCAATCTGCTCGTGCGTGACGGTGGATTTCACGGGACGATCGTCTTGATGCATAGCCCGCACGGCGCGATGCGCTTCGAGGGCGACCTGATTTGCGTCGAAGCGAGCGTCGCCTGTCCCAAGGTGGCGCGGCTCGCGGCGACACGCGGCTTCGAAGGCGCGGAGTTCCTCGCCGGAGTGCCCGGAACGGTGGGTGGAGCGCTCGCGATGAACGCGGGCTGCTACGGGTCGGAAACCTGGGACGTCGTCGCGAAGGTGCTGACGATATCGCGCGCCGGAAAATCGAGCGAGCGCAGGGCCACTGATTTTGAGGTCGGCTACCGACGCGTCACACTGCGCGGATCGAAACTGGGCGAGAGTGAATGGTTTCTCGCAGCTTGGTTCCGTTTCCGCGCGGGTGACGAGAAGCGCGCCCGAGCCCGCATCAAGGAACTGCTCGCGAAGCGCATCGCGGAGCAGCCGCTCGAACTCCCGAACGCCGGCTCGGTATTCCGCAACCCGCCCGGCGAGTACGCCGCACGCCTGATCGAGGCTTGCGGGCTCAAGGGCCATGAGATAGGCGGCGCTCGAATCTCAGAGAAACACGCGAATTTCATCGTCAACCCGAAGGGAAAGGCGCGTGCTTCGGACATCGAGGCGTTGATCGAGCACGCGCGCGTCACCGTGAAGGAACGCTTCGGTATCGAGCTGATACCCGAAGTGCAAATCATCGGGGAGGCCGCGTGAGCGACTTTGGAAAAGTCGCCGTGCTCATGGGCGGGCGCTCGGCCGAGCGCGCCGTGTCGCTTAAGAGCGGTTCGATGGTGCTAGTCGCCCTGAAGAAGAAGGGGATAGACGCGCACGCCTTCGATCCGAAGGGGCGAGGGCTTGGTGAGCTCATCCAGGAGCGCTTCGACCGCGCCTTCATCGCGCTGCACGGCCGCTATGGCGAGGATGGCACGATCCAGGGAGCGCTCGAGCTGGTCGGCATTCCGTATACCGGCTCTGGCGTTCTCGGCAGCGCCCTCGCGATGGACAAGTGGCGCACCAAGCTCGTGTGGCAGGCAAGCGGCGTTCCGACACCGCACAGTGAGCTGCTCACGCGCGAGAGCGATCCTCATGGCGTCGCGACGCGGCTCGGGCTGCCTCTGATGGTCAAGCCAGCCAACGAAGGTTCGTCGATCGGCATGACCAAGGTCAAGAGCGCCCGCGATCTCCCGGAAGCCTACGCGCTTGCCGCGAACTACGACCGCGCCGTGATCGCTGAAGCGTTCGTGGACGGCGTCGAGCTGACCGTCGGGGTCCTGGGAGATACCGCCCTTCCGCTGATCAAGCTCGAAACGCCACGCGAGTTTTACGACTACGAGGCGAAGTACAGCGCCGAGGACACCCGCTACATCATTCCCTGCGGATTGCCCCCTGGCGCCGAGCGCGTCATCCAGGACGAGGCGCTGCGAGCCTTCAGAATCTTGGGCTGCAGCGGATGGGGCCGCGTGGACCTCATGCTCGACCGCAAGGGGAAGCCCTGTTTTCTCGAGGTCAACACCTCTCCGGGGATGACCGACCACTCGCTCGTGCCCCTGGCAGCGCGTCACGCCGGATCGTCGTTCGAAGATCTGTGCCTGCGGATTCTCGAATTGGCTCAGCTCAAGGACGGGGGAGGCGATCGTGTGGGATAACCCGCGCTTCGCCAACATCGCCGCAAACGGGCTCTACGCGCTCGCGCTCGTGCTCATCGTCTGCGCCGGCGCGCGCGTCCTGTTCGAGTCCCCCGCGTTTTCGCTCAAGACCATCGTCGTGGGGGGCGAGCTCCAGCATGTCGCGCGCGACGAGATCGTCCGCGCACTCCAGAGCCGCGTCAAGGGCACTTTTTTTACCGTCGACCTGGAGACCGTGCGTGAGCTGTTCGAGGGGATTCCCTGGGTGCGCCGGGCTGAACTGCGGCGCGGCTGGCCCGATCGCCTGGAAGTGCGCATCGAAGAGCACGTAGCGCTCGCGCGCTGGGGCCAAAGACGAGGGCCGCAGCTCGTGAATACTCATGGAGAGCTTTTTCGCGGGCAGAGTGACGCCACCCTGCCGGTTTTCTCCGGGCCCGCCGCTAGCGAAGGCGAAGTCACGCAACGCTACCTTGCCTTTCGGAGTTTGCTCGCTCCGCTCGCCCTCGAACCCCTGCAGGTCTTGCTGAGTTCCAGACTGTCATGGCAAGTGAAGCTCTCCAATGGTCTCACCGTGCAGCTCGGGCACGAATCGGACAAGGACCGCGTCGAGGGCCGTCTTGCCAGGCTCGTCTCCGTATACCCGCAGACCCTTGGAGAGTCCCGGCATCGTCTCGATTACGTCGATCTGCGCTATCCCAATGGTTTTGCCCTGCGCGTTCCCGAGATCGCCGGGCCCGAGTCCCACGCGCGCAAGCGAGTCTGACATGGCGAGGGAAAACAAGAACGTCATCGTTGCCCTCGACATCGGCACCTCCAAGGTGGCGGCGATGGTGGCGGAACTTTTTCCTGACGGACGCATGGACATCATCGGGACTGGCGGTCACGAATCCAAGGGCCTGAAGAAGGGCGTAGTCGTAAATATCGAGGCGACCGTGAACGCCATCCAGCGCACGCTCGAAGAAGCGGAATTGATGGCCGACTGCAAGATCGAACGCGTTTTCACCGGCATCGCCGGGAGCCACATCAAGAGCTTCAACTCCACCGGGATGGTGGCGATCAAGGACAAGGAGGTGACGCCGATCGACGTCGAGCGCGCGATCGAGACCGCACGCGCCATGCCCATTCCGACTGACCAGCAGGTGCTGCACATCCTCACCCAGGAATTCATCATCGACGGACAGGACGGAGTGCGCGAGCCGCTCGGCATGAGCGGCGTGCGGCTCGAGGTGAAAGTGCACATCGTCACTGGAGCCGTCTCTGCGGCGCAGAACATCGTCAAGTGCGTGCGCCGCTGTGGATTGGAAGTGAACGATCTGATTTTGCAGCCGCTGGCGTCTTCGCTTGCCGTGCTGACCGA
>Ga0137384_10004755_pt1 | contig 10874 bp, 9 predicted proteins | sample SagtaG_2_FD_104922 | JGI IMG/M metagenome (GOLD analysis project Ga0137384, IMG submission 104922) | Vadose zone soil microbial communities from Sagehorn Ranch, Mendocino, California, USA - Sage2_R_60_16 metaG | ecosystem: Environmental > Terrestrial > Soil > Vadose zone | place: USA: California...
CTTCGCCAGCAGTTCTGCATGAGGAACGACCCGGTTCACCAATCCATAACGCTCGGCGGTGCTGGCGTCGATGGTATCGCCAAGCAGGAGTAGCTCGAAAGCTCGTCCCATGCCGACGACCCGTGGTAATAAGTAACCGGCTCCCATATCGGCACCCGTCAGTCCAACTTTGGTGAAAAGGAAGGCGAAACGCGCTTTCTCTGAAGCAATACGCAGATCGGAAGCCAGGGCAATGACTGATCCAGCGCCGGCGGTCATCCCATTAAGAGCCGCGATGATAGGCTTATCCAGCATCCGCATATTCTGCACCACAGCCCCGGTCATGCGTGTAAATTCCAGGTGACCCTTCATATCCCGCTTGAGCAATTCATCGATAATCTCGTGCACATCGCCCCCGGAACAGAAATTGTCCCCGGCCCCCGTCAGCACGATCGCCCGTACCGCCTCGTCATAGCGCAGTGTTTCAAATACATCGCGAAGCTGCGCGTAGACTTCGAAGGTGAGAGCATTCATCACCTGGGGGCGATTGAAGGTCAGGGTTGCAATGCCTTCGCTTACATCGTAAAGAAAATCATAAGCCATAGCAGAACTCTTTCACGACATGACGCTTCCGCCATCGATATTGATGGCCTGTCCAGTGATACCTTTACTGCTCTCCTGTGCCAGGAAGACAGCGATAGCGGCAACCTCTTCCGGCTCGATCAGTCGCCGTTGTGGGCTGGTCTTTTCCAGAACTTCCCGAGCCTGCGCCTCTGCCATCCCAGTACGGGCCACGATATTGCTGATGCTTGCATCGGTCATCGGCGTGTTTACGTAGCCGGGACAGATGGCATTGACGGTAATCTCATATGGTAGCAATTCTACTGCGAGGGCGCGGGTCAGGCCAAGCACGCCGTGTTTGGCTGCGGTATAGGCCGCGATGTATTGGCCGCCGACCCGAGAGGCTATTGAAGCGATGTTGATAATGCGCCCTCTGCGCTGGTTAACCAGCGTCGGCACAAAGGCTTTGCTGACATAGTAGACACTGGTCAGGTTGACCGACAACATGCGGTGCCAGAGCTCATCGGAATGGTTCAAGAATTTATGGCTGCCGGCGTTTCCAGCGTTATTGACCAGGATATCTGCCCCGCCTAATCCCTCAATGAGTGTTGTGGCCATATGCTGAACCTGCTCAGGATCGGTCACATCGCAGCAGACCCCCAGGCTCTGTCGCCCCTTCTCTCGTATTTGAGCGACAAGTTGCTCGATTTCGTGAGCTGTGCGGGCGGTAACAGCAACATCTGCTCCCGCCTCAGCAAGTGCCAGGGCGATACTATGACCAATACCACGTCCCGCGCCAGTTACCACTGCTCTCTTGCCTGCGAGTGTAAAGCCATTCTTAGTTGACATAAATATCCTATCCTCTCTTCGGTGCGGGCGGTATTTGATGATCATCTTCCGCGCCAGGGGCCAATACTGGTCCTACTCGTTGAGCAGTGGTATATCCATGATGCACAGGTCTGCGCGGCCAGCGGCCAAAATAGTGTTGACTTCATTGCTTGTGATGAGGTAGCCGCCAACCATCGTTGAAATATGTGCCTCGTTACGCACCCACTCGCTGAATTGAGTCAGGAAACCGCGCCCATAGGCGGGTTCGCTCTCAATTGTCGTCTGGCCTGCCTGTATCTCAAGTATATCACACCCATGCGTTTTCAGTAATTTTGCGAAAATGATCGCGTCCTCAACTCCAAAGCCTCCTTTGACGCAATCACTGACGTTGAGGGCGACCGACAGAGGTTTATGTTCTGGCCATGCTGCGCGCACCGCATCAAATACCTCTAAGGGGTAACGCATCCGTCCTTCAAGGCCTCCTCCGTAGGGATCACAACGCAGGTTGGTGAGTGGGGAAAGGAAGCTGGCCAGGAGATATCCATGAGCAACGTTCAATTGCAGCAAGTCGAAACCCGCTTCCAGCGCCATGTGGGCGGCACGGACAAAATCATTGCAGACGCTTTCCATGTCACTGTGGTTCATCTCTCTGGGAACCTGGCCATATAGAGTATAGGGCAGTGGAGATGGAGCGATCAGCGGCCAACTCCCCTGGCGCAGCGCCCTATCCAGTCCCACCGTTCTTGCTTGAGTTGCACCCCGGCGCCCGGCGTGTCCCAACTGGATCGCTATCTTCGCTGGCGTACTGGAATGAACGGCACTCACGATCTCTATCCATGTCTCTGTATGACTGGTAGTATACAATCCAGGACAGCCAGGTGTGATGCGTCCTTCGGCAGAGACAGCTACTGGATCTGTCAGTACTAAACCGGCACCACTGTCAGCATAGTATTTGGCCAAAGCCAGGTAATCCTTGTTGACCACTCCTTCTTGAGCAGGAATTGCGCCGTGTGCGAGTGATAAGACCACGCGATTCGACAGGCTGAGCGCTTGTAATTTCAATGGCTCAAACATTGGTGGTGGTGCGAAAGTGGTATGATCGTTCCCTGACGCATGTGCAAACCACCGGTCAACCATGTCGCCAAAGCGGGGATCGCGGAGCCTGAGGTCATCATAGGAGATCCTGCCGCTGCGTGTCAGCAGCTGAAAGGTGAACTGCATCGGCTCCAGTCCAAGGTAGCGCTTGATCGTCTCAAAATACGCCTGGCTCACCTGTGCAGCGTCCTGGAAAATCTCAACCACGGGTTTGCGTTCGAGTTCATATTCGTTAAGTGCGGTCTCGAGATCCGCGTGTTGTTCGATAGCTGTAGCAAGAGCAATGGCATCTTCCATTGCCAGCTTTGTGCCAGAACCAATAGAAAAGTGTGCCGTGTGTACGGCATCGCCAAGCAAGACTATATTCTGGTGGTGCCAGTGACTGGTTTTCAGCGCGGGGAAACTGATCCACTTTGAATTATTCGATAAAAGAGCTGCACCCCCCAGATCATCGGCAAAGAGGCGTTGGCAGTAGGCGAGGCTCTGCTCTTCGTCTGCTTCATTCAATCCCGCTTTCAGCCAGGTCGTTTCGTCGCATTCAACGATAAAGGTGCAGGTTGTACCGCTTGATGGATAGGCATGGACCTGGAATAGGCCGTGTTCGTTCTCGCAAAAGATAAAGGTAAAGGCATCAAGCACCTTGTCGGCCCCAAGCCAGATATACCTGGCCTTGCCCAATTCCACGCTCGGCTTGAAGTGAGCTTCGTATGTTTTACGGACAAGGCTATTGATTCCATCAGCGGCAATCAGCAGGTCATACCTCTCCCGATACCCCTCTCGCATCGCTATATCGGCTCCGCTCGCCATACGCTCCCCACTCCCTCGCCATACGCTCCCCTCCGCATCGTGAAGTTCAGAAAGATCGTGGATCTCTTTATTGAATATCAATGAAATCCCCACTTCTTCACAACGACTTTGCAGGATATTGAGCAGGTGCTTTCTTGAGATGCTAGCGATGACATGGCCGCCACAACGGATGGTCTCTCCCCGGTAATGGACGTCGATGGCGTCCCAAATGACGAAGCGGTTGGTTATTTGCTCATAGGTCTTGTAATCGGCTCTTTGGAAGGAAGCCAGTGTGCGATCCGAAAAGACCACTCCCCAGCCATAGGTCACGTCCGCCGGGTTGCGTTCAATAATCGTAATATCGTGTTTTGGGTTGGCTTTTTTGAGCAACAGGCCGCTATAGAGACCTGCTGGCCCGCCACCAAGGATGACTATCTTCACTGTGGCCTCCTACAGGGCTATGCGATCAACGCTACGTGAGCCATGTGGGTGCTTTCTACCCAGACCATTGAGAGTATCTGCCAGTTGCTCGAGCTGGTCCAAATCGGGCACCGTTGGGAAAAGAACGAGTTCATCGCAGCCCGCCTCCTCATACCCGCGCATGAACTGGGCAATGGCTTGTGGACTGGTGAGGAGCCCAGCGGCTATTCTCTCCGCGAAAGGACCGGTGAAAGCGTAATAATCCGTCAGGTAGCGCGTGCCGGCAGCCTCGATATGCTCATTGCCAAGGGCAAAGTATCCTTGCGCCCAGAATTGTGGCTTGCCAGGTCGCCCGGCGTCGTACCAGGCGGCGCGAACTTTATCGGCAACGCGGGCAAATGCCCTGGGCGGTCCGCCACCATGGACATAGCCATCCGCGTAACGAGCTACCCGTGCAAAACCCTGGTTGCTCAACCCGCCAACAAGCAATTGCGGTCCTCCTGACCGGGCCGCTGTTGGATTGATAGAGCCATCTTCCCATAGAGCGCGTAATGTGGAGAGTTGTTCTGAGAGCCGCTTCCCTCGCGTTTGATATGCAATTCCCGCGGCATCGTAATCTTCTTTACGTGCCCCAACCGCCAATCCGAGCACTAGTCGACCATTTGAAAGTGCTTCAATAGAAGCTGCCATTTTCGCCAGCAGCGCGTCATTGTGCAGAGGTCCAATGATAATGGTTGTAGCCAACAAGACTCTCTGCGTCACGGCGGCAGCGGCGGCAAGGGCAGTCAGAGGGTCATAGCTGTCATAGACAAGCCTATCGAGGACACCCAGGCTCGAAAACGGACCTGCATCGGCCCGCCGCGCCCATTCAATGACAAGTGCTCCATTCGCCCCCGGCACTGTTGAAGGCAGTCCAACACCGACTCTCATGCGTGCAACCCCCTTGTCGCTTGCTCTTTTTATACACTGTTTCGGTAAGTAGAGAAGGTTTTTTCCATACTTCCCCTGGTCTGATTGTATAGTGTCACATAGTTGATGGTATCTCAAGGGGGAAATTATTCGCGTAGCGCACCCTCATACAAGGGGTTTTTAACAGTTGACAAAAACATATAGCGATGCTATAGTGTCATATTTTAGAAACGGTAGGGCAAACCATGCTTTTTGTGTTTGTCGGTATGAGCAAAAAAACCAGCAGGGTCAATCACATAACTGACCTTGCTGGTTTTTAGCTTTAACCTACGATCTTAATCGTACTGATTGAATTGCCGCCTTCTCCTGTTCCTCAGGAGCGTCCTGAGGAAGAAGAGTCCTCCTAATAAGACCAACAATCGTTTTATCATGCTGCCTTCCTCCTTTTATGTTACCGATACATATCCTAGCTGAACCATGCCTTATAGTCAATGGTTACTCTCTCTAATTATACGGCTATCTTGCGGGAGAGTTACGAAAAGAGCAGATCTTCTTTGACTCATTCGCAGTTCGCCGAAATCCTGGTCTATCATCGCGATCAAATCCAGCGCCGCACTCGCGCCTTATAGCCAACATACTGTTCACCGAACTTGCGCTCCAGGTACCTTTCCTCACGATCAATGACGCCACGGTTCATCACAAATAACACCACCGGAAGCAGGAGTAGAGCCCAGAGCGACTGAGCAATAAGGGCCATTCCAATGTAGAAGAGTGTGAGCGAGAGGTAGATGGGGTTGCGTGTGAAGCGAAATGGCCCTTCAGTAACGATGGCTGTGGCTGGTTGGGTTGGGTCTACATTGGTTTTTGCGCGCCGCATTTGATGAAATGCAGTAGGAGCGAGAATGCAGGCTACGGCGATACAGCCTGTGCCAATGATGAGGGCTATTGGGCGAGGGAGAAACCTTGTGGGGAATATCAAACGCAAGAGCAATCCTACCACTAAAACACCCGCATAAATCAGTGGCGGTGGGGCTATCACCCCGGGGTTATCCTGGAAATCGTTTCTCATAGCCATTCTCCATTCTTCAGACCCCTCCCGATACCCTTCCTCCATCGCTATGTTGGCTCCCCTCCGCCAGCGAGCAACTTATGAAGGTGACGGGAAGTCATCAGGTTCCTATTGTATCTCAAGAGGTAAGTGAATGGATACTGTTTCGGCAGAACGATGTCGTCTTCTGCACAAATTCGCGTGTATTATATGTTTGCTGTGATACAAATGTGAGTGGCCTGCTATCCACCGTGATGCTGCTGTGAGCAGTAAAGCCTATACTGTTAATAGGCTACAAGGGATGGATAACTTCTCTTACCCACAAACTCCTCCCTGTGGCTTTCGTCTGTCGGTTATTCCTCATTCTTACAAACCGCAAGTGCAGAAGCAGGCAAGCGCTGACGAGGTGGCGAAAAAGGCAAGGAAGAAATGGAGTAAAAAGCATGTTTCAGCAAATTATGGTCCCCCTGGACACGTCTCCTCGCGCGGAGCTAGCCCTCCCACTAGCAGCACAAATAGCGCGAGCTTCAGGCGGCTCTATCCTGTTACTGCAAGTCGTCAGTCCGCTTATTGACTTTAGTGGGGGGCTGTCTCCTGCACCGCTCATGACAGAGCAGGTCATCGAGTCAGACCTGGCTGAGGGGAACACCTACCTCAACGAAGTTGCAAAATCTGGAGTTTTTGCTGGAATTACAACAACAACTGAAGTCCTGTTTGGACTGCCAGCGCAGGATATTCTGGCAGTGGCCGAGTCAAGGTCTGTAGATCTCATCGTTATGTGCAGCCATGGGAGAACGGGTCTCTCGCGCTGGGTGCTAGGAAGCGTAGCTCACAGAATTGTCCATCAGAGTTTCATTCCAGTACTGGTGCTCCGTGCGAACAAGCCTATGTTGCACATACCGCGTACTGATGCTACTCGTCCCCTCCGTGCTTTGGTTCCATTGGATGGCTCACCCCTTGCTGAGGCGGCGCTCATTCCAGCAGCAAACCTTGTCACTGCGCTGGCTTCTCCGGCGCCTGGCGCGTTGCATTTAATCCAGGTGGTGAAACATCTCTCTCCTACAGGTGATGAGGGTTTTACCGCCCTACTCAACAAAGAGGCAATGGAACACGCGAAAACATACCTGGCGTCGGTAAAGGAGCGCACGAAGGAGATGCTCAAAGACCTGAAACTCTCGATCACTTGGTCCATAACCAATGATTCGGATGTTGCTGATGCTATCATCGGCACAGCTGAGCACGGTCAACAGCAAGAGGAAACTGAAGGTGCCAGTGGCTGCGACCTGATTGCCATGTCAACACATGGCCGGGGAGGATGGGAACGACTGGTTATGGGTAGCGTGACAGAACGAGTCCTGAGTGCTACCAGGCTGCCGCTGCTAGTTGTACGACCGCGGCAGACTGGAACCACAAAGAGTTAAGTGGAGATGCTGGGCAAGGGAATGGCTATTTCCTAAAGTTTTGGTGTAGAATAGAAACAAGAACACCAATGAAGGAGTATGCATATGCCTGGTTCTATCCGTCTCGGCAAAATTGCTGGCATTGACATATATATCCATGTGAGCTGGCTTATCATCGTTGTGCTACTCACCTGGTCGCTTGACATTCAGTTTTCAGCCTCGTATCCCGGTTGGGGAACCGCCACCTACTGGGTCGTCAGTTTGATCGCGACGCTGCTCCTCTTCGCCGCTGTGCTCTTGCATGAATTGGCTCACTCGGTGGTCGCTCGTGCGCGAGGTCTGTCGGTGAAGAATATCACGCTCTACATTTGGGGAGGGCTCTCGAACATTGAACAGGAGCCAAGGAGTCCAGGCATAGAGTTTCAGATAGCCGTTGTTGGCCCAGCCACCAACCTTCTGATAGCTGGTTTGGCTTACCTCCTTTTGTTAGCCCTTGGCAGGGGCACCTCTCCGGTGACAGCACTGCTGGGGTACCTGGCTCTAGCTAATCTCCTGTTAGGGCTCTTCAATCTCATCCCCGGTTTCCCACTTGATGGCGGCCGTGTGCTACGCTCGATTGTCTGGAAAGTGAGCGGGAATCTTCGTACGGCGACACGTGTAACCACACTGGTGGGTCAAATCGTGGCCTATCTCTTCATCTTCTGGGGAATATGGCAATTCTTTTTAGGCAATGTTCTAGGTGGCATCTGGATTGGCTTTATCGGCTGGTTCCTGCTCAGTGCAGCCCAGTCTGCCAACTCCCAGGTGATGTTGCAATCAATGTTCCGCGGCGTGAAGGTCAGCGAAGTCATGAATCCTTCTCCAATGACAACTCCTGCCAACATTTCGCTCCAGAAGCTGGTATATGACTATTTGTTGCCGGGTGGTGTCTCCTACGCTCTCGTTATGCAGGGCGATCGCTTAGCCGGCTTGATTAAGCTGAGTGATATTCGCCATATTCCTCAAGAGGAGTGGGGTCAAGTTCCTGTCGGTCATGCCATGATTCCTCTGGAGAAGTTACATATCGTTACCCCTCAGCAAAGCTTGAATGATGTGCTCCCATTAATGGCTGGTCGCGATGTGAATCAACTTCCCGTTGTGCAGGATGATCACCTGGTCGGATTATTGAGCCGAGATGCAATAATACACTTTATTGAAGTACGTCGTGGCCTTGGTCTAGACACCGGGGCCTAAGGCGAGCACTGTTAGGATGAGAAGGTCATTTGCCCAACGGTGGTATGAGCCAGCAGTTTTTGGGCGTTGCGCCACAGGATTTTCTCACACACCTCCGGCTTGAAGTAGTCCAAGGTATCGAAGTCCTTCAGCCAGCGCTGGGGTGTGATGAAGGGGTAGTCGGAGCCAAAGAGGAAGCGATCTTGTAAGCGTGTGGCTGCTTCACGCAGCAGCGATTCGGGAGTGTACTTTGGTGACCATCCAGAGAGGTCATTGAACACATTGGCTTTATGCTGCATGGTTGCGATCATCTCTTCGTGCCAGGGCCATGAGGGGTGTGCGCCGATGATGGTCAGGCCAGGAAAATCGGCGGCCAGAGAATCAAGGTAGATGGGACGTGTGTAATCGAGTTTGATGCCCATACCTCCAGGTGTGCCTGCTCCCAGTCCGTTCGTACCGGTGTGAAAAAGCGTGGGCACACCCAGTTCCTGAATCTTCTCCATCAAAGGATGGAAAGCGGGGGCGTTGGGATAGAATGCCTGTACCCCAGGATGAAATTTCGCGCCGGCCAGTCCCAGTTCCTTGATAGCGCGCTCGATTTCTTTAATCGCTGCCTTTCCTTTATGGGGGTCAACACTGGCAAAACCGACAAATTGCTGTGGATAGCGCTGCACAATGGCTGCAATATAATCATTCCCCAGAGGGGGCAGACCGGTAGCGGTTTCCGCGTCCCAGGCCAGCAGGACACCAATCATATCGAGTTCCGCATAATCGGCGGCTATCTGCTCGATATCCTTCAGTTTCACCTCGGTACGGAAGAAGCGTTCGGCGGCCTTTGCGTACGGACCGAGCGTAATCTGCATAAACTCCATCGTCGGCAGGTGGACATGGAAGTCGATGGCGCGTGGCATACTCTGTTCCTCAAAGAGAGATAGTTGAGCACTGCGCTGTGCCAGTGGTACTCTGTATTATAGTCTCGCGTCAGTGACTCAATCCCCTAGAAGGGGATGAGCTTGCATCTGGACTCCACCGCAATTCAGCGTATCTGGTGAGACGCACTGCTTTGGCTTCTTTGTCCGACGCATCAGGGGCAACTGACAAGTGCCCCGTCTTGCCCCAATCCTGTCGGAGCAAGAGCGTTCGCATCGTGATGTTCCGCGCACCCACTAAATCGGCATGCAACTCATAGTGACAGGTCTGACAATGGAACCGCAGTCCCTTGTGTGGGCGGTTCTTGTCACTGCTATAGCCACATTTGGGACAGGCCTTGGAAGTTGCGTTGGCATCCACTTTGATGGCCATCGAACCTGCAAGCGTGGCCTTGTACGCGATCATGTGGTGGAGTTCAGCAAAAGACCATTGCGAGTAGCTCCGGTTGGCTTTGCGTGCTTTCGGGGAGACGGGTTCTGTCCCTTTGCCGGTCTTTTTCCAACGTCGTTTCCGTCGCTTGGTGCGTTCACGGATGTCGGTCAACTGCTCTAAGCCGATCAAGGCCTGTGGGTGGGTCATCACGATGTGTTTTGAGACGACGTGGTTGGCTTGCTGTTTCAACCGTCTCTCTCGTTGGGCAATCCGACGTAACCGCCGCGTTGCATGGCGAGTGCCTTTCTGCTGCAAGCGTTTCCTCAGTCTCGCATAGTGATTGGCTCTCTCGCGCACGTGTTTTCCTGAGTGAAAGGTAGGCCTGCCGGTAGCAGTGGAAGTGACCGCAAGATAGCGGATCCCTACGTCTACCCCCACGACCTCTTTGTGGCTCTCAAAGGTTGGATCTGCAACCTCGACCTCAAGGGATACGAGCAAGTAGAACCGTTTCTTTGGTTGATCATACCAGAGCCTGGCATCGCCAAGAGTGGCTCCCTGTTGAATAAGCGCCACATGCGAGTCCTTGCCCTGGTAGCAGAGTGTCAGACGTCCCTCAAGCGTATTCAGGCTGACCTGTTGCTTTGTCTTGAAGGTGTAATCACGCTCATAGGTGTACTGCATGGTGGGTGAAACAAACTTGGGAGCCTGGTCCAGTCCTTTGTACCGCTTCTTGGTCATCCCAGCTTGGCGTGCGGCGGCATTCTTCTTGACCTTGGTCCATAGTCCTTTATAGGTAGCAGCAACTTGTCGCTCTACGCTACAGGCTAACTGTGAGGGAAGGTGATACGTCGCACGCAATTCTGCATACATCCCCCGGTGTAAGGTCTGATTGCTACTGGTTTTGCCATGTGCAAAAGCATAGGTGCTCACGGCATTGAGGCCATCGCGGTAGGCAAGTTGCGCGCGACGAAGTGCCTGAAATTGCTCAGGGCTCGTATTCAATTGCAGTTTTGCCGAGAGTATTTGTTTCACACAGGTAGTTTACCATAGTAGGCGTGAGAAGCCAAGTGGGTGAGAAGGGAATATTTGCGGCAGTTCCTCTCGTCCCCTAAAGGGAGACGGGTCTCCCTGCCGCTTTTTGATGAATGTATCCTTTCTTTCTCCCATATCCATCCTCTAAAATGTACTTCATTAGACGTCCTTATACAAGAGCTAGCCTTGCCCTCTTCAAATCCTTGATGTTGCAAGAAGTCCTGCTTGAGCCGATTCTTGCATCATCCTTTATACTGATAGGAAGCCCTTGTCATCCTGAGCGCAGCGAAGGATCTCAGCCC
>Ga0137384_10004763_pt1 | contig 10863 bp, 10 predicted proteins | sample SagtaG_2_FD_104922 | JGI IMG/M metagenome (GOLD analysis project Ga0137384, IMG submission 104922) | Vadose zone soil microbial communities from Sagehorn Ranch, Mendocino, California, USA - Sage2_R_60_16 metaG | ecosystem: Environmental > Terrestrial > Soil > Vadose zone | place: USA...
ACAGCCCGGGGAAGGCCAGGTTGCGTTCGCCGTCCCCACCGGTGTCGGCGGGCACCTCACCGTCGAACTTGTCCAGCCCGGGGATCGGATTGCCGTACGGCGAGCGGGTCGGCCGGCCGAGCAGCTCGTAGACCCTGGCCTCGACCGCCTCGCTCATCACGTGTTCCCAGCGGCAGGCCTCCTCGTGCGCCGCCTCGTACGGCAGCCCGATGACGTTGACCAGCAGCAGCTCGGCCAGCCGGTGCTTGCGCATGACCGAGATCGCGTAGTCGCGACCCGCCTGGGTGAGCTGGAGGTGCCGGTCGCCCTCGACCGTGAGCAGGCCGTCGCGCGCCATCCGGTTGACCGTCTGGCTGACCGTGGGGCCGCTCTGGTGCAGGCGCTCGGTGATCCGGGCACGCAGCGGCATGACCCCTTCCTCCTCGAGTTCGAGGATGGTCCGCAGGTACATCTCGGTGGTGTCGACCAGGTCGTTCACGGGTTCCTTCCTCCCGAGCGTCGATGCTACCCGCCGGGTAGGACACACTTGTCTGGTGACCGAGTCGCTGATCAGCGTGCCGGAACTCGCCGCGGCGCTGGCCGGGAGCGAGCCGCCGACCGTCCTGGATGTGCGCTGGCGACTCGGCGGGCCGCCTGGCCGGGCGGACTACGAGGCCGGGCACATCCCGGGCGCGGCCTTCGTGGACCTCGACACCGACCTGTGCGGCAAGCCCGGCCCGGGCGGCCGGCATCCGCTGCCCGACCCTGAGGTCCTGGAGGAGGCGCTGCGCGCGGTCGGGGTACGCGAGGACCGGGCCGTGGTCGCCTACGACGCCGGGGAGAGCGAGGCCGCGGCCCGGCTCTGGTGGACGCTGCGTTGGGCCGGACATCCGCGGGTACGGGTACTGGACGGCGGACTCGCCGCCTGGCGGGCCGGCAAGCGGCCGGTCGAGCCCGGTACCGTGACCCCGCCGCGCGGCGACTTCACCGTCCGGCCCGGACACCTGCCGGTCCTCGACGCGCCCGGCGCCGCCCGGGTCGCGGGCACCGGCGTCCTGTTCGACGTGCGGGTACCGACCCGGTACCGGGGCGAGGCCGAGCCGGTCGATCCGATCGCCGGGCACATCCCCGGCGCGGTGAACCTGCCGGCCGGCGAACTGATGGGCCCCGACGGGCACCTCCTTCCCGGGCCGCAGCTGCGCGAACGGTTCGCCGCCGCCGGGCTGGTACCGGACCGGCCGGTCGGCGCCTACTGCGGCTCCGGGGTCACCGCCGCCAACACGATCCTGGCGCTCACCGAGGCCGGCATCAGCGAACCCGCGCTCTACGTCGGCTCGTGGAGTCACTGGATCACCGACCGGACCCGCCCCGTGGCCAGATCATGACCGCCGCGGTGGTGTGGACCGAGGACCTGCTGCGGTACGACCTCGGCGACCACCCGCTGGATCCGGTGCGGGTCGAGCTGACCATGGCGCTGGCCCGCGAGCTGGGCGTGCTCAACCGGCCCGGGGTCACCATGGTCACGCCGCAGCCGGCCGACGAGGCGACGCTGTCGCGGGTACACCGGGCGCAGTACATCGCCGCGGTCCGGGCCGGCGGGCCCGGCTACGGCCTGGACACCCCGGACAACCCGGTGTTCCCCCGGATGCACGAGGCGTCGGCGCTCGTGGCCGGTGCGACCGTCGCCGCCGCCGAGGAGGTCTGGTCCGGCCGGGCCGGCCGCGCGGTGAACGTCGCCGGCGGGCTGCACCACGCCATTCCCGACCGGGCCAGCGGTTTCTGCGTCTACAACGACCCGGCCATCGGGATCGCCCGGCTGCTCGACCGGGGCGCCGAGCGGATCGCGTACGTGGACGTCGACGTGCACCACGGCGACGGCGTGCAGGAGGTCTTCTACCACGATCCCCGGGTGCTGACCGTGAGCCTGCACGAGACCCCGCTGGCGCTGTTCCCGGGTACCGGCTTCCCGGACGAGACCGGCGGGCCGGGCGCGGAAGGTACCGCGGTCAATGTGGCGCTGCCCCCCGGCACGGGCGACGCCGGCTGGCTCCGGGCGTTCCACGCGGTGGTGCCGTCGGTGGTGCGCGCGTTCCGCCCGCAGGTGCTGTTCAGCCAGTGCGGCGCCGACGCGCACCGGCTGGACCCGCTGGCCGACCTGCGGCTCACCGTCGACGGGCAGCGCGCCAGCTACCTCGCGATGCGCGACCTCGCCGAGGAGCTGTGCGAGGGCCGGTGGGTGGTGACCGGCGGCGGGGGGTACGCGCTGGTCGAGGCGGTACCGCGGGCCTGGACGCACCTGCTCGCGATCGTCACCGGCGAGCCGCTCGACCCGGCCACCCCGACGCCGGACCGCTGGCAGAACCTGGCCCACCGGCGCCGGCCGACCCGGGACGTGCCGGCCTTGATGACCGATCGCGGGTCGGCCGCCTGGGAGCCGTGGCACCCGAGTGGCTCGGGGGACGGGGTGGACCGCGCCATCCTCGCCACCCGCAAGGCGGTCTTCCCGCTGCACGGGCTCGACCCATACGACCCCCGTGATTGAGCCGCCCGTGACCGAGCCGGCAGACGTTCTTCTCGCAGACGGGTCCACGGTCCGGATCCGGCCGATCATGCCCGAGGACGCGGACGACCTCGTCGACCTGCATTCCCGGCTCTCCGTCCGTACCCGGTACCTGCGCTACTTCTCGCCGTACCCCCGGATTCCCGACCGCGACCTGTACCGCCTCGTCCACGTCGACCACCGCGACCGGGAGGCCCTGATCGTGATCTCCGGCGGTGAGCTGATCGCGGTCGGTCGCTACGACCGGCTCGGCCCCGACGCCGACGACGCCGAGGTGGCGTTCGTGGTGGACGACGCCCACCAGCGTCGGGGGATCGGCTCGGTGTTGCTGGAGCACCTGGCCGAGGCGGCGCGTGCGGCGGGCATCCGCCGGTTCGTCGCCGAGGTGCTCGCCGAGAACGCCGGCATGCAGCGGGTCTTCGTCGACGCCGGATACCGGGTCCAGCGCGAGTACGCCGAGGGCGTGGTGCACCTGACGTTCCCGATCGCGCCGACCGAGGACTCGCTGGCCGTGCAGTACCGCCGCGAGCAGTCCGCCGAGGCGCACTCGATCGCGCGGCTGCTCGCGCCGCGCGCGGTGGCCGTCTACGGCGCGCGCCGCGACGGCAAGGGCATCGGTGCGGCTCTGCTGCGCAACCTGTCCTCGTTCACCGGGCCGGTCCACACGGTGCATGCCGGTTCCCGGCTGCTGGAACCGACCGACCTCGCTTTGATCGCGGTACCCGCGCCGGCGGTCCCCGACGCGGTCAGCGACGCGGCTGCCGCCGGGGTGGCCGGCGTGGTCGTGGTGTCGTCGGGCTTCGCGGAGACCGGGCCGGCCGGGGAGGAGGCGCAGCGGGAGCTGCTGTACGCGGTACGGGCCGCGGGCATCCGGCTGGTCGGTCCGAACTGCCTGGGGATCGCGAACACCGATCCGGCGGTACGGCTCAACGCGACCCTCGCGCCGGACCTGCCGCCGCACGGGCGGGTCGGGTTCTTCAGCCAGTCCGGCGCGCTCGGGGTGGCCCTGCTGGACACGGCGCGCCGGCGCGGGCTGGGCCTGTCCACGTTCGTCTCGGCCGGCAACCGGGCCGACGTGTCGGGCAACGACCTGCTGCAGTACTGGCAGGGCGACCCGGCCACCGACGTCGTCCTGCTGTATCTGGAGACGTTCGGCAACCCGCGCAAGTTCGCCCGGCTGGCCCGCCGGCTGGGTAGGGACAAGCCGATCGTCGCGGTCGCCCCGTCCACGCCCGCGCCACCGTTCGGCGGGGTGATCCGGGTGGACACGGTGACCGAGATGTTCGACGTCGCGGTGCTGCTGGCGAGCCAGCCGCTGCCCGGGGGTACCCGGGTCGGGATCGTTACCAACTCCTCCGCGCTGGCCGCGCTCGCTGCCCGCGACTGCGGACCGGCCGGCCTGACCGTCACGGTACGCGCGGACGTCGGGCCGGAGGCGGAGCCCGCCGCGTTCGCCGAGGCGCTGTACGCCTCCGCCGAGGATCCAGAGGTCGACGCGCTGGTCGTGGCGTGCGCGCCGCTGTCCGGGCTGTCGTCGGGCTTCGCCGAGGTACTCACCGAGCCGCTGGGCAAGCCGATGGTGGCCACAGTTCCGGCGGACGAACCGCCGACCGGTGTGCCGTCGTACCCGACGGTCGAGGAGGGGGTACGGGCGCTGGGCCGGGTGGCGGCGTACGCGGCATGGCGCCGTTCGCCGGTCGGGCGGATCCCCGAACTGCCCGTGGTGGACTCGCCGGATCTCCTGGTGGCATACGGCATCGAGGTCGTCGCTTCGGTACCGGTCGCCGACCCGGAGGCGGCCATGGCGGCTGCCTACCGGTTCGGCTTCCCGGTCGTGGTCAAGCTGTCCGAGGGCCGGCCCGACCTCGGCGAGGTACGGCTGGACCTGGCCGACGCCGGGTCGGCCGAGCGGGCGGCGGCGGAGCTGCTCGACACGTTCGGCGACGAGGCGAACGTCGTGGTACAGCCGATGGTGCCGCCCGGGGTGTCCTGCCGGATCGAGGCGGTGGAGGATCCGTCGTTCGGGCCGATGGTGGGCTTCGGCCCCGGTGGGATCGCCGGCGACCTGCTCGGCGACCAGGCCTGGCGGGCGGCGCCGCTCACCGACCGGGACGCCGAGGCGCTGATCCGGGAGCCGAAGCTGTCCCCGCTGCTGTTCGGGTACCAGGGTGCGCCGCCGGTGGACGCCGACGCGCTGCGCGACCTGCTGCTGCGGGTGGGTCTGCTGATCGACGCGCACCCGGAGGTACAGCGGCTGGTGCTGCGGCCGGTCCTGGCCCGACCGGACGGCGTCTCGGTGCTGCATGCTGCCGTCCACTACGGAAAGCCCGGCGCCCGGGCAGACAGCGGTCCCCGCCGTCTGTCGTGACAACGGGGACCGGCTTGGTAACTCAGCAGGCGTAGCTTCGTGGGCCTGCTGAGTCGCTGCGCGAGGCGCTTCGCGGCGCCGTCTTCCCTCGTCGCTTCGCTCCTCAGTCCAGACGGCGCCGCGCCTCGCTTGGCTCAGCAGGCATAGGCCTCCAACCGCTGGGCGCGGGACGGGTGGCGGAGCTTCAGCAGGGTGATCTTCTCGATCTGGCGGATCCGCTCGCGGGACAGCCCGAACTCGCGTCCGACCTCGTCCAGCGTGCGCTGGCGGCCGTCGTCGAGACCGAAGCGCAGCCGGATCACCGCGCGCTCGCGCTGGGACAGGGTGGCCAGGACGATCTCCACCTCCTGGCGCAGCATACCGCTCGACACGCTTTCGGCCGGCTCCTCGCGCGGGTCCACCCGCGCCACGAAGTCGCCCAGCGCGCTCTCGCCGTCTTCGCCGACGGCCTGGTCCAGGCTGACCGGCTCACGGTCGTACGAGATCAGCTCGATCACCTGAAACTCCGGTACCCCCAGCTCGCGCGCGATCTCCGGGATGCTCGGCTCGCGGCCGAGCCGGGTGGACAGGTCACGTCGCGTCCGTACCATCCGGTTGACCTGCTCGACCATGTGTACCGGGATGCGGATGGTGCGGGCCTGGTCGGCCATGGCGCGGGTGATGGCCTGGCGGATCCACCAGGTGGCGTAGGTGGAGAACTTGTAGCCCTTGGTGTAGTCGAACTTCTCCACGGCGCGGATGAGGCCGAGGTTGCCTTCCTGGATGAGGTCGAGGAAGGCCATGCCCCGCCCGGTGTACCGTTTCGCGATGCTGACCACCAGCCGCAGGTTCGCCTCCAGCAGGTGGTCCTTGGCGGCGCGCCCCTCGCGGGCCACGGTGAGCAGATCGCCGGCCCGTTCGGCGTCGCGGACCTCGGGCAGTACCTCTTCGGCGTAGAGCCCGGCCTCGATGCGCCTGGCCAGTTCGACCTCCTGCGCGGCCGTGAGCAGCTTCGTCCGACCGATCCCGTTCAGGTATGCCCGGACCAGGTCGGGGGACGCGCCCCGGTCGTCGGTGTCGAGGTCGGCCGACTCGTCGCTGAGGTCGACGGTCTCGATCTGCTCTTCGTCGTCGCTGTTCATCGCGGTGAGCGGCTGGGCCACGGTCACTCGCCTCCCCGTGCTCGAGGTTCCACGCTGTTCGGAATTTGAGCGTCTACCTAGACACGTGAAGTCGGGGTGAGGCGTTCGATGCGTGGCATGAATTTGGGAGCTGGATGGTCCTCATTAGTCCGGATCATCCGCTGCCGGGATCACATTTCCAGCAGGACTGTCCGCGGTCCGACATTGATGCTCTCCACCAGCATCCGGGCGCGGAACCGTCCGGTGGCCACCGTCGCGCCCCGTTCGCGTAGCGCCTGGGCGAACGCCTCGACCAGCGGCTCGGCCACCTCGGCCGGCGCCGCGGCGGCCCAGGTCGGGCGCCGCCCCTTGCGCGCGTCGCCGTACAGGGTGAACTGGCTGACCACGAGCACCGGCGCGCCGACGTCGGCGGCGGACCGCTCGTCGTCGAGGATGCGCAGCCCGTACGCCTTGCGGGCGAGTTCCTTGGCGGTCGCGTCGGTGTCGGAGTGGGTCACCCCGACCAGGACCAGCAGACCCTCGCCGATCGCGCCGACGACGGTACCGTCGACGATCACGCTGGCCCGGCTGACTGTCTGCACAAGCGCTCTCACGGCAGTACGTCCTCGGTGACGTCGTGCGCGGCAGCCAGCACGGTGAGCTGGTCGCGTAGGGACAGGTTGCCGTCGCAGCCGCCGACCAGCGCCAGTACCAGCGGATCCACCTCCTCGGTCCAACGCAGCCCGTGCGGCAGGGCGATCAGCTGCCGGTCCACCGCCCAGCCGTCGGCCCCGATCGTGGCCTCCTGGTGCAGGCGCAGGCCGGCAGCCGTCCGGTACCGGCGACTAAGCAGGTCGCCCCCGCGCAGCGGTCCTGGCGGTCGAACCAGGCCGCCACCTGGTCCCCGAGCGGCTGGTCCACGGCCTGGCGCAGGTCCTCGACCCGGACGACGGGGTCCTCGTGCCCGGAGCGCCGCAGCGTGACCAGCCCGAACCCGACCGCCTCGACCTTGTGCGCGTCGAACCAGTCCAGCCACTCGACGGTCCGCCGGATGTCCCCGCCCTGGGCGGCGTCGGCGAGCCACAGCTCGACGCTCCGCCCACGCCGAGTACATGGTCGGGTGCCGGCGGCCCGCCGGTGAGGTCGGAGACCACCCACCAGTCCTCGCCGTACGGCTCCAGGTCGACCGCCGAGCGCAGCCCCTCCCCGTCTCGCTGGAGCAGCCCGGCGGCTTCGAGGACCTCGACCGGAAGCGCAGCCGCGACCGCCGCCCGCGGCTCGGTCCGCGCGCAGACGAACAGCCGGATCAGGGTCCCGAGCGGGTCGCGGTCCGTGGTGGCCCGCAGCGCCGCGCGGAGGTCGTTGCGGCGCAGGGCCGCGGTCGCCCGCGGGCCGATCCGGTCGGCGATCCCCGCACTCGTGTACCGGCTGGCCCGCATCGCCTCGCGCAGCCGCTCGATCCCGTCAGCGTCCAGGAGAGGCTCGTGGGCCGGCACTTGGGCCGGACCAGCAAGGCGGCGTTCATCGGTCACGCGCTCCATCCTGCCGGGGCCGGTCCGGCTTCCTGGATGCGGGACCTTCTGGCAGGCTACGGGCATGCCCAAGCTGTACCTCGCCACCGAGCCGGCCGCCGACAAGCTGCTCGCGACCGACCCGCCCGCACTGCTCATCGGCATGCTGCTGGACCACTACATTCGCGAATGTGCGTAGGTGCCTGCACCGCTATCTCATGTTTCGCCACAAATTGGTAGAGAATTTATACGATGCGAGTAGTGCTGCGCGAGTGCCGGGAACCGATGTTCCGTCTCGGTTTTCAATTCCCCGAACCATGTCTCGCGTAGCCGTCTGATCGCTTGGGTTACCCATCCGACGGTCTGCTCCGGATCGCACTCAGACCCCTCGGCCATCCTTCGAAAGTCATCTAGGCCGATCGATGAGGGAACTCGCTCCCCATTCAGGCTTAGCGCTAATGGCGTATATCGGTACCGATCGTAGACCGTGAGCGAATGGAAATCATACATAGGCGCCAGGCTTGGCGTCCGTCCATCGTAGTACACTAGCGCCCAGTTCTTTAGGTGTGCATCAGTGTTTCCGACAATGAGCATCGCAGTGAGTCGGCGTACGTAGTCCGCGTATCCGTCCATGCCTGTCAGTTGTCGAATGACAACGGCCAGGCTGTCGTACGTGGCACCTGATTCGCTGTATTTGAAGATCGGAGCAACATCTGCCACTTGGGCAAAGTCTTCGAAATGGACGCGGCCACTTGCCGTTCGGTCGAAGCGTTCAATCAGATAGACCAGCTCGGACGCCTCAACCAGGCCGGGCGGTATACCGCCGACGGCTTTCGCCGGCGCAACCTGTACGGGCGGCACGTAGAAGTCTGACGCCATCAACCAGCGCATCGTCAGATACTCGTTCAATACGAGCTCTCGCAGAGCGCGATCGGGCAGTTTTACAGTCCACCATGCTTTGTTCCCGCTCGCAGGGAAGGTCAGCCTTTCTCCTGGAACGGTGTATTTGAGCTGGACACCGGCCTGAGAATGGCGTATCGGGTGATCAGGGGTGACTCGAGCCGGATCATCAAGGTTTACGTCGTCATCCGGTTCAGACTCGCCTCGGACGGTGACGGCGCCCGGTAGGTATCGGCCGAGCCTGAGAAGCAACGTAAATTCACCAATATTCCCCCCGCCCATTTCGCGAATAATCTGCCGACGTAGCTCACCTTCGGGTAGTAGGTTTGCAAACCAGGCAGGAACTCCCACCCGAACCCTACGAACCGTGCGTGGATCGTCCTCGAAGATTTGCCCTAGAATCTGGTGGCTGGGATTACCAAGCTGATCTTCGTAGGTGAAGGCGGATCCGCCGCGGTCGTACCTCAGTTCGCCGACACGACGGCCATGCAGCTGCACCTCGGCGTCTAGCGTCCTGCTCACTACGCCGCCGACCGGATTGTTTCGGCGATGGATCGACCGTCCCTTGCGCCCCACTCGGCCATACGCTCGACATGCGTCTCGATCATCTTCGCAGAGATTTGGCTGCGGCGTGCGAGGAAGGCGTTAAGATCACCGGACAGCAACAGTTGTTGGCCCTCGGCGTCGACCAGATGGCTCAGGGCAACGTGCGGCCTTGCTCGGACCAATTTCTCGCGAAGCACTCGCCCGGAGCCGGCGCTGCCAACTACTCGGTTGGCGATCGTGTCAGTGCCCGCCACCTGTTTTTCGTTGATGATTGGTCGTAGTGGACTGCCACTGGCCATCAGCAGGGTAATGTCAATAGGCTGTTCTGTAATGAGATCTAATGGCTCAGCTGCCAGTAGCCCGAGGGCGTTTATCTTCGCCATTGCATGGCTAAAATGGATCTTGTCCAGCTCGGCCTTGAACCCATAGTAAGCAGGCACTTGGCGCAGTAATTGGTGCGCTGCATCTAGTGGAGTGGATTGCTCGACCGCGAGCAGCTGATTTCGAACATCGGGTACGCTGATGCCGCCCGCCCGAGTTCCCGCGATTGCGCTTCGCCACACCCATCTTCGGAGTAGCGTTGAGGCTCGCCCGCTCGGCATGCCGTGCAGTCGGACGAACCGGACCAGGATTGGAACCGGATGTGAGTACGGCAGCAACTTGACGTGCGGTATACCGGCATCCGCTCGTAAGAAGGCCACTACCTCCCGAAGCGCGCCCGATACTTCGCGGAAGGTTTCCGCTCGATCATCTGGCGAAACAAACTCGTCATGGAAGTCTTCTCTGAAAATGTCGCCGCCTCGGAATGCCAGAATGCATCGCAACGCCAGTCTGTCGTCAAGCGTCCCGAAGCCTAGATCAGCGGTTGTCCGTCCGAGACTGTGCAGGTTCAGCGGCTGATCTCCGGCCATTCCGGAGTGTAGAGCATGGAATACTTCTGACTTTGTGAGCGGCTTACCCGTCGTGTTCATCCTGGTAAAGATGTCGAGGAGAGGCTCCTCATCAATTGCGGAGACCACATAGGTTGGAATTTGGTATTCACGGATTGCCTTGGCTGCGTGGTCTGCGAGCGAAATTTGCGACTCTGAGAGCCAATCGGCGTTCGCTCGCATCCACCCGAGAAGAGTCCTCGTGTCCAAGAGAATATTTACGGGAATCCACGACGGTGGAGGTTCCTGGCGTAGACCGCTCGTATGGAATTCGCCACTGTCTAGATCAAGGTGGACGCGAAACCGGCTGTCGGTGGCCGAGCCCCCGGCCACAAGCGCTCCGACGAGGCTCGTGATCCGCTGCTGGCCGTCAACGACCCAGAGTGCAGCCTCAGCGTCGGGTGCGTCGATCTCTAGAGGGCCGACTCGCAGTCGTTGTGCACGCGCTGGCCGTGTCCAAAGGAGGAGGTTTCCTATCGGGAAGCCGCGGAGAAGGCTGTCGAATAGCTTGACAATGTCTCCTGCCTCCCATTTGAAGCCGCGCTGAAACGGAGGGATGCGGATCTGTCCGCTGACAACCTCTCTGACGAGGTCCTCCGGCGTTCGGTACTCGACGCGCGGCCGCGCAAGGCTCGGCATGTCCCCTCCTCTGGGCAGAGACACCTTGAGGGTAGCCGGCAAGCGGGCAAGCGGAAGGCAGCACACCGGCGAGTGGCTCGACCCTGGGGCGTCCAACGGGCACGATGACGGTCATGACGTTCACCCTGCCCATCGACCCTGAGGCCAACGAGCTGCTGTACCGCAGCCCGCTGGCGCTACTCGTTGCGATGCTGCTGGACCAGCAGATCCCGCTGGAGCGCGCCTTCTCCGCCCCGTACGACCTCAAGCAGCGGCTCGGCCACGACCTGGACGCCCGCGAGCTGGCCGGCTACGACCTCGAAGCGCTGACCGCCATCTTCGCCCAGCGCCC
>Ga0137384_10004765_pt1 | contig 10862 bp, 5 predicted proteins | sample SagtaG_2_FD_104922 | JGI IMG/M metagenome (GOLD analysis project Ga0137384, IMG submission 104922) | Vadose zone soil microbial communities from Sagehorn Ranch, Mendocino, California, USA - Sage2_R_60_16 metaG | ecosystem: Environmental > Terrestrial > Soil > Vadose zone | place: USA: California...
AATGTCTTTTTCAATCGGTGAGCAACCTATCACATCAACAAAGCTATGTCGGGTTATCGACGAGGCGACGTGCTATTTGCAACCACTGCTCAGGTGTATCATCAGGTATAGAGCAGCCATTGGCAAGTATCAGTTTGCGGCCCTTGACCTGGCTAATGGCGGAGATCATCTCGCTCTCCAGCCCTTGCTCGCTACCGTGCACGAGGGGACCGCGCTCCCATAGGCCCGCCATCAGACATTTATCGGTCATAGTAGCCGCTTCGCTGAGACTCGGACCGGTCAGACGATCGCTCCAACTGACGACGGAGACGGGATAGTTGGCGAGCTGCTCGAAATAGATCTGGTCGTCTGTCTGATCAGGATCTGCATGGATGTGTATCATATTCAGCCAACCGTCGCTGGCCCCTTCAAGCGCGTGAATATCGTAGGGACGCCCGAAGCGCTCGTACTCATCAGGTGTGAAATCAGCGCTAGTAGCGCCCATTGAGGAGAAGAAGATACCGCTTGCGCCTGCATCGATCGCGCCCTCCATGAGTTTGCGCAAGTTAGCGGCGATGGTCCCCAGACCCTCACCAAAGGGATCAGGATTTTTGCGCGCTTCCGCGATAGCTTGCTGCTTGCCCATAAAACGCAGGACATAGGTCAATGGGCTGAACAGGGTAAGCACGAGTGGATAGTCACTGCCCAGGCGTGCACGCAAGATACGAATGGCGTTGAGCTGTTCGCGGAACATCGGCGTGTCCAGGTCCAGGCGCGGAAGAAAGCGTAACTGGTCGGCCTGTACGATAGCTTCATCAGGCTGTGGATAAGGCAGATCGGGCATAATCTTCACAATATCCAGTTGAAACTTCTGCACGAAGAACTCGTACGTCAGTTCAGCCATACGTTCGCCGGAACCTCCAGGCTTGAAGTGATGCCAGAAACAAAATGGCACGCGATCCACAGCATCACCTTTGACGGCGGCTCGCACGCGCTCACCGGGTGTCATTGCACTCATATGTGTTCCTCTTCTCGATAGCTCTCTACGTTAACCTAGAAGATTATATCATCTTCATAGGACAGGTGGCACTCTAGTTGTTTCTACACAGGAAAGAGGAGTGAGAGCGCTGCTCTCACTCCTCTTTCCTGTGTAGAAACAACTAGTTATTCGGCATCACCAAAGACGGTATAATGCCAGCCTTTGCGCGCCTCACCGCTCATCTCGATCATCACATGCTTGATCTGCATATACTCCTCGAAAGAGTATATAGACATATCTTTACCAATACCACTCTCTTTGTAGCCACCATGTGGCATCTCAGAGGTCAGTGGCAAATGGTCGTTGATCCAGACCGTACCGAACTTGAGAACTCGGCTGGCATGCATCGCCTTGTAGATGTCTTTGGTCCAGACAGAAGCCGCCAGGCCGTAGACAACGCCGTTGGCGTACTGCAAGACCTCTTCTTCGGTCTTGAAGCGACTGACAACGACGACCGGGCCGAATACTTCGCTCTGCACAATCTCAGAATCCTGGCGGTCCTCAGCAATCACCGTTGGCTCGAAGAAGAAACCCTTCTCGAAACCAGGGATAGCGGCTCGCTTGCCACCAGTGAGAATATTCGCACCAGCGCGCAGAGCACGCTCGACGTAGCCCTCTACGTTGTCACGTTGGCGGGCTGAAATCAGAGATCCCATATCGGTGCTCTCGCTAGAGGGGTCGCCTACACGAATCTGCTTGACCTTGCTCAGGAAGGATTCCATGAAGACATCATAGACGCTCTCCTGCACATAGATGCGCGTGGCAGCCGTACAGTCCTGGCCGCAGTTGACATACCCACCGACAACAGCACCATGCGCGGCAGCTTCGATGTCGGCATCAGCATAGACAATAAAGGGGGCTTTCCCGCCCAACTCCAGGTGGACGCGCTTAATGGTGTCGGCCGCCGCACGCATGACGTACTTACCACTACGCGTGCTGCCAGTGATCGAGACCATATTGACATCTTTATGGCTAACCAGGCTGGGAGCCACATCGGGACCATCGGCGATGATATTCAGGACGCCCGCAGGAATACCCGCCTCCAGGGCCAGCTCACCCAGTTTGAGCGCGGTCATCGGGGTCTCAGGCGATGGTTTGAAGATAACGGTGTTGCCTGCTGCCAACGCAGGACCAAGCTTCCAGGCGGCCATCATCAGCGGATAGTTCCAGGGAGCAACCGAGGCAACGACACCGACCGGCTCGCGGCGTATGATGCTGGTATGACCGCCTGAATACTCGCTGGAGGCACTGCCTGACAGGTGCCGCGCCGCTCCCGCGAAGAAGTGCAGGTTATCGGAGGCGAACGGAATATCGCCGTCACGCGCTAGCTTGATGGGCTTGCCGGTGTCCTGCGATTCAAGCTCGGCCAGCTCATCATTGTGCTCCTCGATGAGTGAGGCCAGTTTATCAATGATAGCCGCGCGCCCTCCATGCGTTAGCCCAGACCAGCGCCCATCATCATATGCCGCACGGGCGGCGGCGACCGCCCGATTCATATCATCCAGCGTGCTTTCAGGAACCTGGGCTACGACCTCTCCCGTCGCCGGACTGATATCATCGATGATCTTTCCCGTACTGCTACTGACCAGTTCACCATTAATGAGCAGCTTATATTCGGCCATAGAGTTCCTCCCTTTTTGCATGGCAAAGAAAAAATAACTGCGCTTTGTTCCACTATACCTGATATGCGCGAATATTCGCACATATGGGCGATGCTTAGCATATTCTATCACAGTCATGAGCGCGACTTCAGAAAGCTGAGATTAAATCAGGTTGTAACCCTTCAGGTCCCTCTCTCCGACTCCTCAGCGCCGCAGGCGGCCCGCTTGATAGTGAGCGTGTAGCGGGTTGGCGGCCCCTGGCCGCCAACCCGCTACACGCACAAAACAGCTTGCGAAGCGCCGTAGGCGCTGAGAAGTTAGAGGGGACACCTGAAGAGTTATATAGTTAGGATATATTTTGATTTATGACGCTACAGAAAAACTAAGCCCGATAGTATCCAAGCTGGCGAGCTTGCTGCTGCGCCTGTTGGGCTTTGTTAGGTCGGCCGAGATACTTCAATACTTCGCCCTGATAGTGGTGAAACGCTGCGTTGGCGGGATCAAGCTGGATAGCCTTATCAATGGAGGCAAGCGATTCTGAGTAGTATTTAAGATCGAAGAGCACCATCGCCCTGCCGTAGTAAGCCCTGGCATCGGCCGCATTCAAGCGAAGGGCCTCTTCATAGGCGACCAGCGCATCCTCTCTACGTCTCAGTTTGATCAATGCGAAGCCCTTATTGCTGAATAAGCAGCCATTGGTAGGGTCTCTTTTTATAGCCTCTTCGTAGGCTGCAATAGCCTCGACATTGCGGTTCAAATCCCTGAGCGCATTTCCCTTCCCGCTGTAGGCCAGTGCATCGTCTTGATCGAGTTGAATGGCATGCTCATAAGCCTGCAAGGCTTCCGCATTGCGACCAAGTTTCCAGAGAGCCTCGCCTCTGCCTCTATGCGCTGATACGTCTTGACCGTTGATACGTGCAACGTGCGTAAACGCCTCCAGCGCCTTCTCATTGCGATTGAGCTCAAGGAGTACTTTTCCTTCATTCAAATAAAAAACGGGCTCAGAGTCGCAACCGGCTATTTCTATGGCGTGGCGGTAAGCGGCTAACGCATCCTGTTGAAAATGCATGACATGGAATACATTGCCTAGACCATTAAAGGCCGAAGCATTGTACTGATCAAGCTGCACAGCTTCTTCATAAGCCTGCACAGCTTCTTCATAGCGTTGGAGTTGATAGAGTGTATGGCCTTTGCCTGCGTAGGCAGTGCTAGCACGGTCATTCAGCAAGAGACTCTGTTCGTAGGCGGTCAGCGCCTCTTCATAGCGCGCTAGTTTGTAAAGCGCATCCCCCCTACCAACGCAGGCGGCGGAATTTGCTTCATGCTGTAGAGCTTCATCAAAGTCTGCCAGCGCCTCGTCAGCACGTGATAGAGAGAGGAGCACGTTACCCTTACCAGTCAAAGCCATAACCATCGTCGTACTAAGTTTGAGCGCCTGCTCATACGTCTGTAGGGCTTCTGTGAAGAGCTTCATGCGACAGAACGTTTGTCCTTTCTCACTGAGGAGATAGGGATCATCGGGAGTAAGCTGCAAAGCATCTTCGAAAGCCTCCAGGGCCTCTTCATGACGACCAAGCCTGTTCAGCACAACACCACGGTTCTTGTGGAAGCTGGCATCATCGGGGATAAGTTGCAGCGCTTGCTCAAAGGCCATCAGAGCCGCTTTATCGCGCTTCATACTATAGAATACCATGCCCTTACCATTATAGGCATCAGCATATTGCGGCTGTAATGTGATGGCCTGCTGATAGGCTTCTAGCGCCTCCAGCATATGTCCCATGCCCATAAGAACGCGCCCTTTGCCTTGATAGGCTTGCGCGTCGGTAGGAGCCAGCTCAATGGCATGTTCATAGCTGTTGAGGGCTTCTTCATTATTATTAAGATAGTAAAGCGCATTCCCTTTGCCAACATAAGCTACGGCAGAGTCAGGGTCTAATTGCAGCGTGTAGGTATAGGCCAACAGCGCCTCTTCGTAGCGGTTCAGGCATGAATAGGCATAACCCTTGCCCTTGTAGGCGATCAGCGAATCGGCATCGATCTGAATAGCCTGCTCGAAGGCGATCAGCGCTTCTTCATAGCGTTTGAGCTTACAAAGAGCATTGCCTTTTCCTGTATAGATCGCCACGTCTCTATAATTAAGCTCTAAAGCGGCGTTATATGATACCAGTGCATCCTCATAACGATTGAGGCAGCACATCGCATTGCCTTTGTGATAATAGAACTGCGCCTCATTGGGGTCTAACTGAATAGCGCGCTCATGGACCTTGAGCGCTTCAGCATAGCAGTGCAGGTTGTAAAGAGCCAATCCCTTATTAGAAAAAATAGAGGCATTATGTGGATCGAGTCGCATAGCAATGTTCAATGCCTCCAACGCATTTTCGCTATCACCAAGTTCACGCAGCGCGTTCCCTTTGCCGTTATAGGCAGCCCCACAGGAGGGATCGAGCTGGATGGCATGCTCGTAACAGGCCAGCGCTTCCAGGTAACTACACGCTTGCCAGAGCGCATCCCCTTTGCCAGTGTAGTTCACAGCGGAAGTGGGAGCGAGGCGTATAGCGCAATCATAAGCTATAATGGCCTCTTCATAACGTTTGAGCGCGTAGAGCACACTGCCCTTGTTGCGCCAGGCATCCTTGTAGTAGGAATCACAGGTGATGGCCTGCTCATAAGCCAGCAGCGCCTCCCAGTAAGACTGCACACGCTCCAGCGCCTCGCCTTTTTTGTTATGGGCAGTTGAAGAGCGGGGGTCAAGACTGATAGCACAGTCATAAGCCATGATCGCTTCTTTATAGCGTCCCGCCGCGAGATGGTCGCTGCCCTCTTTCAGCCATTGCACTTTGCTGCGGCGCGTGGCATCGGGTAGCGATACTCCCACAATTGAGACATTGGGATCAGGAGTTGGAATGGTCTCATTCGACGGAGGGGGAGTTTCCGCAGAAGCGCTCAGGGGAGAACACAGTGCAATAATAAAACTCGCGATATCCGTGTGGCGATTACTGCGCTTCTTGGCCATCGCTTTCAAAATAGCTTGCTCCATGTATGCCGGAAGCAGTGGATTGTGCCGCGATGGCGCCACTGGCTCTTCGATAGCATGTTGATACCACATGGCATACACGCTCTGCCCATTGAAGGGGCGCTTGCCAGTAAACAGTTCATAGGCAATACAACCGAGGGAATATTGATCACACTCTTTGCCGACGTACCCTTCAAACTGCTCTGGCGCCATATAAGCAGGCGTCCCACGCGCATCTTTGTTCTTGATGCTCACCGTATCCAATACGGTGGCGATGCCAAAGTCGGAGAGCATGGCTTCGCCATTGGCGTTGAATAAGATATTTTCAGGTTTTAGATCACGATGGATGATATTCTGCATGTGAGCATGCTGCAACGCCTGCCCAATTTGCATTAAAATAGCCATCCCTTCATCCAGTGAGAGAGGCAGGGTAGGATGTTGCTCCAGCCGATCACGCAGCGAACCGCTGGGGGCATATTCGGCAATAAGATAGGGAACGTCGTCATCGACACCGATATCGATAATGGGCAAAATATGTTTGTGCTTGAGGCGCTCCAGAAGACGCGCCTCCTTGTGGAAACTATCACTGCCTTCCTGAGATTGTACCTGGGCAACATGCATTAATTTGATAGCGACGATGCGATCGGTGAGAATGGTATGTTGAGCCTTGTATACACAACCATAGGAGCCACAAGCAAGTTTCTTGATAATTCGATAATTGTTGATTTGCCGACCTACATAGTCATATCCTTTGACCACGACTAGGACCTCTCACCACTATCTGAAACATGAGGTAGATGGATCTCTACGATCAAGCAAGCTACTATTTGACACAATGCGTACATAAATACTATAAAGAGACAGGCTCGTCATGTCAATAAAATTACGCATATTTTGCCATTCAGGCTATTTTATGTTCCATTGCAGGCACCACATGCAATAAATAGTAACATTATTCACAAAAAAGAGAGTACATTTGCACAGGTTGCAACTATTCAAATACCCTCTTGCGCCGCCTGCGGCGGATTGCTATTTTGAGTGTTTGTGGTTTTGTCGCCGGTCGGCGACAAAACCACAAACACTCAAAAATGGTTGCGAAGCACCAAAGGTGCTGAAAAGTTACTTCTTGAAGCAGGGCATCTGAATAATTACAACCTGTGCAAATGCACTCTCTTTTTCCTCTGTGTCACGAAACTATACAGTGCTGAATTTCTATAGCACTGTAATTATTCCTGCAACAACCGTCGCAGCACTGTCAACAGGATACCGCCATTTTTATAGTAGGTAACATCAATGGCCCCATCCAGGCGCGAAATAGTCGTGAATGAGAAGGAGGAGCCGTCTTCACGCGTGGCTTTGACCGTCACCTCCTGGCGCGGCTTCAATTCCTGCTCAACACCTTCGATATCGTAGACTTCGCGGCCTGTCAAGCCCAGCGATTCTTTGTTCTCACCCGGCCGGAACTGCAAAGGCAGAATACCCATACCGACCAGATTACTGCGATGGATACGCTCAAAGCTCTCCGCGATCGCTGCGCGTACTCCCAGCAGCAAGGGACCCTTAGCCGCCCAGTCGCGCGAACTGCCAGAGCCGTACTCCTTGCCCGCGATCACCAGCAACGGCACACCCTCTTGCTGGTAGCGCATAGAGGCATGATAGATCGTTGTTTGCTCATCATCAGGCAAGTGAACGGTATAGTAACCTTCCTTGCCAGGAGTGAGGCGATTGCGCAGGCGGATATTACCAAAAGTGCCGCGCACCATGACCTCGTGATTGCCGCGACGCGCGCCATAAGTATTGAAATCACGCTTCTCGACCCCGTGCTCTATCAGGTACTGTCCGGCAGGACTGGGTGACGCGAAACTACCGGCAGGCGAGATATGATCGGTCGTGATCGAGTCATCAACCATTACCAGTACGCGAGCATCATGGATATCCTTGACCGGCGCTGGTTCGGGAGTCATGCCCTGAAAGAAGGGCGGCTCCTGGATATAGGTTGAGTTGGGGTCCCACTCGAAGAGATTGCCCGTCGAGTTGGTGAGTGCGCGCCAGTGCTCGTCACCCTCAAAGACGCGGGAGTAGTTTTCCGAGAACACTCCAGGAGTGACCGTGCGGGTCACGATCTCGCTAATCTCTTCCTCTGTAGGCCAGAGATCACGCAGATAGACGGTATCCCCGTTGATATCAGTGCCAATCGGCTCTGTGGCCAGATCGATATCGACGGTGCCAGCCAGAGCGTAAGCGACGACCAGCGGAGGTGAGGCCAGAAAACTGGCTCTGACCTGGGGATGAATGCGGCCCTCGAAGTTGCGGTTGCCGCTCAGTACGGCCGCCACGACGAGATCGTTCTCCTGCACCACCTCGGCCACTGGCTCAGAAAGCGGCCCGCTATTACCAATACAGGTTGTGCAACCAAAGCCGACGAGATGGAAGCGCAGCGCCTCCAGATACGGCAGCAGTTCGGCATTTTCCAGGTAGTCGATAACGGCGCGTGATCCCGGCGCCAGACTGGTTTTCACGATAGGGCTGACTGAGAGGCCCCGCTCAACCGCGCGCTTGGCAACCAGGCCAGCAGCAACCATTACGGACGGGTTAGAGGTATTCGTACAACTGGTGATGGCGGCGATGGCGACCGAGCCATTGTGCATATGGGTCTGGATATCGCCCATCTTGACGAGCACTTCTTTGCCGTGATCTTTGTGTATATCGCCGTTCGTGGGTCCCTGTGCGATGGTCTTCTCTTCGTCTTCATGCTGGGCTACCGGATCAGGGTCGCCGCTTCCACCGTCGGCGCCCAGGCGAATAAGCGCGTTCTCCGTCGTGACATTGACTTTTGCCTCTTCAAAACGGTCCGGGTAGGCCGAGCGGAATACTTTCCCAAGATCCTGCATCGCCACACGGTCCTGCGGTCGACGCGGTCCCGCCAGGCTTGGCTCTACGGACAGCAGATCGAGTTCGAGCAGATCGTCAAACTGCGGCTCCGGGGTAGCATCCGTGCGGAAGAGTCCCTGTTCCTTTGTATAGCGCTCAACCAGGTCTACCTGTTTGGCATCGCGGCCGGTATTGGTCATATAGCGCAGCGTCTCGGCATCGACCGGGAAGAATGTAGCCGTAGCACCGAACTCGGGAGACATATTGGAGATCGTCGCACGATCGGCCAGCGAGAGTCTGCTCAGACCGGGGCCGGTGAACTCGACGAACTTGGCTACCACGCCACGCTTACGCAGCATCTGCGTCACGGTCAGTACCAGATCGGTAGCGGTCGCCCCCTCGCGCAGATGATTGGTGAGGCGCATGCCGATCACCTCGGGGGTGAGCAGGTAGAGCGGCTGCCCAAGCAGCACCGCCTCTGCCTCAATACCACCTACACCCCAACCCAGCACACCGAGGCCGTTAATCATCGTAGTGTGCGAATCGGTGCCAACGAGCGTATCGGGGTAGACCACCGTTTCTCCGTTCCCCTGCCTTGTCATCACCACAGAGGCCAGGTACTCCAGGTTCACCTGGTGCACGATACCCGTACCAGGAGGCACTACGCGAAAGTTGTCGAACGCCTGTTGTGCCCAGCGCAGCAGAGCATAGCGCTCACTGTTGCGTTCGTATTCACGCTCCACATTACGAGCGAAAGCCAACATAGAGCCGAAGGTATCAACCTGCACGGAATGATCGATTACCAGGTCAGCGGGAACGAGTGGGTTAATCTTCTGCGGATCGCCCTTCATACGTGCTACAGCGGAGCGCATCGCCGCGAGATCAGCGACAGCGGGGACTCCGGTGAAGTCTTGCAGCAGGACACGACCCGGCAGAAAGGGATACTCAGTCTCACTATTCGCAGCACCCCCAGGAGCCCAATTAGCAAGAGCGTGCACCTCTTCCTCATTTACTAACTCCCCGTCCAGGTGACGCAGCATATTCTCCAGCATAATCTTAACGGTAAACGGTAAACGGTCAAGATTCTGTATACCATGCTGCCTCAGGGAATCCAGGCGATAGTAGCTCACAGTACCCAGGGCGGTGTTGAGAGTGGAGTGAGCCCCAAATACATCTTTGTACGTCGTCATAATACGTTTATCCTTTGGTGGAGATTTGACTGTAGGGGATTCATAACGGACAAAATAGTGCAAGCCCTACATCTTTGTGGTTCCTTTTTACCCTATTATATGACACCATGCCGCTAGTTGTGTAGAAATGGCAAACCAAATAGACCATCTTCCGGGCAGTAGTCAGACCGATACCTGTCCCAAAAAAGACTGCTCCACCCTCTTTATGTGTGATGGCCACAAATGGCGGCTATCACGACAACATCTCTACTCATAGAATGTGAAGGAACATATGGCAAAAACATATCAGGCCCCGCTGTTTGTACGCGCGGCAAATATTCTGACCTTGACCCTGCTGCGTGCAGGCGTTAAGCTAGTAGGACCTGGGAACTACCCCATGTACCTGCTCACCGTGCGTGGGCGCAAAAGCGGGCAGCCACGTACGATCCCTATAGTGACTATTGAACGCAATGGGAAGCGCTATGTAGGCTCCGTGTATGGAATCGTGGATTGGGTGCGCAATCTGCGAGCAGCGGGAGAGGCCATCCTCACGCGTGGGCGTCGTTCTGAAACGGTTAACGTCAGGGAACTGCCCAAAGATGAGGCGGCCCTCGTGTTGCAAGCAGATATCAAGAACGGTAACCCGTTCGCTCGCTACTACGGCGTCACCGCAGACTCTCCACTTGAGGCATTTGAGCGTGCGGTGCTCACCCATCCGGTGTTTGTGTTTGAAAGGAAATAGTACAGGTGCCGCCCCGGCAGAAATGCTGGACATGACACTATCTGTTCCCACGAGTCGACGAAAGGTAGAAAACATACAGGGCTATGTAAAAGTCGCGGTTTGCCCTGATTCCTCGCGCCTTCGGCGCTCGTCAGGAGAGAGGTGGTGCGTGTTTTGCGGGCGGTGCCCGCAAAACACGCACCACCTCTCTCCTGAGAGGCTCGCTTGCGAGCCGATACACGTGAGAAGACGGCTTAAGTAGCCCTGGAAAACATAGAACGCATATTGACAAAGTAGCGATACTTTCGATACAGTAGGAGCAACAATTTTTTTTATATCGCATGAGACAAACGTGTAGGATAGGGAGGACGTGTGTTCATGGGGAAGTGTTTAGACAGAGACAACTGTGGACTGGAAAATCGCGATAATGCTCTTTTCTGCGCCCGCTGTGGTATTCCCCTGCGGGGTA
>Ga0137384_10004776_pt1 | contig 10851 bp, 7 predicted proteins | sample SagtaG_2_FD_104922 | JGI IMG/M metagenome (GOLD analysis project Ga0137384, IMG submission 104922) | Vadose zone soil microbial communities from Sagehorn Ranch, Mendocino, California, USA - Sage2_R_60_16 metaG | ecosystem: Environmental > Terrestrial > Soil > Vadose zone | place: USA: California...
CGCGAGGCTTTCGTCCGGCTTTTCTGCCGTGGGACCGCGGGTTCCGGTGACGCGCTACGCAGCTTGAAGCGCTGGATCTTTCCGGTCGCCGTCTTCGGCAGGCTCTCGACGATCTCGATCCAGCGCGGATATTTCCAGGGGCCGATGCTGCGCTTGACGTGCAGCTTGATGTCCTCGTAGAGCGCGCGGCTCAAGGCGCTGCCGCCGCCCGCTTTGAGCACGATGAAGGCCTTTGGCTTGACCAGGCCGTTCGCATCCTGCGCGGGCACGACCGCGGCCTCGAGCACGCTCGGATGCGCGACGAGCGCCGCTTCCACCTCGAATGGCGACACCCAGATGCCGCTCACCTTGAACAGGTCGTCGGTGCGGCCGTAATAGACGTACACGCCGTCCGGCCGGCGCCGATATTTGTCGCCGGTGCGCGTCCATTCGCCCTGAAACACGTTTCGCGACTTCTCGCGCTGGTTCCAATAACCGGCGGCGGAGGTGGGGCCGCGCGCGATCAGCTCGCCGATCTCGCCGTCGGCAACGTCGCGCCCGGTATCGTCGACGAGCCGCAGCTCGTAGCCTTTCACCGGCACGCCGGAGGTGCCGTACTCGACCGCGCCCGGCAGATTCGTCAAATAGAGGTGTCCCATCTCGGTCGAGCCGACGCCGTTGACGATCTCGAGCCCGAACCGCTGCTGCCAGGCTTCGCCGATATGCACGGGGAGCGGCTCGCCGGCCGAGAAGCACAGCCGCAGCCGCTGCGATCCGTTCGCCGGCGTGCACTCCGGGTCGGCCAGGATCGCCGCGTAGAGGGTGGGCACCGCATAGAACATGGTCGGCTGATAGCCGCGCAGCGTCTCGAACACGGCCTGCGGCGTCGGCCGCTCGGGATAGAACACCGAGGTGGCGCCGACCGACATCGGGCACAGGATCGCGTTGCCGAGCCCGTAGGCGAAGAACAGTTTCGGTGCCGAAAAAATCACGTCGTCCTCGCGGATCCCGATGCGGTCCTGGCCGGCGAGCCGCGCCATGGTCATGGGGCTCGAGTGCACGTGCATCACGCCCTTCGGCATTCCGGTCGTGCCGGAGGAGTACAGCCAATAGGCCACCTCGTCGGCGCAGGTCTTGGCCGGCGCCGCCGGCTCGCGCTCGGCGGCGAGCAGCGCATCGAGCCGCAGCAGCCGATCCGGCCCGCCGCCGACCACGACGACGTGCTTGAGCGTGGTCGCCGCCGCGGCTTCCTCGACCAGCGGCAGCAGCGCGGTCGACACGAAGGCGACTTTCGCGCGGGAATCTTCGAGCACATAACGAATCTGCTCGACGGTGAGCCGGGTGTTGAGCGGGATCGGCACGATGCCGGCGCGGATCGCGCCCCAGAACAGAACCGGGAAATCGACGGTGTCGAGCACGACCATGGCGATGCGGTTTTCCGGCTCGACGCCGAGGCGGGCGAGCATGGGACCGACGCGCGCCGCCGCATCCCGCAATTGCCCATAGGTGAGGTTGCGCGAGGGATCGATGCAGGCGGTCTTGCCGCCGCGACCCTCGGCAACGTTGCGGTCGACGAAATCGACGGCCGCGTTGTAATCGCGCCCAGCGCTCATGGCTTGTGCGGATCCGCCGTCGCCTTCCTGAGATCCTTCACCCGGACCGCCTTGCCCTGCGAACGCGGCACCTCGCCCGACGCCTTGACCACGACGTTGCAGGTCACGCCGATCAGCGATTTGATGTGGTGGCACACTTGTGCGCTCTTCTCTCCGGGGAACTCCTCGCCGCTCGCCGCGTCGGCAGCCGCCTCCACTTCCACCGTCAGGGCATCGAGCGCTCCCTCGCGCGTGAGCACCAGCTGGTAGTGCGGGGCGAGACCGGGAAAATCGACGAGGACGGCCTCGACCTGCGAGGGATAGACGTTGACGCCGCGGATGATCAGCATGTCGTCGTCACGTCCGGTCACGCGCATGAGCCGCACGTGGGTGCGGCCGCATGCGCACGGCTCGTGGTTGAGCCAGGTGATGTCCCGCGTGCGATAGCGCACGAGCGGCAGCGCGTCCTTCGTCAGCGTGGTGATCACCAGCTCGCCGGGCTTGCCGACCGGCACCGGCTCGAGCGTGTGCGGATCGACGACCTCGAACAGGAAATGATCCTCCCAGCCGTGCAGGCCCGATTGCTCGACGTGACATTCGCAGGCGACGCCCGGGCCCATCACTTCCGAAAGGCCGTAAATGTCCACCGCCGCGATGCCGAGCTGATCCTCGAGCGCGCGGCGCATCGCTTCGCTCCACGGCTCGGCCCCGAATACGCCGACGCGCAGCGGCAATTGCCGCAGATCGACGCCCATTGCGCGGGCAACCTCGGCGATGTTGAGCGCATACGACGGGGTCGCGCACAGCACATCGGCCGCGAAGTCGCGCAGCAACATCACTTGCCGCTCGGTGCCGCCGCCGGAAACCGGCACCACGGCGCATCCCAGCCGCTCGGCGCCGTAATGGGCGCCGAGCCCGCCGGTGAACAGCCCGTAGCCGTAGGCGTTGTGCACGATGTCTCCCGGCACCACGCCGGTGCACGCGAGCGAACGCGCCATCAGCTCGCTCCAGCGGTCGAGGTCGCCGCGGGTGTAGCCGACGACGGTCGGCTTGCCGGTGGTGCCCGAGGAGGCGTGCAGACGCAGCAATTGCCGGCGGGGCACGGCCAACATGCCGAATGGATAGGTGTCGCGCAGGTCGGCCTTCGCCGTGAACGGAAACCGCGCGATGTCGGCGAGCGCGACGAAGTCGGCCGGCTCGACGCCGGCCTCGTCGAACTTGCGCCGATATTGCGCGACGTTGGTGTAGGCGCGCTCGAGCGTCTGTCGCACCCGGCTCGTCTGCAGTGCGGCAATGGCAGCGCGCGGCATGGTTTCCGCGCCCGGATCGAACAGGAAGACTTGCGACCTGCCGGCCGCCGCTTGCGTGCTCATCGCGATCTCCGTTCGATCTGGATCGAGCCGTGGTTCGCTCGCCGCCGCGAAGCGCAGCGGCACCGGACCCCGATCCGGGAGGAAACATTCATTGCATCGCCCACCCGGGTTTCACCGAGGGTCCGGCGGCGCCGGAGCCGCGGACCGGAAGGTGCGCGAGCGCGAAGCCCTGGTTGTAGGCGGCCCGCGTGATCAGCACGAGCTTGAGCGCCCAGCCGGCGGCGAAGGCGCACGATCCGGCCGCCACGCAAAGCGCAGCGCCGGCGCCGGGCGTCATGAAAGCCGCCGCGATCAGCACGATCGGCACCAAGAGCCCGAAGAGCAGGAACCAGAGGTGAAACGCGCGCAGCACTTCGAGCGTGCGGATCGGCGCCCCGCCGCTTTCCAGCGAGTCGAGATAGGCGCGCCAGACGACGCCGCGCACCGCGGCGAGCACGGCGAGACCCGCCGCGGCAGCCGTCCGCATCGGCTCGAGCGGCGACACCATCACGGCGGCGGCAAGGAACAAGCCGGCGCCTTCGCACAGTCCGGTCGTCATGATCAGCGGTACGATGCGCGGATCTCGCCAGGCCGGAATGCCTTTCGCGGCGGCGAGGATTCGCGCTTGGCAATAGAGAAAACCCAAACCCGCGAGTGCCGTCGCGGCGAACATCGTGCGGCTGCCGGACCAGACCGCCGCAAGGCCGAGCGCGAAGAACGCGAGCCCGGCGATCGATTCGCGCGTCATCCAGGATTGCTGCGGATGCAGGAGCACGTTGAGGAAGCGCCACGGCCGGCCAATCTCCAGCCAGACGCAGAGCAGCCCGGCCGCAACCAGTGTCAGAGCGACGAGGGCGAGCGGATCGGACGGAATGCCGGCGAGGCCGGCCAATGCCGCGAGCAGGAATAGCCCCGCGCCGGCGCCCCCACCCATGAAATTGGCGGCCGCGCGCCAGTCCCAACTCGACTGCAGCCAGGGCTCGACGCCTTTGGCGCGGGTGGATCCCGGGGCGCTGATCGGGGCCGCTTGCGGCGGGGCGACCGCGCCGTCGGCTCTGCCGTAGAGATAATAGAAGCCGGGACCGGTACCGAGCCCGTCGTGCATGCGAAAATGCCGGTGCTCGCGCAGCAGTTTCGAGACGTTGCTGTCGGGATCGTCGAGATCGCCGAAGTGCAGCGCGTCGGCGATGCAGGAATTGACGCAGGCCGGCGTTGCCCGCGGATCGACGCCGGGAGTAATGCCCAAGCCAATGCCGTAATCGACGCGGTCGACGCAAAACGTGCATTTCTGCGCGACGCCGAGACGGTGCGGATCCTCGCGAGCCGATTCGCTGCGCAGCTGCACCGCGCCGTAGGCAAAGCCCGGCGCATCGACCTTGAAGCGCGCCTGATACGGGCAGGCGACCACGCAATACGCGCAGCCGATGCACAGCTCGTAGTCGATAGTGACGATTCCGTCCGGCCGCTGCCGGGTCGCGGTCGAGGGACACACCTCCATGCACGGCGGCTCATCGCAGTGCTGGCAACCGACCGGCGCGAAGCTGCGGGTGACGTCCGGATAGGTCCCGGATTCGATGTCGAGCACCTTGCGCCATTGCACCGCCGGCGAGGTCGCATTGGCGTGCCGGCATGCCGCCGTGCAGGTCTGGCAGCCGACGCAGCGCTCGAGATCGGCAAGCATCACCCAGCGCGTCATGAAGTCCTCAGCGGTGTGACGTTGACCTTGACGAGATCGGCGCTCGACCCGGTTGCGTCGGTCAGCTCCAGCAGCATCGGCATCAGTGCGTTCATGCTGGGCGCGTCGAAATCCTTGGCGACCGGCGTTGCCCAGTGATCGAACTGGCCGATCATCAGCAGCGTGTCCGGCCGGATCCCCTGGCACAGCACCGCGCGCCCCCGCGTGTGGTTGAGCGGGGAGCGCACTTCGACCAGATCGCCGTCGGAGATTCCCAACCTGGCGGCGGCAGCGGCATTCATCACGATGCCGCCGTGGCCGGCGACGTTCTCGGACAGCTCGCGGATCAGCGGAATGCCGGCATTGCCGCCCCACGCATACTGCATGCTGCGCGCGGTGATGAGCCAGAACGGATAGTCCTCGATCGCGACGTGGAAATGCCGGGCCAGCGCGCCTTCCCAGAGCGCGGCTAGATCGCGCCAATGCGGCAGCGCCTCGTATTCCTCGAGCTGCCGATCCCACCAGTCGATGCCATGCTCGTGCAGGCGCCGCCCGAGCTCCTTGCCGATGCGAAACAGGCGCTCCTGATAAGGCTGCTCGAACCTCAGGCCGGCGGAGACGAGCTTGGGGTAGAGATACCAGTGCAGCCGCGGGAAGGATTTCACGCGAAACCCGTGCCCGCGATAATACTCGAGGCCGTCCGACTCGACGCTGTCGGTGAGCTCGGCGCTCGCCGCGCGGCAGACCGCGTTCCACACGGTCTCGACGCCGTGCGCCTTCGCTGGATCGAGCGAGAAGTCGTAGTTCGCGCCGAACAGCCTCACGCCTGCAGCGCCGCGGTTGATCGCCTGGTTGTACTGCTCGATCAGCCCGGTGCGTTTCGCCAGCTCGGTCGCGATCCAGGTGAAATCCCTGGCCTCGCCCTGCGGCGGCACCGCCGGATCGCGCAACGCAAATCCCTGATAATCCCAGAACTGCTCGACGTAATTTCGTGCCGCCGATGCGCAGCAGCTGCAGCCCTTCGAGATCGGTGCAATCCGGCAGCAGCACGTCGGCGACGTGATTGGTCTCGTCGCGCGTATAGGCGAAGCACACGACGAACGGAAACCGCGCCATCGCCGCGCCGAGGGTCTCGGTGTCCCAGAACGAGATCGCCGGATTGGTGCGGTAGACGATCCAGACGTCGGGCGGCGAGGCGGCAGGCAACGCCGCGAGCGGCTCGCTCTGCATCATCCAGGCAAGATGCGTCGGCCCGAGTGCCTGGCTCCAGGGCGAATTGGCGACGAGCGGCACCAGGGTGCGATGCGCGCTGCGCACCTGCGGCCGCGCCATCCATTCGTTCTTGCCGGTGGGGTTCATGGGATATTCCATGAAGCCGTCCGGGCCGGGCTTCACGCTCGACCAGCGGTCGTCGGCGGGGCGATTGAGCCGCACCGTGGTGCCGAGCGTGCCGCCCGGCACCTCGAGGGCGCCGACCAAACAGGCGAGCAACGTGCGCGCCCAGCAGCACTCGTAGCCGCCCCAGCCGTTATTGACCGTCTTGCCGAGCGAGATCGATACCGGGCGCAGCGGCAGCGTCTCGCCGTCGATCTCGATCGTGGCGCCGATGCGGGCGTGGTCGAGGAACTCGGTGGCGATTCGCCGGATCGTGGCGGCCTCGACATCGCAGATGCCGCTCGCCCACAGCGGCGTGTAATTCTTCACGTGATCGACGAGATGCGCGAAGGCCGGCGTGACGCGGACGCCCTCGCGACGCGTGGTCTCATGGTCCGCGCCGACCTCGATGCCGTCGACCAGGAAGCAGCCTTCCAGCGCCGGATCGGTATCCGCCGCGTCGAACGGCACCGCGCGTGCGCTGCGCAAGTCGAAGATCAACGGCTTGCGGCTGTGCGGATCGCGCAGGAAGAATCCGCCCGGGCCGATCAGATAAGGCGAGGAACTGCGGTGCTTCAGGAACGGCAGGTCGAGCCGCTCGCGCCGATGCTCGTGCAGCACGACGTGGAGCATGGCGAAGAGGAAGGCCACGTCGGTCTTCGGCTTGATCGGGATCCATTCCGCCGAGCAGGCGCCGGTGACCGAAAGGTGCGGCTCGATCTGCACCCGCTTCATGCCGCGCGCGCGTGCATCGGCGTGGCGCTTGACGCCGCAGACGCCGCCCGAGGCCTCGACGTTGGCGCCGAACGAGACGAGGTATTCGCACAGTGGAGTATCGGGCGAGACGGTGAAGGCGCGGTGCCAAAGCTCGCCGTAGAGATGCTCGGAATGGTAGCATTTCACGCCCTGGCCGCTGCCGAAGCTCATGTCGACCGGGCCCCAGGCCGCCAGCAACGCGGGCAGCGTGCCCATGTATGCGGTCGGCGTGCCGCCGCCGCCGAAGCTCGCTGCCACGCGCGGAAAACCCGCTTCGTCGAGCAGTCCCGCCGCGCGCACTTTGTTGAGCTTCGCGGCGACGAGATCGAGCGCCTCGTCCCAGGAGATGCGGACGAATCCGGGATCCTCGTTGCGGCCCTTGTTGGGGTTGGTCCGCTTCATCGGATAGAGGACGCGGTGCGGATTGTAGGCCTTCTGCACCAGGCCGAATGCCTTGACGCAGACCTTGCCGCCGGCGGGATGAATTTCAGCCGCGGTGAAATTCGGGCCGATTTCGGTCGCGGTCCCGTCCTCGACGCGCACCGTCAGCAGGTCGGGGCCGGCCACACATTGATAGCAGTAGGTCGAGACATTGCGCGCGCGGGAAACCGGAGCATCCATGACGCGCCGTCCTCATCCGACGGGAGCGCGCTTTGCCGCCTTCGCCCGCAAACGCTCGTGCGTCTTCTTGACGTCGACGACGAAACGCATGTGCGTGCCCGCGGCGATCGGCTCCGCCTCGTCCTTGGCGGCAATGTCGAAGCAGATTTTCCGCCCGTCGACCGCCGTGACGGTCGCGGCGATCTCGACGCCCATGCCGAGCAGCGTGGGCGCCATGTGCCGGACGGCGATCTCCATGCCGACCGAATCCTCTCCGGAATCGGCATGCTGGAGCAGCAGGTCGCGGCAGGTGTGCTCGATATCGCGCACCAGATTGGGGGTGCCGTAGACGCGGCCTTGCTCACCCATGAAGCCGATGGTGCGGCCGGGATCGACGACGATGCGATTGACCCGCGACATTCCCGGGCGAAGACTGGCTTTCATCCCGTTTCCTCCGGCAAATATTTTCGAAATGTGTTCGTGCCGCCGACCCGGCCGCCTTCGCCGCTCGACGGAACCGCAGATTTGGACCCAATATCGATTATCTGCGCCCGGGCGCCTGCGCATTGACTCAGGTCAAATGCCGGAAGGCGCGGCCGCTGCGCATGCTCCGGCCGCCGGCATCCGGCAATCACGCGCCGCGCTTGTTGCCCGGCTCCCCGCGATGCTATTCCAACATGGTGGCCGCGTTCGGATGGGATCGGTCCGGCGCAGCGCAATCGGAGGCCCGGTCGCGTTGTGATCCTCGCCATCGAAGATCTGTCGAAAAAATTCCTCGGCGTGGAGGCGCTGCGGCCGCTCTCGTTCGCGATCGACCGCGGCATCACCGCGATCATCGGTCCGAACGGGGCCGGCAAGACGACGTTGTTCAACCTGCTTTCCGGAATTGAAGAGCCGTCCGGCGGACGCATCCGGCATCGGGGCGACGACATTACGGCGCTGTCGGTCGCGCAGCGGGCGCGTCGCGGCATCCAGCGCACGTTCCAGAATTTGCAGATCTTTTTCCGGATGAGCGCGGTCGAGAACGTCATGGTCGGGGCTTCGAGCCGGGTTCGCCTCGGCCTGATATCCTCGCTGCTGTCGGCTCCGACGGTCCGTCGCGAGACCAAAGAAGCCCATGGTCGGGCGGCCGAGCTGATGCGGGAGGTCGGCTTGGCGGACTTCATCGGGCGCAGCGCCGATTCGATGCCGTATGGCGCGTTGAAACGGCTCGAGCTGGCGCGGGCACTGGCCGCGGATCCCGAGATCCTCATGCTCGACGAGCCGGCTGCCGGCCTCAACCCGCGCGAGACGGCGCAGATCGACGAAGTCATCCGGCACATCAGCGCCCGGGACATTACCGTGCTTCTGGTCGAGCACGACATGAAGCTCGTGATGGCGGTCTCGCAGCGTGTGATCGTTCTCGACCACGGAAAATGCATCGCCGACGGCACGCCGCGGGAAGTGCAGTCCAATCCCGAGGTCGTGCGCGCCTATCTGGGTGCAGAAGCGGTTTGATGCAGCGCCGGATCGCCCCGGATCCTTACCGCCACGTCGTGCCGGACATGCAGGCGGACGCCGCGGTTCGGGTTGACGCCGCGCTGCGGGCCGCTCTAGACAAGCGTCGCGAGAGGAGCGGGTAGCAAACCGGGTAGCAAACGACTATTTCAGGCTTGAGCCGCCGGCTTGGATCATCCTGTTTTCAGAGGCTTGGAGAGGTGGCAGAGCGGTTGAATGCACCGCACTCGAAATGCGGCATACGGGCAACCGTATCGGGGGTTCGAATCCCTCCCTCTCCGCCAAGTTCAAACTTCCTATTGTTCCCCACCGTTTCTTTTTGCCCGAAAATCCAGGCTTTATAATCAATCGAGCCGCTCCCCTTGTCGCCGGGCGTTTCGCTACATACCTGCGCCTTGCGTGGGTAGAGGCGGGGGTTCGCATTGTCTCGCAGCATTCATCGCCTTTCGCCTGCCAAGGTGAAAAACGCAAAACCGGGAAAGCGTCCCGACGGTACGACTCGCGTTCAACTCTATCCCGATGGCGGCGGCCTCTATCTGCAGGTCACCCCCGGTGATCGCGGTAATTCGAAAAGCTGGATTTTCCGCTACGCGACGGCGGGGAGGAAGGAACGCTACATGGGCCTCGGTTCGCTCGATGCAGTGAGACTGGCCGAAGCCCGAGAACGAGCTGCCGAGTGCCGGAAGCTGCGCGAACGGGGAAAAGACCCGATTGAGGAGAGAGACGCCCAGCGCGCCGTCGTAGCGGCAGAGAACGCCAAGCTAATGACCTTCGATCAATGCGCCGCCGGATACATCGCGGCGCACCGTGCCGGATGGCGAAACACCAAGCACGCCTCGCAATGGGAAAACACCCTGGCGACATACGTCTCGCCCGTGTTCGGCAAGGTGACCGTCCGGTCCGTAGACGTGGGGCTTGTGATCAAGGCGCTGGAGCCGATCTGGAGCGCCAAGCCGGAGACGGCGAGCCGGCTGCGCGGTCGAATCGAGGCGGTGCTTGATTGGGCTGCCGCCAGGGGCTTTCGGGATGCTGACAATCCTGCGCGGTGGAAGGGCCGCCTCGATAAGCTGCTCCCTCGCCCCTCCAAAGTGCGAGCGGTCGAGCACCATGCCGCCCTGCAATACGACGAGATCGGTTCTTTCATGCTGGAGCTGCGCAAGCGGGAGGGCGTTGCCGCCCGGGCGCTTGAATTCGCGATCCTGACCGCGGCCAGGACCGGCGAGGTGCTCGGCGCGCAATGGCCCGAAATCGATCTCAAGGCCGAGGTATGGACGGTGCCCGCGGGCAGGATGAAGGGCGGCCGGGCGCATCGTATCCCGCTATCCGAGGCGGCTTTAGCGGTTCTGAAGCGAATGGCCAATGGCCGCGAGGGCGATCATGTATTCCCCGGAGACCGGCGCGCGATGCTCTCCAACATGGCGCTCTTGATGCTGTTGCGGCGCATGGGACGCGGCGATCTAACCGCCCACGGATTCCGCTCGACCTTTCGAGATTGGGCCGCCGAGCGCACCAATTTCCCGAACGAGGTGGTGGAAATGGCGCTGGCCCACGCCATCAGTGATAGGACTGAAGCTGCATACCGGCGCGGCGATCTGTTCGAGAAGCGCCGGGAATTGATGGATGCCTGGGCTGCGTATTGTGAAAACTCGACAACCCCCCTTGGCGAGGTTGTCGCCCTGCACTCGGTGGGATGACATGACCCAAGAACTCAAGCCTCGAGTCCGCATTGGAGCCGGCCGGTTTGCAAAGCGTTTGGACCAGAGGGATGTATCCGAACCGGTAGAAAAATTCCTTAGGAATCTAGACCACGCATTTGGCGGCGTAGAAGGTGCATTTGCCGCAGCGTTGCCGCCAGTCGCTCAACGTGCGCAACATGTTGCAGCACTGAGGGCCGTCGAGCTATTCCTTATGGACGTCGATTGGATACATGCGGAGCGGTTTGCTGTCTTGGCCGAGGCCATCGAGGACTTGAACATTGGCGCCCGTCATCCGCTGCTGCTGCCGATCAAGAAGACGGCACGCCCAC
>Ga0137384_10004798_pt1 | contig 10829 bp, 9 predicted proteins | sample SagtaG_2_FD_104922 | JGI IMG/M metagenome (GOLD analysis project Ga0137384, IMG submission 104922) | Vadose zone soil microbial communities from Sagehorn Ranch, Mendocino, California, USA - Sage2_R_60_16 metaG | ecosystem: Environmental > Terrestrial > Soil > Vadose zone | place: USA: California...
CGATATCCTCCTAACTTTTAAGCCTGGGGATGCCAATGCCCTGGCATGGTCTCCCAATGGTGCCAGCATCGCTGCTGTTAGCGGGAACACCTCTGTCGAAGTGCGTTCAGCTACGACGGGAAGCTTTTCATTCACGTATGGCGACCATGCTCAAGCGGTTCTCACCCTCGCCTGGTCGCCCGATGGGAAATATATCGCCTCGGGCGGAGCTGATGGCAGCGTGCAGGTCTGGGATGCCGCTACAAGGCACAGGCATGTAACCTATGGCGGCCATACTGCTGCAGTAAATGCCGTGGTCTGGTCACCCGATGGGAAACACATTGCCTCGGGCGGAGCCGATAGCAGCGTGCAGGTCTGGGATGCCACTACGGGACACACACTCTTCACCTACCGCGGCCATACTGCTGCAGTAAATGCTGTGGCATGGCAGAAAGGGCCACACCTGTTCCCTGGATACGAAGGCCGTATCGCTTCGGGCGGGACCGATGCCACGGTACAAGTGTGGTCTTTCGGCAAGGGCAGGAATACAAAAGATCGGCAAGCAATGGTCTTACAAGGCCAGATTCTGATGTATCGCGGTCATTCCGGTCAAGTCACATCCGTGACGTGGTCGCCGGATGGCCAACTCATTGCTTCAGGCAGTGAAGATGGAACGGTGCAGATATGGCGAGCGATGTAAACGACAAAATTTCTTTCTCCATCTATTGTAAGACATGTGGTGCAGCTAATCCAGCCCAGACAACACATTGTTTTGCCTGTGGCGAGCCACTTTCCAACATTATCGGAGGAGGAACTGGAACCACAACGCATCCCCTCACTGGCTTGCTCCTCCCCAATGTCATCATTCAGCAGCGCTACCGTATTCTCGACGTGCTCAGTACAGATGAGGTGAGCACCGTTTACAAAGCGGAGGACATACAACTCGGCAAACGCATGGTAGCTCTCAAGGAAATAGGCCAGAATAACTCGGGCAGGCAGGAATCCTTGGAAATGATCGAAGCGAGCAGGCATGAGATGTTTTTGTTGGCTGACCTCATCCATCCCAACCTTCCGCGTATCTATGATTACTTCGTAGAGGATCAACGCTGGTATTTCGTCATGGACTTTCTTACAGGTGAAACGCTCGAAGCCTATCTGAAGAAAAGAAAATATCGACCTCTTCCTGTAGAAGAAGTGGTCGACATGGGTATCCAGCTCTCTAAGGTGCTCGACTATCTGCACCTACAACAGCCGCCTCTCGGATTCCATGATCTTTCGCTGCACACCATCTGGCGTACACCTGACGGCAAACTCTACCTGCTAGACATCGGGGCAGGCACCCCATCGGCTGCCATATCAAGGAGCAATTCGATCAATAGCCTGGGAAGAATACTTCGCCAGTTACAGACAGGGCGCTCTCGCTTGCATCTTGCTCTTCCAAGGCTGTCTAAGCACCCTCAGTCTGCCTGGCTTGAGGCGTTGATTCGGCAGATGATACACAAGGACGTACGCAAAAGACCATACGCTATGGGTGTGGTCAAACAGGAACTGCAACTTCTTGCAACGCAACCAATTGCCACATCTACCTCCAAAAAACGCCGATTCTCTCGCCGCTCACTGTTGAAATTGGGAGGACTGACAGGGATTGCAGCTCTCAGCAGTGCGCTAACCTGGCAAGTGGAGCTTCTGTTTCGGTCAGGCTGGCCGCATCCAGGCTATAGCCCAAAGCTGGGAGGCACCATCTACACCTATGATCCGCACAGTGGTATCCTTTCTGCTAATACGCACAGTGGTATCCTGGCTGTGGCATGGTCACCCAATGGTACACGCCTTGCTATGGGAGATTGGGATGGTCAGATACAAGCATGGGATGCCAATACAGGACAGCATGTCATCAACTTTTCCGATCCTAGCCTCGGGCAGAGGGTTGAAGCCTTAATCTGGCTGCCTGACGGCCATACTATCGTTGCTGGAGGTGATGATTCCGTTGTTTGGATCTGGGATGCCACCACCGGAAAAATTCGGAGTATTTATCGCGGACATGCCAGTTGGGTCATCACAGTCGCATGCTCACCCAATGGCAGATACATCGCCTCGGGAAGCAGTGATCAGACCGTACAGGTCTGGGAAGCAGCCACCGGGCGTCAGATTGTCATCTATCGTGGGCATTCGGGAGGCATAGGCTCGGTCGCGTGGTCACCCGATGGCAGGTACATCACCTCGGCAAGTTTTGATATGACCGTACAAATCTGGGAGGCGGCCACTGGACAACTCATCTTCACCTACCGTGAACATACAGATGAGGTGTATACAGTCGCATGGTCGCCCGATGGTCAACGCATCGCCTCGGGAGGGAAGGATCATACGGTGCAGGTATGGCCTGTAACTCTCTTCGAAAGCAATACACAGCCACAAAAGAGTCCCGTCACATATTATGGACATACTGGTTCAGTCCAAGCCGTGGCATGGTCGCCCGATAGCAGCGACATTGCCTCGGCAGGCGACAATGTCCAGATCTGGAACAGCCTCACCGGGGATCAGATCTTTACCTACACACAACATTCGGCGGGAGTGCAAGCCGTGGTATGGTCTCCAAATGGTAGGTACATCGCCTCCGGTGGGGTGGAAGGAACCGTGCAGGTGTGGAACGCCAAGTAGTCCCCCATAGGCGTGAACTTCAGCACGGCTGTCATCCTGAGCGCAGCGAAGGATCTCTGCTCGGCCCCGAGAGATCCTTCGCTGCGCTCAGGATGACAGATGGCGGGGCGACCTCACGGGCGTTCACTTGAACCCCGGTCCTTCTTGGCTGAAGTTCACGCCTATGAGGTAGTCCCCTACGTAAACCATCTGCGACGAGCTTTCCTACGTTGCATCATCGGCCTGCTCTCTCACATCGAATGACTCTGCCTCACTTGGTACTGCTGGCCTGTCCCGATCCGACGCAGGACTCACTGCGATCTGACCCCACGGGATGTGTGCAGGAGTACCGATATCGTGCAGATGGAAAGCATCATTGTACTTTATCAAGTGCCAATACGGTTCATTTTTCCTTGAGAGAATTTCTTGCCAATGCGTAATTGAGGTATTACGCGTGTAGAAGCGGGCTGGTGGAAGGGTCCAGGCACTCATCTTAAAAAAGTAAAGAAATGACCCATCAATAACACCACCGTGGCAGACGAGCACAATTGTCTTTCCTGCATATGTCCGTACTATGCGATGCAGGGCTGTGCCTACCCGCAACATAAATTGTCCCCAGTTCTCTCCACCAGGAGCTAGTGGTCGATATGGATCTTCCTCATAATCCGGCTCTCCAAACTTTTCTCTGAACATATCCACCGGCATACCCTCAGCTTCCCCTGGACGAAGCTCCTGGATACTATCATCCAGCATCAAAGGAACTCCCAATGCTGGAGCGATAATCTCTGCTGTTTGCCGGGCACGAGGAAACGTACTGGCAATCAACACGTCAGGGGCAATCTCCCTACTTGCAGCCAGGCGATCGCGCAAACGCTTAGCCTGCATGATACCAAGGGGAGACAAACCACCATCGCCTACGAATCCTTTGATAGCACTCATTGCCTCGGCATGCCGAATGAGATAGAGATGTGTCATGCGTTCTTCTTCCTCCAAATATGTCATGCTTTTCTCAATACCAACCGCTCTGTCCACCCAGACCATGCCTTTCCTGTAGCCCTGTAGCTGTATCCTACTGCAAAATGGTATGCTATATTATAACAGGCTACGAGACCCTTGATGAGAACAAAGGGGTAGACATAGGAGCGCGTGCGATTTTTGCATGGTGCCAGGAGGTTGCTTCCAGGGAAAGATGTAGGGGCGGCATTTATGACGCCAGTCCGTCTCTCTTTCGACTGTTTGACCGCTTGCGGACTGGCGTCATAAATGCCGCTCCTACCATACCTCTTGGGTTCAAAAATCGTACGCGCACCCGGTAGACATCATCGTTTGAGAACTATGCTGTTGCTATGATCAACGAGGTAAAGCAACAGCGAGTGTTCTTCGACAATCATAGTACAACCCATCGCCGGGAGCATCTTATTCCACCAGAACACTAAGAGAGGTAGCACATAATGGAGATCACTTTTCCCTCCACATTCTTGTGGGGTACCGCCACTGCTGCGCATCAGGTAGAAGGCGGCAACGTCTACAACGACAACTGGGTACTGGAGCACGTGCCGGGCAGTTCCTACGTCGAGTCCTCGGGCGACGCCTGCGACCACTATCACCGCTACCGCGAGGACATCGCCCTGCTGGCCGAGTTGGGCTTCACCCTCTATCGCTTCTCCTTAGAGTGGTCGCGCATTGAGCCGGAAGAGAGCGAATTCTCCCTTGCCCAACTCGACCATTACCGGCGCATGCTAGCGACGTGTCACGAGTATGGGCTCACCCCCATGGTCACCTTTCACCACTTCACCTCGCCACGCTGGCTGGCCGCTGCTGGAGGATGGGAGGCTCAGGACACACCGGAGAAGTTTGCCCGCTTCTGTGAGCGGGCGATGGCTCACCTGGGTGATCTGCTTCCGCTGGCCTGCACACTCAACGAGGTCAACATCGGCCCGCTCATCGGAGCCATGATGGGTACAGCCATGAATGCTGCTCGCACAGAGTCCTGGTTTGATGCGGCCGCACGTCGTGTCGGTAGCGACGCTACGCGCTTCACCCCCTTTCTCTACGCTGACACCCAGCGAGGCCGCGCAACAATCCTGGCCGCGCATCGCCGTGCGGTAGAGGTCATCAAAGCAGGACCAGGGAAGTGCGAAGTCGGTCTGACTCTGGCGATGCAAGATATCCAGGCGGAACCCGGCGGTGAAGAGATGGCTGCACGCATGCGCCGCGAGTTGCAGGACGTCTACCTGGAAGCAACTCAGGGCGACGACTTTATCGGCGTCCAAACCTACTCCCGCCAACGCTTCGGCCCCAATGGTCCCCTGGGACCAGAAGAGGGCGTAGAACTCACCCAGACGGAATACGAATTCTGGCCCGAGGCACTCGAAGCGACGATCCGCTATGCCAGCAAAGTGACGGGCCTTCCCGTCATCGTTACCGAAAACGGCCTCGCCACGGACGACGACACACGACGAATTGCCTATATCGAGCGGGCGCTGCGCGGCGTCGCCGCCTGCCTGCGCGATGGACTCGACGTCCGCGGTTACACCTACTGGTCGGCCCTCGACAACTTCGAGTGGAGCTCAGGCTATCGCCCAACCTTCGGCCTCATCGCCGTCGATCGACGGACACAGGAGCGTGCCGTCAAACCCAGTGCCCGCTGGCTAGGACAGGTTGCCCAGGCACACGGATTCTGAGCGCATCTCTGGTTGACTCTCCATCCTTGCAGGTGAGATTGTAGGGGCCGCACGCCGTGCCCACCAATTCATTGCGCCCAAAAGGCATCAACCTAAGCGCAATACTCGTTCTCTCGCGTAGGGGCAGGAGCGGCGAGGAGCGGCGAGGAGCGGCGTGGGGGCCCTTGTGGCCAATCCATCTCACTTAAGGACCTCCCACGGCAAGCTCAGAGGCGAGAGGATCAAGCAGGTCGACACAATCGAGAAACTGATCCTCAGGATCAAAGGGCTCAGGTGGAGGCAGCTGGCGCTTCTTGGGTTTGTACTTGTTGGAGATCTGCTTGACCTCCCGACGGTTGATGCGCAGACGACGTGCTGGCAAGACGTGTTGGGCCATCTTGTGCCGCAAGCGCGGCTTGCGCCAGCAGAACGCGCATGGCGTAATGGGCTAAATAGATCCCGTAGAGCTCCTGGCGTACCCCTTCAGGGGTCTTGGAACGCAGCACCTTGCGTTGGGCTCGCTCGTGCGTTTTGATCTCGTCGATGACCAGCTCAATTTAAGAGCGCTCATGATACAGAGCGATCAGCTTGAGCGCCGGGGCTACCCGCGGATTGAGCAGGGTCGTCCCTAGGCGATAGACCTTGCCCACTTCTCCCAGGCGCTCATCGGTCAGCCGATAGGAGATGATGCGCACCCACATCCCACGCCGCAGGGGATACTTCGCATCCCCTGGACGCGTAGGGCCCACCCATGCCAGCACCGACCCATCAGCCAGCCGACGTTGGTGGCTCAGCTGTTCCCACGCCCCGGCTTCCAAGGCCCCCAGCACATGAGCCCTTCGCTCACGGGCGTGCTCGAGAAACCCTCGCCGCCCGTGATGCCTGCGTCCACTAGCACCAGCATATTCGCACCCACCTGTTCCAGCAAGCGGTGCGCCCCATGCACCTCCGAGACCGCATAGCCGTCTATCGAGAGCCCGACCACCGCATGGCTGCCACACTCGGCCAAGAGCACACCGCGTACCTGCGGATAGGCGCCTGGCCCATAGTGGTTGAGGCTCGCGACCAAAAGCCAGCGCGTTGGCGGGCGTATCGGCCGTGTTGAAGACTGTGCCATCGATGGCCATGAGTCGATAGCGAGCAAAGAAAGCGACTTCAGCCTGCTCGACGGCTGGGCGATCAGCTGACAGCGCTCACGCATCAAGGCCTGCAAGCCCTGGCTGCCCAGTGCCTTGCGACGTCCACTCAGTCCCGAGTCGCTGATTGTACTCAGGGGCTCAGCCGGATGCAGATCGCTCTCGTTTGCCCACCAAGCTTTGCCACACCTGGCATTGGTTGCGACGGCTCCACAGCGCCATCGCGATCACAAACAACACGAGCGTCAAGGCCGTGCTGAGCCGCACGCGCCGCACTTTGGTGGACCAGGGTTCACTCTGCTGCACACACCGCTCGATCACGTCCTTGGGGTACACCTCACTCAACATCGTCAGGCTCACCTGTTCACACACCTTGTCATCGACATCCATTTCGCGTCATCTGTACATGGAAAGCTCCTTGTTTTTTTCTTTTTCCTTTCTGGGAGTCTGCCAGATCGGGAGCTTTCTTGTCTTGTTTTTCCCCCTTTTGTCCTTAAGTGAGATGTATTGGCCCTTGTGGCTGCCCGTCGTGCCCCGTGGATGGACAGCCATCGTGGCCATACCTCCCCAACGGGCGCTGCCAAAGGCCCCACAAGGGCCCCTACGCGCTCCCGCTTGCGTTCTCGTTTTCTCCGCCATCTCTCTCCTTGGGTTGATGCCTCTTGGATGACCCTTGCGGTCATCCGTGCGGCGACGAACTGCTCAATACAATTGACACACAACTACAAATATACTATAGTAGCTGTACTTCATCTCATCCAAACCGTATTCGGGCTAATGCGCCAAAAGTGGTATATCATAAGGAATGAGGAAACTGCGTATGTCTGAAATGTTCTCACCTTCTACTCCAGATTCATCGCGTACCATCGCCATTGAAGTTGTCCCAATTGAGGAGGAAGAAGACGATCTGGATACCCTGGCAGTCGTACAACGTGTGCGTACAGACCTACAACAGGACCTGGTAGGTCTCGATGAGTACAAAGTCTCCACTCTCCCCACTGATGAACACAATAACGAGCGCAATGTCGATGTCATCCTTCTACTCACACTCGTTAGTGCCGCTATCGTAGCTTCCAAAGACCTGCTCACCAGTATCTTCAACATGATCACGGCAACCCTTGAATTGCTGGCAAAGAAAGATCATGTACAGGAGATCGAAATCATCGCTGGTGGAAAAACCGTCATCCTCAGAGACCTCAAGAAAAAGACGGCCCAGGAACTCATCGAAGCCTTTGCCGCCCAACAACCACCAGGCACGACAATAACTGTCACTCCTGCCTCCCCTCCCAACATCAAAGTTCGTGTCTCCAAAAAGCGCAAGAAATCGCGCTAACAGAAAGGATGTCATCCACCTCTATCACGCCAAAAAGGCTGAAAGAGAACCTTGAGCTATGTCTGCACCTGCCCGTCTCGAAACAAAGAATCGCTACGCCATCTGTGTCGGCGTCAACTCCTACGCCCACCTGGATCGCATCCTGCCTCTGCGCTACGCCGAAGACGACGCTCGCGCCGTGCATACCCTCTTGCTTTGCCACGGCTTCACCGAGGAAAACTGCCGCTTACTGCTAGGAGAGCAAGCTACAGGCGAAGCCATTCAACAGGCCCTCACCACCTTTCTCCTGACCAAACCGCGTCGTGATGATCTCGTGGTATTCTATTTTGCCGGGCATGGCGTCCCCGTCAGCATTCCCGAAGAGGACGAGGAGGAAGAAGACGACCCACCGAGCGATGTCTTCCTCTGCGCCTATGACATGAATCTGCACACAGTAATGAACGAACGAGGTACATGGCTACGTTACCCCTTGCGCATGCAGAATCTCCGCCAGCACTTCTTTGAGCAAACCAAGTCACGCAAAGTGCTCTTCATCTTCGACAGTTGCCACAGCGGCGACTTCTTCGGCGCGAAATATCGTCCGCGAGAGGTCAACACCCTGGCGACTCGCTACATTGAACAGCCCTTTGGCAAAGACAGTACAGGCCGCGTGGTCTTATCCAGTTGCCTCCCCCACCAGACCTCTCGTGAGACCGAGCAACTGAAACATGGCCTCTTCACCCATCACCTCCTGCAAGCCCTGGCCGGTCGTGTCCGGCAAGCGGTACGCCATGATGGCTGGGTCACCGTCGGGAGCCTTTTTGAATACCTATCTGACACGCTGCCCCAAAGCCAGAGCCCCGTCAGAAGCGGTGTAGAGCATGAGACCTTCAGGTTATTAGAGTATCGAGAATATGCACAAGCAGCCATTGACCCTGCACACTTATTGCAAGGAAATGCGGAGCAAAGTCAGCGTGACAAAGAACATCGCTTGCAAGCCTTGCTGGCCGATCATAGCAGTTTCATGCGTGACCGCCTGGCAAGCTTTGTCGGACGCCAGGCTGAGCTACAGGAAATCCGTAAGCGGATCACCGAGAAACTGCCAGCCGGAGGCTACATCACCATCACCGGCCAGGCAGGTCAGGGCAAGAGCAGCATCATTGCGAAACTAGTCGAGGAGTATGGCCCGGAGAACGTTGCCTACCACTTCATCCCCTTCAACCCAGGACCAGATCATCAAGTAGGTCTCCTACGCAATCTGATGGCCCGCTTGATTCTCAAATACCAGTTATCTGAGATTTATGTCGCTAGCGAAAGCCGTCCTGCTCTGCGTGACTACTTTCCCAAGGTACTTGGAGACCTGGTGGCAAAGGGAGGGCAAGAAGTTATCTTTGTAGATGGTTTGGATCAGCTCGAAGAGGAGAGCAGTGGAGCCCGTGACCTGAGCTTCTTGCCGAATAATCCCCCGCCAGGAGTCGTGTTTGTGCTGGGAACTCGACCGAATGATACGCTGAGACCACTCGAATTGCTCAAGCCACACCATGAGTACAAACTGCCCAATCTGAGTAGACAGGACTTCGATCTCATCTTACTACACCACAAGGTGCAGTTGGACAGAGACCTGAGGGATCAATTCTACCAAGCGATGCAAGAGAACGCGCTGTATCTGAATCTTATGGCGAAGGAATTGACGGAAGAAAGAACTGCAACAACACCCCAGGAACTTATTCAACGCGTTGCCAATAATCCAGAAAACATCTTTTCGTTGTCGATGGAACGTCTGAAGCGGCAGGCTATGCTATGGGAAAAGGTGCTGTACCCAATGCTTGGATTGTTACTTGCTGCACGCGAACCTCTCACGAGGAGGCATATTGGGCAGATTCTTGGGGTGGAAGATTATCGATGTAGGGATGGGTTAGCGCGATTGGGAGGGTTGGTAGCAGAGGATGGGCAGCAGAAGTGTTCTCTGTTTCATCTGAAGTTGCACGATTACCTGCGCCAGGACGAAGGCAATCCTAACAAAGAGTATGTCTTTGCCACCCATGAGGTGCAGGACTGGCACAGATGCCTAGCAAATTGGTGCGAGAGCGGCAATCTTCCGATCATTTGGGATGAGGTGAAGAGCAACCTAGCAGAGCAGGGAAAGCGGGAGTACGCCAGGCGGCATTACATCGTGCATCTCTATTCTGCGGGAGACTGGCAACGGCTCTTTGCCGTGTTGGATGCAGAGGTATATGGGCAGGCGAAGGTGCTGCTTGATCCAAGTATGCGCACCTATACTCAGGACCTGGATCTCGGGCGGCAAGCTACTGCTCTGGAAATATGGACAATGCAAGAAGGTATAGCCTTACTGCCACGTCTGTGGCGATACACATTGTTACGGTGCAGCCTAGCGAGTCAAGCCGATAGGTATCCACTCTCAGCATTTCGCCTCCTACTGTTGCTGAAACGAGATTCAGAAGCACTAGGTTTGACTGAGTTGTTGACCGATCCGGCTCACAAAGCAAACGTATGGCTTGAGATCGCAAAACACATGCGAGAGCAACCAGCACAGGAACAAGATCACTTCCAGATACTCCTGAGAGCCTCTCAGGTAGCACATACAATAAAGGAGAGTTGGACAAGAGCAAAGGTATTAAGTGAGCTAGGCGAGACATTAGCGCGGGCGCAGCAGTGGGAAGAGGCTGAAAGAGTATGGGGAGTAGTTCAAGAGGTAATCGACTCGATTAAGGATAACCAAACACGAGCCCGAGCGTTGCAAGAGCTAAGCGCTGCATTAGTGCAGACCCAACAGTGGGAACAAGCTGAAAAGGTTAGCCTTTCTATCGAGGACGGCCAAATACGAGCCCGAGCGTTGCAAGAGCTAGCCACTGCATTAGCACAGGCTCAACACTGGGAAGAGGCTGAAAAGGTTAGCCTTTTTATCGAGGACGGCCAAATACGAGCCAGGGCGTTGCGTGAGTTAGGTACTGCATTAGCACAGGCCCAACACTGGGAAGAGGCTGAAAGAGTATGGAGAATGGTTCAAAAGGTAATCGACTCAATTAAGGATAACCAGACACGAGCCCTAGCATTGCAAGAATTGAATACTGCATTAGTGCA
>Ga0137384_10004803_pt1 | contig 10825 bp, 11 predicted proteins | sample SagtaG_2_FD_104922 | JGI IMG/M metagenome (GOLD analysis project Ga0137384, IMG submission 104922) | Vadose zone soil microbial communities from Sagehorn Ranch, Mendocino, California, USA - Sage2_R_60_16 metaG | ecosystem: Environmental > Terrestrial > Soil > Vadose zone | place: USA...
AGAAGGGCCTTGCGGAGGCTTGCTCTTACTGCTACACTGAATGCAGGGTGGTGACAGTGAACTGAATGTCCTTTTCGGCGCAAACGAGGATCAGGAAAACGAACCATGACCGATCGAACATCGAAGCCTGAACCAGTCCTGGTGGGACGGCAGCATGAACTTGATGTGCTGTGGAGTCATTTTGAAGAGGCCTGCACTGACCACTTGCGTGTAACCCTTGTGGCTGGCGAACCGGGCATCGGTAAGACGCACCTCTTGCAGGAAGTTGCGCTGCGTACGGCGCAGACGGGCGCTCTCATATTGCGCGGAGGGGCCTCCGAGGCCGAGGGTATGCCTCCCTATCTGCCCTTTCTGGAGGCGCTCGGCGGCTACATTCGTGCGGCATCAATCGAACACCTGCGTGATCTGGCCGATTCTATGACTCCCATCCTGGCAACAATTTTTCCTGAGTTACCGTTGCGCCTGGGCGAACTGCCAGTCAGATACCCCTTGCCTCCAGAGCAGGCTCGTCTGCGACTCTTTGAAGCCGTGGGTGCCTTTCTCGCGGCTCTGGCTAACACGGCTCCGCTGGTGTTGATATTCGATGACCTGCAGTGGGCTGATCCCGCCTCTCTTGACCTGCTGCGTCATGTTGCTCATCACCAGTTTACCTCTCATCTCCTAATCCTCGGCGCGTACCGCGCTGGCGAACTGTTCAGCAATCCTGCGCTGGAACGCACCCTCCTGGATCTCCATCGGACCCGTCTGCTCACATCACTGACCATTGGTCCGCTCGCAAAGGAAGAGATCGCTGCGCTTGCTGAAGCTCGTCTTGGTGCTGCTATTGACTCAGAGGTGGCTCGTCTCTTGCATGCTCACAGTGAGGGCAATCCTTTTTTTGCGGAGGAATTGCTTCGTGACTGGGTGGAGACTGGCGCATTACAACCTCGGGCCGGACTCATTTCCCTGGTGAGGAAGCTTCCCAACGTGCTGCCCTCCAGCATCGTGGGCATCGTGCAAGAGCGCCTCTCGCGTCTGCCCGTGGCCACCGTGGAAGCGTTGCGCACTGCTGCATTGATCGGACGCACCTTTGATGTGGCTTTCCTCGCCGGGGTGCTTGGTCAGGAGGCAGAATCTGTCGAGGAGTCGTTGAGGGCCTCGGTGGTAGCCGGACTCATTCGAGAGGAGCCACAAGAAGCATTTACCTTTAGCCACGATAAAGTGCGCGAGTGCCTTGCATCCTCGGTTACCTCCCTGCGGCGTCGACGCTTGCATGGTTTCATTGGCCGCATCCTGGAGGGACAGACTGAACAGAGGAATACGCAGCACCTGGCCGACCTGGCCTTCCACTTCACCCGTAGCGGCGATCGTGCACGAGGAGCGCACTATGCCCACCTTGCGGCAGAACAGGCATTCCGGGCCTCTGCGCCTGAAGATGCGATGAAGCACTATCGTGTCGCGCTTGACCTCCTTCCCCCGGACGAGAGTGAGCGGGGAACCCTGCTGCTCAACCTGGGTGAGGCGGCCATTCTAGCCGGGGCGGAGCGGGAGGCCATTGTTGCATTTGAAGAGGCCCAGCAGTGGTTTCAGGAGCGGCAGGATGGGCTCTCTGCGGCGCGAGTTGCGCATGGCATAGGACGCGCCTGGAGTAGGCTTGAGGTCCACGTCGCGGCCCAACTAGCCCTGGAGACTGCACTCGCTTTGCTGAAAGATCAACCCGGCCCAGAACAGGTCCAGGTGCTGGTAGATCTGGCTACCTTACTCGCCGTGAGCCTGGGCAGGCAGGACGAGGGAATCATCTACGGCGAGCAAGCACTCGCTCTGGCTCGTCGTTTGGAGGATGTTCACCTGGAAGCTATGGCAAGTCGCACAATGGGCAACCTGCTCATGCGCGGCCACCAGCTCACCGAGGCCCTTCACTGGCTCGAACATGCCCTGGTGCTGGCGAAAGAGGTGGATGATGCGGCCGAGGCGTCCGAGTGTTGTGCCTGCCTGACCCTGGCCTACATGTGGCGTGGCCATTTCCAGCAGGCCCAAAATATCACGAGAGAGCGTCTGGCCATTGCCCTGCACAGTCACGAGCCCTACCAGGCTCGCCATGTCTACCACTGGCTGTCCATGTTCGCTGCTTGTCAGGGTAATTTGGACGAGGCCGAGCAATGGCTCGACCAGACGCAGTCGGTGCTGGCTGCACTGGCAAGTCCCGAACCTCGCGCCTTCCTCCTTCATAGCCGTGGGTGGATGGCCTATTTCAGAGGCGACTACGCACTGGCTGAAGAACACTTTCGTTTAGCTGTGGAACTCTTTCGTGAGATGGGACCGAGTGTGCTCGTCTGGTATCTTGCTCCACTCGGCCTGGCCCAGCTCCTCCAGGGTAAGCAGCAGGACGTACTGGCCTGTCTCCAGGAGGCAGAGACGCTGCTAGCCTCACAGCAGAAAGGCACCATCGTTGTGGCAGATGTCTTGAGCAAATTGGCGCTCATGGCGCTGGGGCTTCGCGACCGCGAACGCGTCGTGTGCTATTATCCGCAGTTGCTCCCGTATCAGGGACTCGGTGGCGAGTTCTTCGTCGATCGCGTACTTGGTGAAATGGCGACTATGTTGGGAAACTGGTCGGACGCGCGCGATCACCTCAGTCGGGTGGAGAAGACAGTACAACGCGAGGGCATAGCCCCAGAATTGGGGCGCACACTGGTCGCGCGGGGAAACCTTGAACTCGCTCAAGGTGGGAGGGGCAGTGTGGCTCGCGCACGCCTTCTGTTTGAGCAAGCGCAAGCACTGTTCGAAGAACGAGGTCTGCATGGAGAAGAGCATGCCGTGCGCGGGCAATTGGAGCGTTTGCCAGGAAGATCCCCGACCCGGCAGCCGCTTCCTGCTGGTCTGAGTTCGCGGGAGGTCGAAGTCCTGTGCCTTGTCGCGGCTGGCAAAAGTAATCGTCAGATTGCCGAAGAACTGGTCCTGAGCGAAAAGACGGTGATCAACCACCTGACTAGCATTTTTAATAAGACCGGTGCCGACAATCGAGCCGCTGCTACTGCCTTCGCGATACGCCATGGCCTTGCATGATCTCTTGCTATTCACTCTGATCTTCAACCACTAGGGGATTCTTCCTATCACAAGAGGCCTTTTTCCTGTTTATCCACTCTCCTACTATTAGGAGATTCTCCCGATGCCAGCAGTGTCCTATCGGCTCTATACTCTCCATAGAGCCGGCGGGAAAGACCGCAAAGGCAAAAAAAGAAACACAATCAGTATGAAGCAAAGGAGAGAAATAACTATGCGTGGATCAAAAGCAGATATTCCCGTAGCAGCAGAATTGCCAGAAGGAATCATTCGCCAGGCCGAGTGGGGTGGTATGGCCATTGAAATGGGGTCGCTTCGCCAGGAAATCGACCCCAGTCCCCTCTTTAAAGGATTGCCCGATGACCGCTGTCAGTGTCCCCACTGGGGCTATGTGCTGCAAGGCCAGCTCCGCTTCAAGTTTGCCGACCATGAGGAGATCTATCAGGCGGGCGATGTATACTATGCCGCGCCTGGGCATACCACTGTACTGGGAGCGAACACCGAGTACGTGGAGTTCAGTCCCGCTGAGGGTTACCGACAGACGATGGAGGCCATAGAGCGTAATATGGCTGCTATGCAACAGCAAGCATAGGCGTCGAATGGCTCATAAGCGTATTCAGCGTGGCATCTTTAGCTCAGAAAGGACAGTTCGATGTATGGATCAGTTGCACGTATTACCGTCAAACCAGGAGTAGCAGCAGCGTTTCTCAAGCGTTTGCGCGAGCTGAATCCTGAGAAGGACCCTGGTATGATGGCAGAATACCTCTATCAAATGGATACAGACTCAAACATCTATTACATGGCCGTCGTCTTCGAAGGTAAAGAGGCCTATCGTACGAATGCGATCAGGCCCGAGACCCATGCACGCTATCTACAGTTGATGGAGTTCGCGGCAGCCGAACCAGAATGGCACGATGGCGAGATTGTCTTCATTATGCCCTGAAGACGGTTAATACTGATATGTATATGCTGTTAACGTGCCCAGGGTTTGCTGTTAGGAAGCGACTCCAATAAGTTCCATATTCACGTGCATAAATCGTCGCCTGGGTGCGATCTCGCAGCCTGGAGATGTGATTCTTGACTGTGCCCTCGCTGATGATCAGCCGCGTGGCGATTTCGCGGCTGGTCAATTCTCATTTCCCTCCATCGTCTCTCATGCCTCTTGTGCTATCGCTGCCAGCTCCCGGCAGGTTTCTTGGCACGACTACGAAGAGGTGCGTCCCCTCTTTTCGCCTCCTGGTGATCTCCATGTGGCCTTCCAGGAGCGCCTGGGGCTCGAAGCCCTGCTCGTCGTTGTTCAAGGTCATGGTCGCCCCTTGCTTATTAAAATGCAGACCATCGTGATAGCAAAAACGAGTCCCAGTGTGAATATAATTAAATGATTGATCGTGTCATTGTAAGTGTACCAGTTGGAGGTGTGCGGCCAGAGCTTGGTAATATAGACAATGCAGGCCAGATTGCCAAAGTAGAGGCAAGTATAGCAGATAACCAGAGGTCATATGACTTTCGGATATATCCTCTTCTTATCTATTGAGCAAACTTCCTACTTTCAGCAGCAAAATGTGCGCTCTCTGGTGATACACTGTCAGTAGTATAGAGTAGTTAGATTGCGGAGCCAATGATGGGGAGTGGTTTTATGCCTCCCATCCTGTATTGTACGAAATACGCAAGGAGATGCACCAATGGCCAGTTCTGCGCTGCCGGGCGCGCACCCCACAAAGACGGAAGCAACACGTGTACCCTTCATCGGAGGTATTGGCTTTGATCGGCTAACGGCAGCCTTCGGCTGCTGGTTTATTGGCGGCCTCTACCTCGACGGTTGGGCGCACAGTCATGGTCTGGTAGACAAGACCTTTTTTACCCCCTGGCACGCCATCCTTTATTCAGGCTACTTTGTATGTGTGTTGGCGCTGATTGTCGCCGTTACTATGAATCATCTACGTGGTCGAGCCTGGCTTTCAGCCATACCACGGGGCTACGAACTCACATTGCTGGGCACGCCGCTCTTTATTGCTGCGGGTATCGGCGATATGGTCTGGCATATCCTCTTCGGCTTCGAGATCGGTATTGAGCCGCTCCTCAGTCCTACACATCTGCTACTGGCTTTCAGCGGTACTCTCATCCTGGGTGGCCCTTTGCGTGCGGCATGGCAGCGCACGGACCCTATAGAGACACACTCCTGGGCCACGCTGCTCCCTGCACTACTGTCCTTGTTCGCTATCTTTTCGGTATTCACGTTCTTCACCGAATTTGCCCATCCATTTGTGCAGACGTGGGCGGTGACAAATGCTCACGGTGACACAGATAAATCTCTTGGTGCGGCCGATGTGCTACTACAAGCTGCGATCATGATGGGGGTTGTATTGTTCGCGCTCAGCCGCTGGCGACTTCCTTTCGGGACGTTTACGCTTATCCTCACCCTCAATGTGGCCCTGGTGAGCGTCCTCAACGATGAATATCGCCTGATCCCTGGCGTACTCCTGGCGGGTATCGTTGCCGATCTGTTTTACTGGTTTTTGAAACCATCAACGGTCCGAAAAGACGCTCTGCGCATCTTTAGCTTTATTATGCCAGTCTTCTACTATCTCTGCTACTTTGTGACGCTGATGACGACCAGCGGCATTACCTGCTCTATTCATATCTGGTTGGGCTCATCGGTGATCGCTGGTGCGCTTGGACTGGCACTCAGTTATCTGTTAGTACCGCCCGCAAGCCCTCTGAAATACGAGGAATAAGCTTTTCAACATATCGGTGGATAACGTGCTCAAGGTCAGCCGTGGCTGACCTTGAGCACGTTATCCACCGATATGTTGAAAAGAAGTTGTAAAATAGTTTATAAACGTGTATTTCTTCTGGCTCTTCCCGGGATTTTAGAAAGTGAGGCGCAAGAATGCGGCGTGCAAAGAAGACACAGCACTTTCCCGTAATACTCTTATTTTTTAGCTCTATGATGTTGATCCTCGGTGCATGTGGTGGGGGGAGCGCTACGAACTCCTCTAATAGTGCCAATAAGAATCCGGCAACCACGCAGGTGTTGAGGTTTCCCAACGTCGGTATTACCGATGTTGCTGTATTGGACCCCGCACAGGGGCCGGATGCCAACTCGGCGGTCGTGGTGAATATGATTTACAGCGGCCTGGTGCGAACTGATCAGAATTTGAATGTTATACCAGATCAGGCGACCTGGCAGATATCCTCTGAGAACAAAGTCTATACCTTCAAGATCAAACCGGGGATAACATTCTCTGATAGTACGCCAGTCACCGCGCAGTCCTATGTCTATACCTGGACACGCGCTTTGCGACCGGCTACAGCGTCCCCGATCGCCTCATTTTTTGAAGCTCCCATCGTGGGTTCAGACGCGGTAAGTGCCGGGAAGTCGAACACGCTGGCGGGTGTGAAGGCCGTGGACGATCATACGCTGCAGGTGACTTTGAAGCAGCCTACGCCCTACTTTCTAGAGGAACTGACCAACTCGCTCTTCTACCCCTTAAATCAGCGTCTTATTGAGCAATATGGGGCGAGAAACTGGATGCAGCACGTGGAGGGCAATGGCGTTGGTACAGGCCCCTTCATGGTCAAGACCTGGCAGCGTAATGCACGTATGATCTTCGTGCCTAACCCTCACTACTATGGCAATAAGACTAGGCTCACAGAAGTAGACATGTATTTTGTGAATGATCCATCGACCGCGTTCAAGGCTTATCGTGCTGGTCAATACGATTTTGTATGGAATATCAGTCCTGATGATCAGGTGACGGCAAAGGGGCTGGCTGGCTTTGTCCGCACGCCGCTCTTGCAGACGGACCTGTTGTTCTTCGATAATACCAAACCACCGTTTGATAATGCTGCGGTGCGACAGGCTTTTGCGTATGCGACCGATAGAAATACCCTGGTACATGCTGTAATGAAGGATGCCGTGACGCCTGCACCCACGATTATTCCGCCGGGTATGCCTGGCTATCAACCGACCTATACGGGTTTGCCTTATGACGCCACCAAAGCCAAATCGCTGATACAATCGGTCTTTCCTGATGTCACGAAGGCGCCGTCGATAACATTTTCGTATCCCAGTTCGCAGGTATCTTCCGGCGAGGCCGCAGCTTTGCAGCAGATGTGGCAAAACGCGCTGGGTGTGCAGGTAAAGCTGCGCTCGGTAGAGCTTTCAGCCTATAACGACGAAACCTCAAAACATCAGGTGCAGTTTGGTTTCACGCAGTGGGGGGCGGACTTCCCCGATCCCTATGATTGGCTGTACCTCAATCTCTTCTCGACGGCCAACAATAATAGCGGCAAATGGACCAATGCCGAGTTTGATCAGACGCTCGAGCAGGCTGAGGCTGCAAGCGGTGATGCGCGTATTACGCTCTATAACAAAGCTGAGCAGATTGCCATCTCTGATGTAGGTTGGTTGCCGATAGATCATCAAGCGCAGGCGGCGATTATCCCCGCGTGGGTGCAGGGGGTGTCGCAGAACGGCAACGGTCTGTATTTCGGTGATTGGTCGGGTGTGTACGTAGGGCAGCATTAGTTGATCAGACATGAGACACCCCGGTACCTGTTCAGGAGGGGGGGTTGGGGAGAGGGAACTCATGTGCATATCACGCTTTGAAGCGGTAACCCAGGCCGCGTATGGTCTGGATGAGTTGAGGATTAGATGGGTCATCTTCGAGTTTTTCGCGTAGCCAGTGCATATGTACATCCACGGTGCGTGTGTCGTTGACCTGCTCGTAGCCCCATACTTGCCTGAGCAGGTGATCGCGTGTCAGGACGATGCCGCGATGACGAACCATATAGGCCAGTAAGTCAAAGAGCAGCGGATGGCCTAGCTCGATCTGTTGATTACTGCGCAGGACCTGGTGATGGGCCACATCGATATAGAGATCATCGGTAATCAGAATCTGTCTTTCCTGGTAGGTTATCCTCCTTCTGGGTAGGGGATGTTTTCTATCGCGCTTGTTGCCGACGCGCAGGAGCGTCTTCACGCAGGCACGCAGCTCTTCCCACAGCAGCGGCTTTGTAATGAAGTCATCGATGCGCAGTTCGCTTTTCATGAGTTGTGCGATTTCGCTTTCTTGCGAGACCATCATCAGGATGGGGATATGTTTGGTTGTGGGATGTGTTCGCAGTGTCCGGCAGAGTTCCTGGCCGCCTTGTTGTAGCAGTGTGGAGTCTAACAGGAGAAGTGAAAGAGGCAAAAACTGTGTGATATCCTGATTCAGGGCGTCCTCAGAAATAGGAAGAACCATAAATTCTTCTGCTTGCAATACGACTATGATTCTTTTGCGTAGAGCAGGATCGTGCTCTATCAGAAGAATTGTGCGTTGTGGTCTGGTTCTCCCCATAGTCATCTTTCATTTCGTTTTTGAGGTATGTGTTTTTCAGGGGCGAAGGAAAGGGGGGCATTACGTATTTCCCGCACCTCGCGGATATCTTGCGTGTTCACCATCTGAAGCAGTACCCAACGCCGCGTACTGTCTGTATGAGTTTGGGATTGGCCGGATCTTCTTCTAATTTTTCGCGCAACCAGCGAATATGTACATCGACAGTGCGCGTATCCCCTGCATAGTCGTAGCCCCAGACGTTATGCAGGAGTTGATCGCGTGTGAGCACTGTACCCCTGTTCCTGACCAGGTAGGTCAGAAGATCGAATTGCTTAGGTTGTAACTCCATATCCTGTCCACGACAGTTAATACGCCGTCCGGCCAGGTTGATGGAGAGAGGTCCCACAACTAGCTCGCGAGTTGCCCGTGGGATCTCCTGATCTGGCTCCAGGGCACGGCGTTCATCGCTCGCAGATGGATAGTCAGTGCGGCGCAGCAACGCTCGTATGCGTGCGAGCAATTCGCGTCGTCCGAAGGGCTTCGTGACGTAGTCGTCGGCACCAACCTCCAGGCCAACGACCTTATCGATCTCTTCGGTTTTGGCGGTGAGCATCATAATAGGGATATGGGCTGTGCTATCTTCTCGACGGAGCTGGCGGCAAACCTCCAGCCCGTCTATCTCTGGCAGCATAATGTCGAGGACGATGAGGTCCGGCACCTCGCGACGCACGGCCTCCAATGCGCTGGCACCATCGGCCGCCGTGATGACTATGTACCCTGCTTGTTCCAGGTTATAAGCAATCGTCTCTACCAGGACGGTCTCATCGTCTACCAATAAGATCTTGCGCGCCACAATTGTTCTCTCGATCTAACCGAAGCGTCCGCTAATGTAATCCTCGGTCTCCTTCTTCTGTGGATGCTCGAAGAGCTTAACGGTAGGAGCCACTTCAATAAGCTTGCCACTGAGGAAGAAGCCGGTATACTGGGAGACGCGTGATGCCTGCTGCATATTATGCGTCACAATGACGATGGTATAATCCTTCACTAGTTCATTGATCAGTTCTTCAATTTTGAGGGTCGCGATGGGATCGAGGGCCGAAGCCGGCTCATCCATCAGCAGCACATCGGGTTCAACCGCGATGGCGCGTGCGATACACAGGCGCTGTTGTTGACCACCCGAGAGACCAAGCGCAGAGGCGTTGAGGCGATCCTTCACCTCATCCCACAGTGCGGCGCCGCGCAGGCTTTTCTCCACCATCTCTTTGATGAGCTTGGTTGGTTTGCCCTGGACGCGCAGCCCATAGGCAATATTGTCAAAAATCGATTTGGGGAAAGGGTTAGGACGCTGGAAGACCATGCCAATGCGTTGTCGCAGCATGACCACATCGGTATTTTTGGCGTAGATATTACTACCATCAAAGATGGCCTCACCCTCAGTACGTGATCCTGGGATCAAATCGTTCATACGATTGAGTGTGCGCAAGAAGGTTGATTTACCGCAGCCGGACGGGCCGATCAGAGCCGTAACCTGGCGTTCGCGTAAGGGTATCGCGACGTTATAGAGCGCCTGTTTGGGTCCATAGAAAAAGTTCACATTCTTGACATCAATCTTCGCGACTGCTGAAGCATTTAGACGATCACTCGCGTGGAAGTCAGCCATGAAATCAGAGGGCGCCGCCTGTGGATTGCCCTGTTCCGCCGGTGCTTCGCCGTTGGTCGATGTAATGAGCTGAGCCGGCTGTAGCTGATTGATACTATTTGGGTCCATACCCATAGGTAAAACCTCCCCTTTATGAGACCTCTCACCATGTCTCTGCCTGGACATTTAGAGAAGCGGATATTCTTTATGTAACGGGATAGATGCGTCTACGATGAGACGGTCACCGAATACGACGAGTCGAATATAGCGCCCGGCCAGGGCTTTGCTAATAAAGTACGGACGGCCTTCATACGAGATGTGGCCACTGCGTGCAACTTTGCGCGAAAAAATATTCGCGCCTGCGGGAACAGTGGGGGTAGAGCCATGTCCTGTTGAAGAGTCAGCAGTTGAAATGTTCATAATTGTATCACTCTCTCTTTTAGCGCGCGTGGCACACATACTTAGGATTTTCAAGATGCTAAGCAGACGTAACGCGGCGCTCAATATAGCGTCCCAGCCCGCGTGCAGCCAGGTTGATAATCAGTAAGAGTATAATGAGCAGGGACGATGATCCAGCGGTAATCGTTAATTCTTGTGCTGTAGTCAGGCTGGTGCTCCCGGCTCCCGGTCCCGCGATATAGTAGAGATGCGTCGTCAAGGTATCACTGGCAATCAAGGGATTGAGTGTGAACACGTTTGAGGGATTCGTCAGGCCCATCGTGAAGAGGAGTGCGGCCGCCTCGCCGATGATCCTGCCTGCTGTTAAGATAATCGCCGTCACGATGCCAGGCAGGGCGGAGGGAAGCACGACGGTGCGAAT